>SXGU01541336.1_pt1 | contig 37059 bp, 26 predicted proteins | sample 3174531 | NCBI WGS metagenome assembly SXGU01 (sample SAMN11356863, study PRJNA531348) | freshwater metagenome | isolation source: freshwater sample F1-140 | place: China: Fuxian Lake, Yuxi | collected 2017-12-25 | reverse complement strand
TCAACTGAGCAATTGAATCAGCGTATCCTCGCCTTTATCACCTTCTTCAATGAAGCCCTGGCAAAGCCGTTCCGCTGGACTTATATTGGGAAGCCTCTCGTGGTCTAAATTATCTGACCTATTTTAGAAGCTGGGTACTAGGCAGACCGTGTCATTTTGTCTAATTTCATCAGATAAAATGACATTTCATGAGTGAAAACAGGCAGTGAAGCCATGGGTAAATTGTCGCTCAAACGGTACACAAGAGAATTCAAGAGCATCATAAAACGGCAGCATAAAGATGCCACTCGCCCGGTACGCCCTTTAACACATGCCGCTCTCGGTCGGTGAATTCGATGCCTGAGCCGACGACAAGATTTTTCACGGTGCTCGATGCCAAGATCTCGCCAGGTCCGGCCAACGCCGCAACACGGGCTCCAATGTGAACGGCTATCCCGGCCAGTTCGTTTCCCATCACCTCGATCTCCCCGGTATGCAACCCTGCACGAATTTCCAATCCAAGGGAGTGCGCGGCTTGGCGGATTGCATGAGCGCAATGCAGAGCACGCCCCGGACCGTCAAACGTCGCTAAAATGCCATCGCCGGTATTCCTTATTTCTTTGCCGCGATAACGCGCCAGCGCTTTACGAATCTCATCGTCATGAATGGCGATAAGCTCTTTCCACTTTTGGTCTCCTAAAGCGGCCGCGCGCTCGGTCGATGCAATGATATCGGTGAAAAGCACCGTTACCAGCACACGGTCAGGATTTGGACTGCGTTTCATACCTGTTAGCGTCGTTACAAACGCCTCAATTTCAGCATCGACTGCATCTGAGTTCCCGGCCAGCGGGAAGTGATCTTCGCCTTCGAGTTCTACATAACGAGCACCGGGGATGTGTTGCGCAATATACCGGCCATGTCTCACATCGACAAAGGCATCTTTGTCTCGATGAAGAACCAGTGTAGGAACTGAAATCGCCGGCAGCACATGCCGAACGTCTCCTTCAAAAGCCATGCGCAGAAGTCCTACAGCCGCACCTGGACTCGTGGACATTCGCTCATAGCGGCCTAGCCATTCGCAAAACTGCTCGTCATTTGCCAGGCTCGGTGCAACAATGTTCACTACTACGCCCTTACCCCAATGAGGCTCGAGTGATGTCAAAAATGGTTCAAATTCAATCGGGTCGAAGCCCCAATCGTAATCTGGCGCTTTCAAAGCGCGCGCCCACGAGCCGTAAACCACTAAAGCGGTGGTGCGTTCAGGATAGGTCGCGGCAAAAAGCATGCACAGCGGCCCTCCTTCGGAAATTCCGTATAGAATCGCATGCTTGGAACCGATAGCATCGAGCACTGCGTGGATGTCTTCCATGCGTTCCTCAAGCGTCGGTAGACTGTCCGACGAGACCCGATCCGACAGGCCGGTTCCACGCTTATCGATTAAAATCAGGCGGCTGAACGATGCCAGTCGGCGAAAGGAATGAGCCAGCCTGGGTTGTTCCCAGGCCACTTCAAGATGGCTAATCCAGCCGGGTATTAATACAATGTCAACCGGTCCTTGACCGACGACTTGGTAGGCAATGTGAAAATTGTCACTTTTAACATAATTAATAGACGGAATAACCATATCACTGCTCTGCGGCGGTCAACATAAATAGGATCTTATCCGTTGAGCGCATATCGGATAAGGGCGATCGGCCTGAACCGATGGGGTTAAAAAATAGACTACAACAATTGCAAAAGGTTACCGAGACCGCAGCAGGACAGTTACTTGCTTTGGCGGCAAGATCGGCTTCCAACGGATTTTCCTGAACGAGAACTATAACCGCGAGGAAACTATATAATCAGCCATCAGTTCATCAAATACAGCGGGCTGTTTTTCTTTGAGTTCGATCGCATAATCGAGAAACTTTTTAATCCCCTCAGTTAAAACTTGATGAATCGTATTCATTAACTCAGGATGGTTCAGCGCTTCGTGAATAAAAAGACCTTCGGGATTTTGCCGTTTATAGAGTTTTACGTCATGAATAAAATGCAAAAGAAAAACCATGTCGTGGAAAAGGCTTTCATACTCGCTATTGATCGCCCATTCCATGAAGCCGAAAAAAACGTTATAGGCATTAACATATTCCATAATGACCGGCTCCATTGCCTCCTGAGAGGAATATTCAATCGCCTCGGCTGCTTCGCGCATTTGTTTTAACTCTTTCAAGCCGGCAACTTTAATTTTTTCCATGGTAATGGCCGGCTTTGCCAAAGCGCCGAAGTTCGTAAGATAAAGATTTCGCAACTCGGAGCGGAACAAACAACTTTTAATAAACATGAATTGCCTGGCCCGAGTTTGCTTTTGTCGCATCGACAGATAACGTTCGACTATTAGAGCGCCTACAATAATCTCTAGCGGTATGGCCGCTAAATGGTACAGAAATTCATTATGTGTTATTGCCTCCAGATATAAGAAAAAGCCTGAGAACAGAAGCAAGACAACGATAAGTAACACATAAGCAACATCTATCTTTTTCTTAATAATCTTCATATTTTTTAGTGCTTCATGTTAGTTTAAAAAGACAGATTGAAAGGGTCATGGGATGACTGGGCTTTACTTTTTGAGTTCTTCAGTTTCTTTAAACTTCAACACAAGTGATAACGCACAGGAGGTAGGGCGTAACAATAGGAAATCCGACTCCCTAAGTCAAATTTTTTGATCTTAGATTGTTTAAATAAAACTTCGTACTGACTGAACACGTCCCAGAATATTCGGCGAATCACGTGAAATCTTCAAATCTTGAGTGACTGCTATTGGCCGATAGCCGTCATCATGATGAGGGATTATTTCACCCCGACCAACTCCTGCCAATTCGTCGTATAACCCGGTGAAACCCGCTCCGCTTTCGCCTTCCAGCTCTTATCAAAACCGGTAGCCGCGACTGAAATAGCTTTCGTAAAACGCCCGTTGATCTGATCGACCGCCTGCATTAACGGTCGGTTCTCCGTGAGCAATGCGTTATCGGCAAAACCGAACAGCTCGATCTGGCCCGGTGATGAGGCTGGCTGAAGTTGGCTCAATTGCACGCCGCATTTTTGGTAGCCGTAACCGGCTTTGAATATCGCTATCAGCATTCGGTTGGCGGCGGCGATGATTGCGCGGGTGTCCTGGGTGGCAGACGCCAGCTTTAGACTGGCCGTGCGCTGATAGTGCGGTTCCTGGACGTTAAACGGGCTGGTTCTGATAAAAATCGTGATACAGCCGGTTACCGATTGCTGCCGTCTGAGTTTTTCGGCGGCCCGGCTGCAAAACTCGGCCAGGGCTTGGGACAGTTCCCCGTAGTTCGTGATTCGGCGGCTGAAACTGCGGGAACAAATAATCTGCTGCTTGTCCGGCGCTGTTTCTTCCAGCTCGGAACAGGCAACGCCGTTCAGCTCCAGCACGGTTCTGGCGACCGTCACATTAAACTGCGTTTGTAGGTGTTGGCTGGGCTGGGTTGCCAAGTCCCAAACGCTATGGATGCCGATTTGGTTCAGCTTTGCGGTGGTGCGCGAACCGATGCCCCACACCTCGCCGACCGGCACGATGCGCATCAGCTTCTCCCGGCGCAGCGGGTCCGATAAGTCCAGCACACCGCCAGTTTGCTGCCACTTTTTGGCGGCGAAATTCGCCAGTTTCGCCAGCGTTTTGGTCGGTCCCATGCCGACACAGACCGGAATGCCGGTTGAGCGGTACACGGTCTTTTTGATCCGTTGGCCGTATTCAATCGGGTCTTGATGGCACACGCCGGTCAAATCCAGAAACGCCTCATCAATGGAATACACTTCCAGGCTGGGAGCGAATTCTTCGAGAATAGACATTACTCTGGCAGAAAAATCGGCATACAGCGCGAAATTGGATGAGAAAAGCTGGATGTTGTGCTGCTTGACCAAATGCTGCACCTGAAACAGCGGCACGCCCATCTTGATACCTAAATCCTTAACTTCCTGGCTGCGGGCAACGATGCAGCCGTCATTATTGCTGAGCACGGCCACCGGCTTGCCGATTAAATCCGGACGAAACACGCGCTCACAACTGACATAGAAGTTATTGCCATCAACCAAAGCGAGCAGCGGCGGCATTACAGCGGATGAATGGCGTTGGTCACCACGCCCCAGATTACCATTTCCAGGTCTTCGTGCAGGGCGATGTCGGGATAATCCGGGTTTTCCGACTGCAACTGCCATTGCCCGTTATCACGCTCCAGACGCTTTACCGTCAGTTCGCCATTCAACGCGCAAATGACAATCTTCCCCGCTACCGGCTCAATGGAGCGATCCACGACCAGAATATCATTCGGATAAATGCCCGCATTGATCATGGACAACCCTTGCGCGCACAAAGAAGGTCGCGGCGGGCTTTTGCACCAGCAACTCGTTCAAATCCAGGGTTTTCTCGATGTCATCATCGGCAGGCGACGGGAAACCGGCGGCGACTTTGCCGCTGAATAAGGGCAAAGGCAGTGCCCGAGGCGATAGCGCCGGTAATAACAGGGCAAAAGAAGGCGTGGGCATGGTTCCTCGGTATTGGGGGGTGGAAGACGTAAAGGCGCTATACATTGTTCTCTTTTTGTTCTCTTTTTAATTGCATTCTAGTGTGTTTTTGTTAAACTGACAAAAAATTTACTTAAATCGGAAAGCAACTACACATGAACGTACTAACCCGGCGACAGCGGGAAATCTTCAATTTTCTTCGCGACAACCGCGATACTTTTACCCGTCCGCCCAGTCTGGATGAACTGTGCGCGGCGCTGGGCATGGCCTCGCGCGGGTCGTTGTACAAGCACATCATGGCTTTGATTGCCGCAGGCTTGGTCGAGCCTTTCACCGGCAACAAACAGGGCGGCGTTCGCCTGACTGCACAGGCGCAGAGCGATGACGCCGCTGTTGAACCGGGCTTGCCGTGGGTCGGGTTAATCGCCGCCGGTAAGCCGATTGAAGCTTTGGAAACCGTCAGCTACATGTGCGTACCGGATGCGCTGAAAACCGATAAGCCCTGTTATGTGTTGCAGGTGAAAGGCGATTCGATGATCGAGGCCGGGATTTTTGACGGCGATTGGGTGGTCATTGAACAGCGCAGTTATGCCAGTAACGGCGAGATTGTGGTCGCTCTGATCGAGCAATCCGAAGCCACCCTGAAATACATTGAGCAGAGCGCAGAAAAAGTGCTGCTGCTGCCGGCCAATGCCAACATGACCGTGCTGTCCTACCGTCCTGAGCAAGTTGAAATCCAGGGCGTGCTGGTCGGGCAAATGCGCAGTTACCGTTCTCATTAAACACTGACATTTACAACGGGGAGAACCATCATGCAAAAAAGAATTCACATGCGGGACCAGGTTGGCGCTAATAAAGTTGAAGCGATCATGCGCCATAACTACGGCAGATGTTCAACCGAGCAATGGATGCTGAAGTTTGCTGTGGTGGGGGTGTTTTTGTTGTTGGGGGTTTATTGGTAAGGAATGAGTGAGTACCTTCGAGAGACTGTTACGGATGGCTAGTTTTCGAAATTGACCGGACGTAACATTATAGAAATGCAAACACGGCCCCACAATTCTTGTCATCAGTGAAAAATCTCAGCACAGACCGCTAACGGTAAAAACAAAGAGTCTAAAGTGAAACTTAACGGCAGATCGACTAATGGATAACTCAGTGGAGCCACTTTAAATTTCCTGAGAGCTCCCTGGTTTTTTGCTAATGTCGCCCAATCAAACCGGGTTCTGCTATAAATAAACAGGCGCTGGGCCAAGAGAAGATCGGCATCTAACGTTTTAAACGTAGCGCAGCCGGACAGTCCTATGATGCAAATACCCCCACAGACTATTTGCTTGAAAGTTATCACTTCATGCTTCTATAGAGTTCGCCAAAATCGTGTCACCTACTGTAAAACAGTGTGCAAAAATTACTTCTTTCAGCCCCCATTTAACAGTTCATAAACTCAAAACAATATGATAAAGCAAACCTATAGAAAATAGTGCTGGTCAAATTAGACGCTCTTTTCTGCCAAAACCGGCAAATTTTCCTCTCTGTTTTTACACCTCATTGATAGCAGATGGCAGCCTATTTTTGTGTTGGGTTCTTGGAACCTTGCTATTGAAGTGGAGGAGTTCCCTTTGCATAACGACAGCATCGTTCGGTTCTACACAGAGTGGTCGTTTGCTGTCGGTTAGTTCTGCGTCAAATCGACCAATTTTGGCTGACCACAAACATTTTAATTCTGACTATTGCGCTATTTTCGAACGTATTCCTGGAAAAGATGCCCTATTGGCAAATAGCATACCGGAATAAATTGAATTAACGCTACGGTAAAGCGCTGATAGTTGTCGTCATAGTTGGTTTTTTCGGTATTTCGTACCAATGAAAGTGAACATCTTGTGATCCAAATCACCAAAACAACAACAAACCATCCGCTTTGGGATTTTTTTGAAAATCCGCAATGCCGCGCCCAGTAAAGCCTTCCGCGTTTTGTTTGCCAAAACAATCACCTTTCGTTCGGGACAAATTCGATACTTCTCGCCTAGCATAGTGACCGTTCTCTTTATTCAAGCAGTGGAAGCCACCATGTCGACCCTTGAACAAGATCTTGCCCATCTAAATTTTGAATACCTGATGCTGGCCCGCGAATGCGCCAGAAATAATCCTATGGAAGCGGCCTGGCGATTTGGCGTCGATCGAAAACAGATCGACGTCATTGCCGGATTTTCCGTGGAAAGCATCCGGGAGCTGTCCGGTATCGCAAGAGCGGTGATTACGCTCATTCCGATAAATACACCACAAAATGTGTCTTTGGCTACACATGCCGCCTTACTCACGACGACCAAAACGGCTATACTCGGCGGCTAGATGTTTCGATTACCTTTGCATAGTCACTCCGGCATGAGCCATCAATTAGTCATTGCCGAGAAGCTTTTTAGCTTGGGTGCCCGACCACCGGTAGTGCGTTCTATCTGTCATATCGGTAAAAAAACGGCAATACGGCTTTATAAGATCATCCACCAGCGCTCACCCAAGCAAGGACTGTTACCTTATGATCCTGATTGGATTGTCCGTTCATCGGTCCACACGATCCATGCCTCAATCTTCCTGGGGCTTGTTCACGATCTCTCGGTGCAGTACACCCAGACCGAGTTTAGTGCAGAGCTATTCATTACCGCCTATGAATTGTACTGCGGGGTGGTGGCGACTAACCCTCGTCCCAGCAAGCTGGAAGCCGGTGTCCACCAAGCGATTTTGCTAGACATCAACCGTGCCTGGCAACTGGCTGGGCAATTGAAAGCGAGAGAAATGGATCTGGTAAGGTGCGGAAAATGCCATGCCCGCTATGTGGTGTTGAGCAAGATGCCAAAACCTTTTCAGCAATGCCCAATCTGTGATGTCTGGGCAGATAAATCCGGGCGTCGTCGGTGGAAGACGGTTTGTCCCAGGCAAACTGCCTAATTAGTCGTATTGCTTCCCGCGCGATGTTACGCAGGCATTCAGAAGCAGCAATGGCTGTAGCGAATTCATAACACTATAACGCGTGAGTTTATAAATAGATTTCTAACACCCATTACTTAGGAGGCTATGAGTGAATATTTTTGTTAAAAGCATCACTGATCTGAACATTCCTCAACCTTGTCACGGCAAAAATCTGGCAAGGTTGGCCCGCGAGTGTTTTACCAATCGACAAGTCCTGACGGTCGATTTCGACGGTGTGAAAATGATCACTTCCGGCTTTCTTCAGGAATTGTTTCTGCCGCTGGTTGCGGAATATGGTGCTGATTTTCTGCACAGCAACTTACAAGTGATTAATGTAAGCCCGGCTGTGAACGGGTTCATGAAGTCGGCTTTTAACCCGGCGGCATTAGATGACTTCTTTGATCAACGCATGCGCATTGAGAACAAAGCCTGTGACACCGAAATTTATGAACTGAATCTCGCCTGGCTGATAAAGGCCCGTGATCTGGCCAAGGAAAATTCAATTTTTGCCGAATTAATGATGGGCACTAGCGATGAAGCGATGCGTTTGGCCCTTAGCCAGTTGTCCATTGACGACATTCAGCAGATTGCCCAATCCGGCTGGTTATGTTTTGCACCGCGATTTACCGCGCACTTCATTCAAAGCATGACCACCCGGTCGGCTGATGTGGTCGATGTGCTTCTGGGGCTCAGTGGCTCACTGTCATGAGGGGGCGGCGGTATGTTCAAGCGTTTTGATCAACAGTTGCTGGTGATGGAACTGTTGAAACGTCATGCCCGCATTTCAATTGTCCATAGAGAAACCGGAGTATCCAAGCAACTACTCCGGAAAACCTATCGGGAGTTACATGGCTGCTCGCCGAGTCCGGGTGCATTGAAATATTCGACACAAGGCCTGACACGGAATCTAAAATACTACAAAGAAGTGACGCTGTTTGCCGTTTGTTTCCAAACCGTCGACGCCCAAAGCCAGGTAGACGACATCCGAAAAATCATCATGGCTTTTGATAGTTACAAACAGTTTTGCCCCACCAGCCCACTCGATTTTTCGGCAGCCTGGGTGATCGCACGAGATTTAAAAGCAATGCGGATTAAAGTGGCTAAATGCCCGCATTGTGGGTCGGCGGTTTTGTTACAAGCACGCGAAGCGGTTTTAGAACACTGTGGAGTATGCAAAACCCGTTTGTAAACCCAGGGCATGCTGATTGGTTGTATATGGTCAAATCCAGAGAAAAGTTTCCATTAATATTACCTCGACTCATACGTGTTATTATTAGCTGATGTTACGGAGCCAATCTTAAGAATCAATCACTTATAGAGAAAAAACGAGCTTAATTTATTGGTAGTTGGTGGTCAGTGCGTAACATCAGTTATTAGGGTTTATTAGGATAAAGATCAAGACCGATTAAATACTCTTGTTTCCCCTCTATGTATTTTGTTTGTAAAAGAACTGAATTTAAGAAAAACTCCTATGAAAGTATCAACATACTTCGCTTTGTTGGCCGAGTTTGGCACAGCACAAATACCACTAGAATCGGTTGCTCCAAAATTCCTAGACATTGATGTACAAACTGCTAAGAACAAGGCAGCTAAACAACAATTGCCGTTCCCTTGTGTTCGAATTGGAGGTCAAAAGTCTCGTTGGTTTGTTGATGCTGGAACTTTAGCTGAATATATCGACCGAAAAGCAGATGAAGCCAAGCAAACCTGGGAAAAAATGAATAATTGACATCTCACTTTGATGTTCTTTATTTATAACTGATGTTACGCAGCCCGTAATTTCTGCAATTCTTCATAGGCTATCTGGTTAGCCTTTATAAAAAGCTTAGCCCGCAACGCAAAATGGTTGGCCTTGTGTTTTATATTCAAACATTCCAGTTTGAATGCCGCATAAATGAACATGAAGATGTGGTTTTTCTGGGCAGTGACCGTGCGGGTCGGTGACTTTGCCAGGTCCGCATTGGGTTTCAATGATTTATGGAGCGCCTCGACTTTTCACCGTTTTTGGTAGATCGTGGCGGGTAGAGCATTACATGTAGTAATTACACTACTTATCCGTGTTATAAGCGATCATTTTTTGTCAGGAAATCGGGTAATTGAACGGTGAATTTTCCATCTGAGCCGAAGCTCATTCCAAGAGAATAAGTAATGGAAAAGTCGAATTTAACTTTCTTGTATAGACCGATGGATTTGGAATAATCCTGGATTCGTTGATAGCTCTTGGTCCGTTTGAACGGCCATAGATTGCTGTCAACAACTCCCGGAATCTTGCCACATCCGACTTCGTAAGTAGCAACTAAATCGCGTCTGTATGCATAGCCAAGCGAATAGCGTTTTAGGTGCTGGTCCGGTTTTTTTGTCAGTTTTTTATTATTAAGCCTCATGACTTCCACTAAATATTCATTTTTTTCATGATGAATATTATCGTTTTGATCGTAAAATTTTTTTGTCAATTTTACGGTTTGAATGACGTAATGACGATTGCAGGCGGTGGCTTGAACAAAATTGTAAAAGAGCACGAAAGCATTACGATTGTGGAAGCCCTGCGCAATGAGTTTATCTAAATCAGCAAACAAATCGACATCAGCCCGTTTGGCGGTTTCGAAATTTTTGGGGAAATTCCGGAATGAGGAATAGCTTTCACCTTCACCCAAGGTAATTGGCAACAGTTCAATCGTATGGGCTGTGGCAGAGCCAGCCAGGAAAAGAAGACTATAAAAACAATAAAGGAAATTGTTGTTCATAAATACTCACATTGTGAAGTTTGCGGATTATACAATTTCCCGGCGCCGATGTCCGGCATACCATTGTTCTCCATATTGGTTTGCTATCGCCGTAAGTGTTGCTATCGTGACGTTTTTTAGTTGGGTTCTCGCACCCGAAGAAAGCGAGATACTTTCTTTTGCTTCACCTCGGCAACTGCTTCTGCATTGCTCTAACTCCTGCATTTATGCAGTCGAAAAATAAAGTATCCAAAAAAAAAGCGACCCGGTCAGTGCTTGATTCTACGCGCCTTGCTTTTAACAGACGTCCAAAAGGGGCTTAACCAGTTAATAGCCTCGCTGCTCGGCGAGGCAAACGGAAAAATTATTAAAGCGTATCGTTAACAGAATTTAAAAAACATACTGTCTACTACAAGTGAGCATTTCATCTAAAGTGAATTTTAAAACATTTTCTAAAATGCACTAAAAATGCTCATAATTTTTTGTGCATTTTATATGTATCTGTTTATTAAAAATTATTTACTATTATCTGTCCAATCCATCATCGGGGCTACGCTGAAAGTATGCGGGGCTTTTCGGCTGATTTGCGCCGCTTGGGGTAAATTATCTTGATTCATTTTTGTGATGTCAGTTTTTGCGCTCTATGTTACACGATAGGGCAAAGGCGACAATGGTTAGCAATGCGATAAATTTTTTCAATGCCGCCAAGTTGCGTTGTCGAAAATTATTTTTCTCGATACCGTAGTACAAATCAAACACTATACATAGCAAAGTTGAAGCGCTCAGCTGTTTGAGTTGAATCTGTTGAAAGCGGGTTAATACTTCAATCCGCGTTTTAAAACATGATTGGCAATGGATGCACGAAAGATAGAAAGCATATTACTCGCATGATACACTCGTAGTATGCGCTAGGTTGCCAGTGCCGTAGCAAACCAAAGGTGATCGTATTGAGCGTTATAGCATTCGGCCCAATCTTTAACGTGCCTTATACGTGTCGGTTCAGTAAAAAATGACAAACAAAATCATCGCAACACATTGGCTTCAAAACGCAGGCGAAATGGGCAAGCTAGTCGCTGCCAAGGATTGGTCCCAGACACCCCTTGGCCCCATTGATTCATGGCCGCAAAGTTTACGCACGACTGTCAGTCTCTGCCTCTCTTCCAATTTTCCCATCGCTATTGCCTGGGGTCCTGAACGGACGCAAATTTACAACGACGGGTACTGGCCTATTTGCGGTGCCAAACACCCGCATTCGATGGGTCAGGATTTCAAAGAATGCTGGTTCTCGGCTTGGCCGCAGATTGGCGAAGCCTTTGAAAGCGCAGTGGCGGGACAGACTGCATTCCTGACCAACCAACGGATGTTTCTGGACCGGAACGGTTATCTGGAAGAAACTTTCTTTACCTTTTCCTTCAGTCCGATTCACGATGAATCCGGCGCCGTAGGCGGTTTATTTCATCCAGTTATCGAACTGACCCAACAATCGTTGGCCGAGCGCCGATTGCAGGTACTACGCGACATTGCCACCGATACTGCCGATGCCGGGAATGTCGATGAAGCGCTGGCACAACTTGCCAAAACACTTAGTCGGCACTCGCTTGATGTTCCGTTTGCCTTATTTTATAAAGTAGACGATGACTCACAGCAGGCCAGACTGGCGGAAAACGTAGGGCTTAAGCGCGACAGCGATTGTGCGCCCGAACAAGTGGACTTGGCATCATCTGCGTCATCAGTATGGCCGCTTACGGAAGTGGTGAAAACCGGGAAGTGCGTGCAGGTGGATGATTTACAAGGGCGTTTTAAACATGCCTGTTGTGGGCCTTACCCCGAACCTCCCAAGTCTGCTCTCGTATTGCCGTTATGCTTTAAAGGTCAAGACCGTCCAGAGGCCCTGCTGGTGGCAGGCATTAGCTCGCGCCGCCCGCTGGATGAAGCGTACAGCAGTTTCTATGAAATGCTCGAGGCATCGGTCACAATCCCCCTGGTTAAGGCGTATTCCTATGAGGAAGAACGCCGTCGCGCCGAAGCATTAGTGGAATTGGATCGGTCAAAAACAGTATTTTTCAGCAACGTAAGCCACGAATTCCGCACACCGCTCACGCTGATGCTGGGGCCGCTTGAAGAATTGCAAGCTCGATTCGCTGCTAATGGCTTGACTCCTGGCGCAACCGAGTACGAGCAACTGACCCTTGTGCATCGAAATGGCTTGCGTTTGCTTAAATTGGTAAACACCCTCCTGGACTTTTCACGTATCGAGGCAGGCCGGATGGAGGCGGCTTATGAAGCAACGGATCTGGCGGTATATACCAGCGAACTCGTCAGCGTATTCGGTTCAGCCACCGAAAAGGCTGGCTTGAAACTTATTGTATCTTGCCCTACATTACCCGAGCCGGTGTATGTGGATCGACAAATGTGGGAAAAAATCGTCATTAATCTTGTGGGCAACGCTTTTAAGCACACCTTTGAAGGTGAGATTGAGGTTGCGCTGCGCTGGTGCGGAAAACAGGTTGAACTGGCTGTGCGCGATACCGGCATCGGTATTGCGGAAGATCAGCTTGAACATGTTTTTGACCGCTTCCATCGAATTCAAAACGTTCGTTCGCGCAGTCATGAAGGTACCGGTATCGGTCTGGCGTTGGTACAGGAGCTGGCTCGTTTGCATGGCGGTGGAGTCAGCGTGACAAGTAAACCCGGTGTCGGCAGCACTTTTACTGTGACTATCCTCACCGGCACGGCGCATTTGCAGGCAGCACAACTCCATTCATCGCAAACGCCGAGTTCCTATAGGACAGGCGCTGATTTTTTCGTCAATGAAGCATCCCGCTGGGAACTTGGGGCGGAAAAGGAAAATTACCCCGGTAAGCACAGCGGAACGGATCAAACACAAGCGCTGACCGCCAACGTTGATTCGCACATCCTCCTTGCTGATGATAACGCCGATATGCGCAGCTATGTTGCTCGGCTTTTACAGGAACAGGGCTATGATGTAACTGCCGTGTGTGACGGCGAAGCCGCACTGGCGGCGGTGCGTGAACAGCGCCCCGATCTTGTTCTTACCGATATTATGATGCCGGGTCTGGACGGCATCGGCTTACTTAGCGCCCTGCGAGAAGATCAACAGACCAGCACGATCCCCATCATTTTACTTTCCGCCCGCGCCGGCGAAGAAGCGCGCGTGGAAGGCCTGAAATACGGGGCCGACAGCTACCTCACCAAGCCATTTGGCGCCCGGGAATTGTTGGCTCGCGTCGGGGCGTGCCTTGAAATATCACGCCTGCGCAATGAAGCCGAAACTCAGTTACGCCTACAAGAGAACGAACGTGAATTTCGCTCTCTGGCGGAAACGATGCCGCAAATTGTCTGGGCTACACGAGCGGACGGCTGGAATATCTACTACAACTATAAGTGGGTCGAATATACCGGCCTTACGCTCGAGGAAAGTTACGGTCATGGCTGGATAACACCTTTTCACCCGGATGATAAGCAACGCGCATGGGACCCATGGCAACATGCGACGCAGCAAAATGAAATCTACTCTGTGGAATGTCGGCTGCGGCGAGCTGACGGGGTCTATCGATGGTGGCTGATCAGGGGTGTGCCGCTATTAAATGATACCGGCGAGATTCAAAAATGGTACGGCACCTGCACCGATATTCAGGATTTAAAAGAATCGGACATTGCTATCCGTGAAAGTGAAGCAAGGCTGCATTATGCTTTGGAAATGTGCAATACAGGCGCTTGGGAAGTTGATTTGGAAACGCATTCAGCTTATCGCTCGATAGAACACGCTCGTATTTTTGGTTATGCTGACCTAGACTCACCTTGGTCGGTCGAAATATTTCTGGGACATGTGCTGGAAGAAAACAGGCCAGAAATAGCCGCATTAATCGAGGAAGCGTTTCGCACAGGCAGCGACAAGCGTTTCGAATGCCGAATTCGCCGGGTAGACGGAGAGGTTCGCTGGATTATGGTTGCAGGTCGGTTTCGTGTAACTAGGTTGGATGGCAAAAAACAAGTCGCCGTAGGAATTATCCAAGATATCACAGAAAGCAAACTCGCCCAGCAAACACTGGAATTAGTTAATGCAGAGCTGGAACAGAGTATAAAAATACGCACCGAAGAGCTGGCAGCGCTTAATATCGCCGAAACGCGCTGGCAGTTTGCCCTGGAGGGCGGTAATCAGGGCGTGTGGGATTGGGACTTGATAACCAATAAGATATTTTTTTCAAAGCAATGGAATGCCATGCTGGGTTATAAGGAAAACGAGATTTCCGGCCGATATGAAGAATGGATTGACCGCGTGCATCCGGATGATCTGCCAATGGCATTGGTGGCGATACAAAAACATCACCGCGGTGAATCGGCGTTTTATGAGTCCGAACACCGCTTGCTGCATCATAACGGCCAGTATATTTGGACATATGCCCGAGGCATGGTGATAAACCGGGATGCTAACGGAAAGCCGCTACGCATGATCGGAACACAGGCAGACATTACCGATCAGCGAGCTTTACTTGATGAGCTAAGGCAACACCGTGATCAGTTGGAAATGTTGGTGACAAGCAGGACTGCTGAACTTGAAACAGCGAAGGCGTTGGCGGATGCCGCCAATCGTTCCAAGAGCGCTTTCCTGGCCAACATGAGCCATGAAATCCGTACGCCGATGAACGCCATCCTGGGGTTAACCCACTTTCTGCGGCGCGATCAGCCCAACTCTGTTCAATTGGAGCGCCTCAACAAGATCGATGCCGCCGGCAGGCACCTGCTCTCCATCATCAATGACATATTGGACCTGTCCAAGATTGAGGCCGGCCACTTGGTCTTGGAAAACGTCGATTTTTCTTTAGACTCCATTCTTGATCAAGTCCGCGACCTCATCGAAGAGCAAGCACTGGCCAAGGGCTTGGCGGTGGAGATTGACACCGACAGTATGCCGCGTTGGCTCAAAGGCGATCCGACGCGGCTGCGTCAGTCGTTGCTGAACTATGCCGGTAACGCCGTTAAATTCACTGATCGAGGCAAGGTCAGTCTATGCGCGCGCCTGCTACGCGAGGATGCCGGCAGTGTTTGGGTGCGTTTCGAGGCCAGGGACACTGGACCGGGTATCGCTCCGGACAAATTGTCCTCGCTGTTCAATGCTTTCGAACAAGCCGATGTCTCCACCACGCGTAAATACGGGGGCACTGGCTTGGGTCTCGCTATCACCCGGCGGCTAGCCATACTGATGGGCGGTGAAGCCGGTGTGGAAAGTGAACCCGGATTGGGTAGTACCTTCTGGTTTACTGCACGTTTGAAGCAGGGCCGGGAGCAAGCCGCCGAGGATGACGCGGTTTCTCAGGAATCGGCGGAAATCGAACTGCGGCGTAAGCATGCCGGTGCTCGCCTGTTGCTGGCTGAAGACAACCCTATCAACCGAGAAGTGGCACTGATGCTTTTAGGCGAATTGGGGCTGATCATCAATACCGCCCAAGATGGCCGCGAGGCGGTGGAAAAAGCGCGCAAGCAGGCATTTGACCTGATCCTGATGGATGTGCAGATGCCTGAACTGGATGGACTGGATGCCACCAGGATCATTCGTACTTTGCCTGGGGGGCAAGAGATACCGATTCTCGCCATGACTGCGAATGTCTTCGATGAGGACCGCCAAGACTGCCTGAACGCAGGCATGAACGATTTTGTGGCTAAACCGGTGACCCCCAAAATACTCTACGCCACTTTGTTGAAATGGCTGTCAACATCCTCCGGTAGACGCAACGCCGTGTCACGAAGCGGTGCAGTCGCCGAAGTATCCGACTGGCAACAGCAACTGCAGGAAATTCCCGGTTTGGATGTTAAGCGCGGGCTTATCAATGTGGGTGGAAAAATGACGGTTTATCTCAAGGTGTTACGCTTGCTCGGCGAGCATCACGGGAAGGACCCGCAACGGCTTACCGAAGCGCTGGCAGACAACAACTTAATCGAGATGGGACGTCTGGCGCATACCTTGAAAGGGGCAATCGGCAACCTCGGAGCGACCAGGGTCGAAGAACTGGCTGAAGCGGTGAATTTTGCAATTAAACAAGGGGCGGCACGGGCTGAAATTGAACCTTGTTGCAACGTACTCGCCAAGGAACTGAGCCTACTGATTGAGGCCGTGAAAATCGTGCTGGCGGAGGCCGATCGGGCGAGTTGATTCGGTTGGGATGCTTAGGCCGGGTTTATCGATGTCCTCTAAATATATTTGCGCTTGAGTGATGGGGTAACCAGGGTACAGTCCACAACGGTCAGCGGCGTGATGAAGTTTTTCAATGCCGCCAAGTTGCGTTGCCGGGAGTTATTTTTTTCGATACCGTAGTACAACTCAAACGGAGTAATAGTCGGAATGTATAGTTGTTTGAGTTGAATCTGTTGAAAGCGAGCCAACACTTCAGGCGGGTGTTGTTTAATCAGGTAAATGCAGATAGTGGAATTCATCTTTCAGAGCATGATTGGCAATCGATGCACGGAAGATAGAAAGCATATTGCTTGCATGGTACACTCGCAGTATGCGCTAGATTGCCGGTACCGGAGCAATCCAAAGGTGATCGTGTTGAGCGTTATAGCTTCGGACCATTCGTTAACGCGCCTTATAGACGCCGGTTCAGGAAAATGACAAACAAAATCATCGCAACACATTGGCTTCACACCCGCATTCAATGGTTCAGGATTTCAAGGAATATTGGTTCTCGGCCTGGCCCGTTATATCTGTAGTTGGAATAATGTAATGGCTAATGAACAAATGCCTGATTTCATATCAATAGATGACGATTTAGATTTCCGTCGATTATTCGAGTCGTTGCCTGATCTTTATCTGATTTTAAATACGAATTTCGAAATTGTCGCAGTCAGCGATGCGTATACCTGCGCTACATTGACACGGCGGCAGGACATATTGGGGAAAGGTATTTTTCAAGTCTTTCCCGACAATCCCCATGATCATGCAGCAGAAGGTGTACGCAATTTACGCGCTTCCTTGCAGCGCGTTCTGCAATCAGGCAAACCTGACACGATGCCGGTGCAAAAATACGACATTCCCGGACCCGATGGGGAGGGCTTTGAGGAGCGGTATTGGAGCCCTATGAATATCCCGATTCTTGGCAAGGACGGCAGTGTCGCCTACATCATTCATCGGGCGGAAGATTTAACAAATTATATACGCATCAAACAACAAGGCGTAGAGCAAAACCAACTCAACGAAACTTTACGCGCCCAAGCCGTAAAAATGGAAGTTGAACTCTTCGCCCGCACAAAAGAGGTCGCATCAGCTAGTGCTGAGTTGAAAGTTGCGAACGAGGAGTTGTCGCGATTGTATGCTAAAACGTTAGAGCTGGATGAACTGAAGACTCAGTTCTTTACCAACGTAAGCCATGAGTTTCGTACGCCGCTCACGCTGATGATCGGACCGCTTGAAGAGTTACTGGCGCGATTCGCCCCTCAGGGCTTAAACCCTGCCGCAACCGAGTACGAGCAGCTTAGTCTCGTGCATCGAAATAGCTTGCGTCTGCTTAAATTAGTCAACGCCCTCCTGGATTTTGCGCGTATCGAGGCCGGACGGATGGAAGCGGCTTATGAAGCAACGGATCTGGCGGTATATACCACCGAACTCGTCAGCGTATTCGGTTCGGCCACCGACAAAGCGGGTTTGAAACTTATTGTTTCTTGCCCTGCATTACCCGAACCGGTGTATGTGGACCGGCAAATGTGGGAAAAAATCGTCATTAATCTTGTGGGCAACGCTTTTAAGCACACCTTTGAAGGTGAGATTGAGGTTGCGCTACGCTGGTGCGGAAAACAGGTTGAACTGGCTGTGCGCGATACCGGCATTGGTATTGCCGAAGATCAGCTTGAACATGTGTTTGACCGCTTCCATCGAATTCAAAACGTTCGTTCGCGCAGTTATGAAGGTACCGGCATCGGTCTGGCACTGGTACAGGAACTGGCTCATATGCATGGCGGCGGGGTCAGCGTGACAAGTAAACCGGGCGTCGGCAGCACCTTTACCGTGACTATCCTGACGGGCACGGCGCATTTGCAAGCAGAACATATCCATTCATCGCAAGCGCCGAGTTCCTATAGGATAGGCGCTGATTTTTTCGTCAGTGAAGCCTCTCGCTGGGAACTGGGGGCGGAAAAGGAAAATTACCCCGGTAAGCACAGCGGAACGGATCAAACACAAGCGTTAACAGCAGGCGTTGGTTCGTACATTATCCTTGCTGATGATAACGCCGATATGCGCAGCTATGTTGCCCGGCTTTTACAAGAACAGGGCTATGATGTAACTACTGTGAGTGACGGCGAAGCCGCACTGGCGGCGGTACGCGAACATCGCCCCGATCTTGTCCTTACCGATATTATGATGCCGGGGCTGGACGGGATTGGCTTGCTTAGCGCACTACGGGAAGATCAACAAACCAGCACGATCCCCATCATTTTACTTTCCGCCCGTGCCGGCGAAGAAGCGCGCGTGGAAGGATTGAAATACGGGGCCGACAGCTACCTCACCAAGCCGTTTAGCGCCCGGGAATTGTTGGCTCGCGTCGGGGCGTGTCTTGAAATATCGCGCTTGCGCAATGAAGCCGAAACTCAGTTACGCCTACAAGAGAACGAGCGTGAATTTCGCTCTCTGGCGGAAACGATGCCGCAAATTGTCTGGGCGACACGAGCGGACGGCTGGAATATCTATTACAACCATAAATGGGTCGAATATACCGGCCTTACGCTCGAGGAAAGTTACGGTCATGGCTGGATAACGCCTTTTCACCCGGATGATAAGCAACGCGCATGGGATGCATGGCAACGCGCGACACAGCAAAATGAAAGCTACTCCATGGAATGTCGCCTGCGGCGGGCTGACGGTGTTTATCGATGGTGGTTGATTCGGGGCGTGCCGCTATTAAATGATACCGGCGAGATTCAAAAATGGTACGGCACCTGCACCGATATTCATGATTTAAAACAGAAAGAGGAAGACCTTAAGATCGCCGAAGCGCGCTGGCAGTTTGCCTTGGAAGGTGGCAATCAGGGGGTTTGGGATTGGGATGTGGTAACCAATAAGACGTTTTTTTCAAAGCAGTGGAAGGCCATGCTGGGTTATAAGGAAAACGAGATTCCCGGGCAATATGAAGCATGGCTTGAGCGTGTGCATCCCGATGATCTACCGACGGCATTGGCGGCGATAGAAAAACATCATCGCGGTGAATCGGCGTTTTTTGAGTCCGAGCACCGCTTGCTGCATCATAACGGCCAGTATATTTGGACATATGCCCGAGGCATGGTGATAAACCGGGATGCTATTGGAAAGCCGCTACGCATGATCGGAACGCAGGCAGACATTACCGATCAGCGTTCGCTGCTTGAAGAGTTGAGACAACACCGTGATCAGCTGGAAATGTTGGTAGCAAGCAGGACTGCTGAACTTGAAACGGCGAAGGCGCTGGCGGATGCCGCCAATCGATCCAAGAGCGCTTTTCTGGCCAACATGAGCCATGAAATTCGTACGCCGATTAACGCCATCCTGGGGTTGACCCACTTTCTACGGCGCGATCAGCCCAACCCCGTTCAAATTGAGCGCATCAACAAGATCGATGCCGCCGGCAGGCACCTACTCTCCATCATTAATGACATATTGGACCTGTCCAAGATTGAGGCCGGCCACCTGGTCTTGGAAAACGTCGATTTTTCTTTAGCCTCCATTTTTGATCAAGTCCATGACCTCATCGAAGAGCAAGCACGAGCCAAGGGCTTGGCGGTGGAGATTGACACCGACAGTGTGCCGGGATGGCTCAAAGGCGACCCGACGCGGCTGCGCCAGTCGTTGCTGAACTATGCCGGTAACGCCGTTAAATTCACTGATCAAGGCAAGGTCAGTCTATGCGCGCGCCTGCTAAGCGAGGATGCCGGCAGTGTTTGGGTGCGTTTCGAGGTCAGGGACACAGGACCGGGTATCGCCCCGGAGCAACTGTCCTCGCTGTTTAACGCCTTCGAACAAGCCGATGTCTCCACCACGCGTAAATATGGCGGCACCGGGTTGGGTCTGGCTATCACCCGACGCTTAGCCGGACTGATGGGCGGTGAAGCCGGTGTGGAAAGCCAACCCGGATCGGGTAGCACATTCTGGTTCATCGTACGCTTGGCGCGGGGGCGGGAGCAAACAGCCGTGGATACCTCCGTCTCTCAGGAATCGGCGGAAGTCGAACTGCGGAGCAAGCATGCCGGCGCCCGCTTGCTGCTGGCGGAAGACAACCCTATCAACCGGGAAGTGGCATTGGAACTATTAGGCGGACTGGGGCTGATCATCGATACCGCCCAAGATGGCCGCGAGGCGGTGGAAAAAGTGCGCAAGCAGGTGTTTGATCTGATCCTGATGGATGTGCAGATGCCTGAACTGGATGGACTGGATGCCACCAGGATCATTCGTACTTTGCCTGGCGGGCAAAACATACCCATTCTCGCCATGACTGCGAATGTCTTCGATGAGGACCGCCAAGACTGCCTGAGCGCAGGCATGAACGATTTTGTGGCTAAACCGGTAACCCCCAAAATACTCTACGCGACCCTCCTGAAATGGCTGTCAACATCCTCCGGTAGACGCAACGCCGTGTCAGGAAGCGGTGCAGTCGCCGAAGTATCCGACTGGCAACAGCAACTGCAGGAAATTCCCGGTTTGGATGTTAAGCGCGGGCTTACCAATGTGGGTGGAAAAATGGCGATTTATCTCAAGGTGTTACGCTTGCTCGGCGAGCATCACGGGAAGGACCCGCAGCGACTTACGGAAGCGCTGGCAGACAACGACTTAATCGAAGTGAAACGTCTGGCGCATACTTTGAAAGGAGCAATCGGCAATCTCGGAGCGACTAGAGTCGAAGAACTCGCTGAAGCGGTGAATTTTGCAATTAAACAAGGGGCGGCGCGGGCTGAAATTGAACCCCTCTGCGCCGTACTCGTCACGGAACTGTCCACATTGATTGAGGCTGTGCAAATCGTGCTGGCGGAGGCCGATCGGGCGAGTTGACTCGGTTGGAACCGATCAGCAATTCTCATTATGACCCTCAGCGCCTAAAATAGCCGACCGATTCCGCAATTAACGCCTATTATCTTATGAGCCCCCTTTGGATTAAACGCATTGACCTTTAGTGACGTGGCCAGGCAATTGCGCCTCACTTTTGAAACCTTAAACTACTTAAGGTTTTGGAGTACGAAGTTAACCGCCCCACAAAATTCATAAATACCACCATGAATAAAGATCATTTAACAGCCCTCATTTGCTGGGGTACTGTTTAATGACTTTTTTCACTTGGGAGCTGTTTATGAATATCGTCACCACATTCACCGCTATTATTTTGCTGTTTGCCGTCGAAGCATCAGCCGACACCGCTGCAAACTTTGCCATCCTGGCTCATCTCGATCATGGGCCGGGCAATGTCACCGTTACCGATAACGGTCGCATTATCATGAGTATGCACCCGTTTTATCTGCCGAAATACGCCGTGGTTGAATATAAAAATAACTCACTGACGCCCTTCCCTAATAAGGAATTGGCCGATACGGATTCTCTATCAACACTGAAACTTGATTCCGTGCTGGGCATCCGCTCGGATGCCGACGGTATCGTCTGGATGCTGGATAACGGTATGCGTAGCGGCATAACGCCGAAGCTGGTCGGTTGGAACACCAAAACCGAACAGCTCCACCGGGTTATTTATCTGCCGCCCCCGATAGCGCCAAAAGATGCGTTTGTTAACGACTTTGCCGTCGATACCCGCCGCAATCATATCTTTATCAGCGACCCGGCAGGCGGAAACAATGCCGCGCTGATTGTCGTCAATCTGAACTCGGGAACGGCGAGACGGGTGCTGGAGGGACATAGCAGCGTGATTCCTGAAAATGTTGATCTGATCATTGATCAGGTAGCCGTGCAAATCAAGGATAAATCCGGCAAGCTGGTCCGACCGCATATCGGTGTTAACCCGATTACCGAAGACCTGAACAACGAATGGGTCTATTTCGGCCCTATGCACGGACACAGCCTTTACCGGATAAAGGCCGACGATCTGGCGAATGACAAACTGGACGAAAAAACCCTGGGGAGTCGCGTCCAGCGTTACAGCGATAAGCCGATTTCGGACGGCATGACGATCGATAAGGATAACAATATCTATCTGGGCGATTTAGCGGCCAACGCCATCGGCGTTATTTCGGGACACAGGCAATACCGGCGACTCGCGATAAGCCCTGAGCTATCGTGGGTTGATTCGTTCAGCTTCGGACCGGCGGGGCAGTTATATGCAGTCGTCAACCGACTGCATCAGTCCGCAATGCTGAATGGCGGGGTTTCTACCTCAAAACCGCCGTATTATCTGGTACAAGTAAAAGCGCTGGCGGCAGGCCTGCCCGGACGCTGAAACCAACTTACAAGCCGTTAACGGTCCGGCCTATCGTGGTAATTTTATCGCGCAACCACAGATGGGCCGGGTCCTTATCTTGCAAGGGATGCCAAATCATGACCAAATCGTAAGTCGGCAGTTTAAGCGGAACCGGGAATATTTCTAACGGCACGAATGTTGTGAAGCGTTCCGCAAGTTTGTACGGCAGCGATAATATCATGTCGGTCTGGGCAACGATGAGCGGCGCGGACAGGAAGTTCGGAACAATCAACTTGATCCGCCGTTCCACGCCCAGTTCCTGCAAATATTGATCGATGATGCCCGCCGGGTTGCCTTTCCAGGAAATCAGCATGTGCGGAACGGCGATATATTCTTCCAGCGATGGCGCGCTACGTATCACCGGATGATTTTGCCTGACAACGCAGACCATTTCGTCGTCAAACAGCTTTTGGCATTGTAATTGAGCGGGCGGATCGAGAACCGACTCGAAACCCAGCACGACATCGAGGCTGCCGTTTTCCAATTGTGCCACCGGAAATGAAGTCTCGGTACGTTTCACATGAATGTTAATGCCGGGTGCAATGCGGTTAATCAAGCCCGATAATGCCGGTATCAACAAAAACTCCAGGTAATCGGTAGCGGCAATGGCGAAGCTCCGCTGACTGGTACCGGCTTCAAATTCAAGCGGCGGCTGAATCAGTTGTTCCAGCTCGGCCAGTAAGCCCCTGACCGGCTCAATCAATGCTAACGCTCTTTCCGTCGGCTTCATGCCGGCAGGTGTTTTTACCAGCAGCGGGTCATCCAGTTTTTGACGGAGCCTGTTTAAGATATGGCTCATTGCCGATTGCGTAACAAACATCTGCTCGGCCGCGCGAGTGACATTTAACTCACGCATCAGCACATCAAACGCCACCAATAAATTCAGATCGAAGGTTCTTAAATTTGACATTGGTAGATCTTTCCAAGTGAGTCAACGACTGCTTGAAACTCTGCTGATTTCGTCTGAAAATTTGTTACTCGCCGCCTGGCGGCATGGATTGGCTGAAACTTAGGGGACGTAGACATTGGCCAGGATAATGCTTGCAATGAAGAGGCAAGCATAAGCATGAAGAAATTCATAGATGACTCGCGGAAACTTATAGCGACATACATCGGCGGCCAATATTATATTGACTGCTATGCCGGATTGTATGGAATACTAAACTATGCGCAGCGCTTTATTCGAGTCAAAGAAGCGAGGCTTCACTCTGTATTTTGACGCACGAACTCGCATTACCTGTAGACGCCAGCCAAAGGTTACAATGAGATTTACCCCAAATCATCAAGTAAGGCTTGGGCTATCATTTTCTGTTCCGCACCACCTCTTTCAAGCACTTCCCTGGCAATCTCCTTGGCTGCATCGGTATCGCCCATATCAACATAAGCCATTGCCAAATCCAGTTTTGTTTCCATTTCATCCATTTCAGTCAGATCAGTGCCAGCACCCTTCTGCCCGAAACCCGAACCGGTTACCGGCGTATTAAAGTCAAACTCAAAATCTTTATCAAAGAGATCATCCGTCAAATCGCTTTTTTCGTCATCCGATTTATCAGTAAAAAAGTCAATCAGGTTATCATCCTTATCGCTATCATCCTTCAGACTCGATTCAATTTCACTGCTTTCTTTTGTCTTTACATCATCTAGCAAACTAAAATCAAAATCGAACGACTCAAATTCATCATTACTCTTAACTTTTTGTGTATTTACTGCTTCTAGCTTTTCATCTGAACTTTCAATATCCGTAGCAAAGTCGCCTAAATCAAAATCAAGACTTTGGTTATTCTGTGAATCGTCAACAGATTTATCTTCAAAGGAAGATAAATCAAAATCCAGCAAATTATCACTTTGTTCAGATGTCTCGCGCGTAGACTCTTCACGGAACAAGTCTCTAAAAGAGCTGTCGAAGGTCGCCAAGTCAACATCATCTATATCCTTAGCCTGATTCAAATTACCACCGCCATATTCGATCTCGGTGGATTCGATCTCGGTGGTTTTGGCTAACTGTACTGAACCGACTCCAAATGCGACATTATTTTTCGAGTCCGGTTTTTTCACAGAAGAAAATAGCGTCGAATCCGGACAAATCCCACTGCCCATTTCTGCAACTTTGTCCCAAAACACGCTATCATCCATTTTACCTGCGTCGGCTAATTCCCTGGCATAGGTTTCAAAAGCGTATTTATCCGATTTGGAATAGTAAATTTCCAACAACTTCAATTTGCATTCATCACGATCGGGCTGATCTTTAATAGCATCGCGCATCAACTCTTCAGCCTGTTGATAACGACCATAAGCCAAATAGACATCAGCCTCGGAAACCGGATCAATTTCACCTTGCTCTATATCGAATATATCAAAGTCATTCGGAGAGAAATCACTGAGAAAAAAGCTTTCGTCAATCGCAGAAATATCTTCCTGGGTAGCTCCTGCCCCAACAGCTGACTCTGCAGACGCTCCGGTAGCCCTATTCATCCCTGAAAAAGCGGACACACCCCCGCTAGCATCATCCGGTCTGTTTTTTCGTAACCACAGCCATCCAAGCAGCGTTAACATGGCAAAACCAACTCCGGCGACACCGATATAGTAAAGACTTGATGGCTTTTCGACATCAGGTTTCGGAGTAGCTGTCGGACGGGTTATCGGTGTAATCAGAGGCTTTGCCGGTATCACCGGCTGAGCAGGCGTTATAACCTGAGTCGGCTGAGTCTGAGTCTGAATTGGCGGCTCCTGTGTAACAGGCTTTGCCGGTACGACAGGCTGAGGGGTTGCAATCGCATTCGCGGGTATCTGCTCAGGCGTAGCAGGTTTTGATTCTACCGCTGGCGGGGTGACGGGCGCCTCGGACGGAGCAGTGGTTTGTTCCTGAGGTGCAGGAGTTGATGCCGGCTGATTTTGTAAAGTTGCAAGCTGCTGGTCTTTTAAGGCAATTATTTTCTGCATTTCAGCCAGCTGTTTTTCCAGCTCAGCCAACCTACTTTTTATTTCATTATCTACAGGAACTGCGTTACTTGGCGCCGCTTTATTGGCAACCTCAGGTTCTGCTGATTCACCGCTCGCATCACTTGATCCGGAAGCCGCGGATGACTGGTCTGCGGGTTTCTTTTCCGTCGCGCCTTGTTCATTTTCAGGAAGAACTACTTCATTTTGAGCAACACTTGCATCTGTAGGGGCAACCAAAGTCAGCTGGTTATCTACATTATCATTCTCCCCGGCAGGCGCAGCAGGTGCTTTAGCCAAACTGTTTTTCCAGTCATTTGTTTGCCGGTTAAACTCAGCCAATGCCTGCTTGCGTGATAATTTAACAATAACCTGACGATCCGGTATCTTAAGCGTTTTTCCGGCCAACAGCGCGTTAATATTGTCTTTATAGAATGCGCGGGGATTTTGTTTGTATATTGCAAGCATCATTTGCTCAATAGAAACATTTCTACCTCTGCTGGCCTTTTCAGCGATATCCCAAAGCGTATCATTTTTTCCAGTCGTTTGAGTATCACTAGCGGCATCAGGCTGATCAGCCTCCACCTGTCTGTCTGCGACTTGGGCTTGCTGCGAAGACTTATAATCCTCCTCGCTAACATAGCTTTTAGGGCTGTCCCAATTGGGCACTGTAGGTTGCTCATACACAGACGGAGGATCAACCAAAATAGTAAATTCACGATACAGGTTGCCTTTCGGCCAACTTACCTCCAGCAACAAATCCAGCACCGGCTCTTTTAGAGCCTCTCTTGAGCTGACCCTGATAACTACCGAACCATTTGAGCGAGTAACAGGTTCAAATTTAATCTTCGACAGAAAAGAACCCCACGGCACTCCGGCTTCAACAAATTTATCAGAAGGGGCCAAATTTACTTTTATGTCAGATACCTTTTCACCTGGCGACAATACTAATGAAATTTCAGCATTCAGATTTTGGTTAAGGGCTGAGTGCAATTTAATATCGCCAATCCCTAACGGATGACCACTAGCCGGGGCCAGTAACGACACCACCGCTAAAGTTTTAGTCAAATTGCGCACGTTACTCTCCTTCAAAATAGTTACCACAGTCTCTTTCCGCGAACAGTCAAAAATGTAAAAAATATGTAGACAAGCTTAGCCTAGATGTAATTTTTTACCAGCACTTCTGCAATTTGCACGCTGTTTAATGCAGCACCCTTTCGGACATTATCACCAACCACCCACAAATCAATTCCTTGGGAGTGTGAGATATCTTCCCTGATACGTCCAACAAAGACGTCATCATGACCAGATGACTCCGTTACTGCTGTTGGGTAACCACCGTTATGTCGCTCATCCATAACCGTTACACCGGGCGCCTTTTCCAACAAAGCCCTTACTGTAGCTACATCAATCTTTTTGCGAGTCTCAATATGTACGGCTTCGGAGTGACCATAAAAGACAGGAACTCTAACCGCCGTTGCATTCACCATAACACTGTCATCACCCAGAATTTTTCGGGTTTCCCAAACCATTTTCATCTCTTCCTTGGTATAACCATTTTCGAGAAACACATCTATTTGAGGTAATACATTAAAAGCGATCTGCTTTGGATAAACGCTGGGTTGCTCAATCGGCTGACCGTTTAACAGCTTGGCAGTCTGCCTCACAACCTCTTCAATGCCTTTTTTTCCGGTACCTGAAACAGCCTGATAAGTGCAAACATTGATTCTGGCTATACCCGCAACATCATAAATCGGCTTTAAAGCCACCAACATCTGTATGGTCGAACAATTGGGATTCGCAATAATACCGCGATTTTTGAAATCCGCAATTTTTTCAGGATTAACTTCGGGTACTACCAAGGGAATGTCATCGTCATAGCGAAAGTGCGAGGTGTTATCAATAACAATGCAACCTGCAGCAGCGGCTTTTGGCGCATATTCGGCAGAAACCGAGCCACCGGCTGAAAACAAACCGATTTGTGCTTTAGAAAAATCAAAAGTCGCCAAATCTTCAACTTTTAATACGCCCCCTTTAAAGGGAATTCTTTTACCTACTGATTTGCTGCTGGCCAAGGCATATACCTCACCTACAGGAAAATTCCGTTCTTCCAGAATTGACAGCATGGCTTCGCCCACTGCACCCGTAGCACCAACAACAGCCACGTTATATACCTTAGTCATTTAAATATTACCTTTTTATTAAAACTGAAACGACTGTATCGCTTCTCTAATTCCAGTGCGGATTTTTTGCATGCGCTCAGATTAAATGCCATTCAATACAAATCATAATAAAGACGTGGCGAGAACCGTTCAATTGTTGCTTCACCTCGCGTATTATAATGTGTATAGACGGCATAAACACAATAAAGCTTATACGAGAATTTTAAATCTTTCAGTGATTTTCAGCCGTATCGACACCCTGCGTCTGACATTGATTTTCATTATAAAGATATATGCTTTTCAGTAATGCCGCTTTAAATAAACAGGCCCGTTAACGCGACATTTAACCCTCCCTGCCTGAAAAGGGGTTCCGCCTTTTAAGAAAAAGGCGCCCTCGCCTATCTGGATGCCTGCACATATGCAGATGATTAGAGCAATATAGGAGCAGTTGCCGAAAGGCTTTCGGTGAGGAAAATAAAAACAAATACCTTAAGATGTATACCTAACCCAGGACAGCAAAAATTTTGGCAGTGATTTCGTCCACTGATCCCTTACCCGCAATCGAACTGAATTTCACTCTTCCCCCCGTTGAGTAATACCCGACCAAAGGTTTGGTTTGTTCATGGTAAACACTGAGTCTTTTACGGACGGTTTCTTCTTTATCGTCATCTCGCTGAATCAGTGCTTCGCCGGTTACATCATCAATGCCGTCGACTTTAGGTGGATTAAACTCGATATGGTATGTCCGCCCTGATTGCAGATGCACTCGTCTGCCGGCCATCCGTTTTACAATATCTTCATCCTCGACAACAATCTCAATAACTGTATCAATAATAACACCCATTGCATCCAGGCCTTCAGCCTGAATGATAGTGCGAGGAAAACCATCCAGCAAAAATCCGTTTGCGCAATCAGCCTGCGCTATGCGCTCTTTGATTAACCCTAAAATAATATCATCAGAAACCAAGCCGCCGGCATCCATCACTTTTTTTGCTTCAATACCCAGTGATGTCCCTTCACGTACTGCCGCCCGCAACATATCCCCCGTTGAGATTTGTGGGATACCGTATTTTTCGGTAATAAACTGGGCCTGAGTTCCTTTACCAGAACCGGGGCTCCCTAACAGGATGATACGCATCAAACAACTCCACTATGTCCAGAGGACAGACTTTTACTTTAAATAACAATAGTTAAGCGACCATTTAAAAAAGAAAACACGGTCTTTTATGGTCAAATGACAGTATAACTGCATATTCGACAACACACCATGTTTTATCTCTTGTAAAAAGACCTTTATTTACCTATTCTTGTGCGGCTTATTTACCTCCAGAAGAGCTTTCGATGCAGATTGAAGAGTTAGTCTCTTCAAAAGTATTTGCAGTCCGCCAACACGGCCTGATTGATGGTATTTTTCTGATCTTCCTCACGAAAGAAACCCCATTTACCGCTTATTCGGAAAGTCTTGCACAACACACCGGTGGAGAAAAGTAAATCCGGTCTCATTGAATCCACGATTTAATCAACGTCCGCCGATTCAAAAAAATTTTGTTTTTACTTGAACCCCTTCCGTTTGAACAGATCAAGACGCAAGACATTTTTTGCTTGAAACCCGACCAACCAGAATGTAAGAACTTCCAGCTAGCCTTTTATGAAAACAGGATCCTATCGCCTGCCGCAAACTATTGACAGTCTGTTGATTAAAAGCTGATTTCCAATCTTCCATTAATACTTGAACTTGCTATAAAAACAAAAACTTAGCTCTTTAGCCTGGCAAACTCACCGCCTATAGAAAAGTTGGAATAGGTATAAATTACAACGCGAAAACCGAATGATATGAATAATTACCCCGTTAAACCTTGGCAATACGCCGCATCAGCCTTAATATAAAGCCAGTCCCTGACATAAAGGCAACCTGTGCATAACGAATTGGACGTCCATAATGAGTAAACTGCTAAAACTTTTTCAAGATTCTTCTTCCCTCTACGGCAGTAATGCTACTTTTGTTGAAAATTTATACGAACGCTTTTTGGAAGACCCTGAGTCTGTGGAACCCGGCTGGCAAAAACAATTCCGCGAGATCCACCACGGAGCAGACTACGAAACCCCCCATAGCCCCATTGTCGATCGCTTTGCACAACTTGCGCTCAAATCACAAAGCAGACTGGCTCAATTACAAGGCTTTACCGAAGAAAGTGTAAAGAAGCAGTCGGCTGTTGCAAGACTGATTAACCATTACCGGGTACGCGGACATCAAATCGCCAACAATAACCCGCTGGGCAAATCATCACCTCCGCCACCGGATATGGATCCGGCCTACTACGGCCTTTCGGAACCGGACATGGATACCCTGTTCGATACCGGCGCGCTGCACGGCGCCGACCGGTTACCGCTACGGGAAATTATCGCCCGCCTGAAAGACATTTACTGCGGCAGTATCGGCTCCGAATACATGCATATTGTCGACACCCAACAACGGCGATGGTTAATAAACCATCTGGAGAACACTAAAACCCATTTAATCCAGGATCCCGAAAAGAAACGCTGGATACTCAAGCTGCTAACCGCCGCCGAAGGTATAGAAACCCATTTACAGAATAAATTTGTCGGTCAAAAGCGTTTCTCCCTGGAAGGCGGCGAATCATTGATACCTATTCTGGATGAACTGATTCAATGCTCCGGTGAGAAAGGCATTAAAGAAATTGTCATCGGCATGGCGCATCGCGGACGCTTGAACGTGCTGGTCAATATTTTGGGCAAAAGCCCGGCCAGTTTGTTCGATGAATTTGCCGGCACATTCAAAGTGTCGCCCGGCGTCAGTTCCGGCGACGTGAAATACCACATGGGCTTTTCATCCGATCTGGCAACGCCGGGCGGGCCCGTGCATTTAACACTGGCATTCAACCCGTCACATCTGGAGATCATCAACCCCGTAGTTGAAGGCTCCGTTAAAGCGCGCCAGGATCGCGCCGGCAAAGACGGCATCAACACCGTCATTCCGGTACTGATACACGGCGACGCCGCCTTTTCCGGACAAGGCATCGTCATGGAAACGCTCAATATGTCGCAAACCCGCGCTTTTGCTACCGGCGGAACCGTGCATATTGTCATTAACAATCAAATCGGCTTTACCACCAGCAACCCGCTTGATGCACGCTCCACGTTGTATTGTACCGATGTGGCCAGCATGATCCAGGCGCCGGTTTTTCATGTCAATGGCGACGACCCGGAAGCGGTTATTTTTGTCACGAAACTGGCATTAGATTTTCGGATGACCTTCAAAAAAGACGTCGTGATAGATCTTATATGCTATCGCCGTTTGGGTCATAACGAGGCCGACGAGCCTGCGACAACCCAGCCCACCATGTACAAAAAAATCCGCAAACACAAAACAACGCGGAAACTCTACGCCGAAAAACTGATTAGTGAGGGCATTATCTCGCCGGAACAATCCGTCGCCATGGAGCAGGATTACCAAAAACTGCTGGAAAGCGGTCAAGTGGTGTCCAGACCTGTTCTGGAAAACGCCGGTTATTCGTATACTAACCAATGGAATCAATTCCTTAACAAAACGTGGGATACCCCGTGTGATACTGCGGTATCCATGGATCATTTACGTTTTTGTAACGACCGGATGCAACGCCTGCCCGCCGGCTTTGAACTGCACCCGAGAGTCGCCAAAGTCATGGACAATCGCCGCAAAATGGCGGCAGGCGCGATGCCGCTGGACTGGGGTTTTGCAGAAAACATGGCCTATGCCACCTTGTTAATTGAAAAATACCATGTTCGTTTGACCGGCCAGGACGTCGGACGCGGCACCTTTGTTCACCGTCACGCCGTTTTACACAACCAGCTCAACAATAAAACCCACACGCCGATCAAGCATCTGGTCAAAGATCAGGGACGAGCGCAAATTTTTGATTCGCTGCTGTCTGAAGCCGGTGTATTGGGCTTTGAATACGGCTACAGCACGACCATGCCGAATACGCTGGTTATTTGGGAAGCGCAATTCGGCGATTTCGCCAATGGCGCACAAGTCGTTATAGACCAATTCATCAGTTCCGGCGAAACCAAATGGGGACGTCTATGCGGACTGGTGATGCTGTTACCGCACGGCTTTGAAGGCCAGGGGCCGGAACATTCATCGGCGCGGCTGGAACGCTACCTGCAACTGTGTGCAGAACACAATATGCAGGTTTGTAACCCGACCACACCGGCGCAAATATTTCACTTGTTGCGTCGCCAGTTACTGCGCCCGTACCGGAAGCCGCTGATTATCATGAGCCCCAAAAGCCTGCTCCGGCATAAATTAGCTGTCTCCACGCTGGAAGATCTGACCACGGGACACTTCCAACCCGTCATCGGCGAACAGGACGACATTAACCCGAAAAAAGTCACCCGCCTTATCGTATGTGCGGGTAAAGTGTATTACGACTTGCTGGAAGTGCGCCGCGAAAATAATCTGAAACACGTCGCTATCGCCCGTCTCGAACAACTTTATCCGTTTCCCGTAGAATTATTTAAAGCGGAAATAGCCAAATACCCGCATTTGGAAGAATTTGTCTGGTGTCAGGAAGAACCCAAGAATCAAGGTGCGTGGTATAACTCCAACCATCATTTTACCGACAATCTGCAAAAGCACATCAAAATCACTTATGCCGGCCGCGAACCCTCTGCCGCGCCTGCTGTCGGCAATTTTCGCGTCCATATAGATCAACAAAAAGCTGTCGTTAATTCAGCCCTTTACGGCCAGCCATCAAGAAAATAAACCCAGGAAAATAACATGAGCATTGAAGTACTAGTTCCCAACCTACCCGAATCTGTTTCTGATGCGACACTGATCACCTGGCACAAACAGGCCGGTGACACCGTCAACAAAAACGAAAACCTCGTTGATCTTGAAACCGACAAAGTAGTCCTTGAAGTCACCGCGCCTGAATCGGGCGTGCTGAGCCAACTACTCAAGGAGAACGGCGCTATCGTAACCAGTGGTGAATTGCTGGCACTGATCGAAACCGAATCCGCTCAGGAACCGGCAAAAAGCAATCCGGCAACAGCCGCAAAAACACCGGAACACAATGACTCAGAGATGCCTTTGAGTCCTTCCGTGCGCCGATTAATCAATGAAAACACGCTGGACCCTTCAACCATCACCGGCACAGGCAAAAGCGGCCGCCTGACCAAAGTCGATGTACTGGATCATTTGGGTAAACAAGCGTCCATGAAAACGGCTCCGACAGCACCGACGCCTGAAGCTGAAATCAAACCCAAACCGGAAGTCACCGTTAAGCCGCCTGAACCGGCAGCAACACCCGGTTCAAATCTTCGTCCCGAACAGCGCGTCGCCATGACCCGTTTAAGGGCGAAAGTCGCCGAACGGCTGTTGCAGGCGCAGCAAAACGCCGCCATGTTGACGACATTTAATGAAGTCAATATGCAAAACGTGATTGACCTGCGCAACCAGTATAAAGCGCGTTTTGAACAAAAACATTCAGTCAAACTGGGCTTTATGTCGTTTTTCGTTAAAGCGTCCATCGAGGCGTTAAAGCGTTTCCCCGCGATCAACGCCTCCATTGATGACAATGATATTATCTACCATGGCTACTATGACCTGGGGATTGCCGTCAGTACACCGCGCGGCTTGATTGTGCCGGTGCTGCATGACGCCGACCAGCTCGACTTTGCCGGCATTGAAAAAGGCATTGCCGATTTCGGTGAAAAGGCGCGTTCAGGCACACTCACTTACGACGATTTAAAAGGCGGCACCTTTACCATTACCAACGGCGGCGTTTTCGCTCGATGTTGTCGACACCGATACTGAATCCGCCTCAGTGCGCCATTTTGGGCATGCATGCCATCAAGGAAAGACCCGTTGTTGAAAACGGCCAGATTGTTATCAGGCCGATCATGTATCTGGCTCTTTCCTATGATCACCGTCTGGTTGACGGACGTGAAGCCGTGCAGTTTTTAGTCACCATCAAGGAATGCCTGGAAGCGCCCGCTCACCTGCTGCTAAACATCTAATCTCATGGCAAAAAAACCGATACCTTCGACACCCCATGCTCGACTTGAAAACCACCAGAACTGATGTGGAGTGATAACATCAAAGAATGCCAGGAAGCACCCACTCACCTACTTCTTAACACTTACACTATGTCAAAAAAACAAACACATTATGATGTCATCATCATTGGCGCGGGTCCCGCCGGGTATTCCAGCGCCATTCGATGTGCTCAGCTAGGCCTTAAAACCGCCTGTGTTGATAACTGGAGCGATAAAAAAGGCCAAAGCGGCCTGGGCGGTTTTTACCTTAACGGCGGCTGCGTAGCGGCAATGGCCTTACTGGAATCGGCGAAAATTTATCATACCCTCAACCACGACCTGAAAAAGCACGGCATTCACGCTGACAATATAAGCGTCGATATTGCCCAATTGATGCAGCGCAAAAACACCATTATCGACACGCTCAGAAGTAATATTGCCGAATTGTTTGCCCATCACAAGATAGACCGCATCCATGCCAGGGCAAAATTACTCAACGCCAGACAAGTTGAAATCACGCCCGTTGAGCATGCCGGCCCGGAAAGACGTGACAGCGCCCGATTAAGTCCTCCGACATCGCCGTATATACTGGAAACGGACCATGTGATTCTCGCCACCGGCTATAAACCGATAAAACTACCGTGCGCCACGATAGATAACGAATTTATCATCGATTCCGTGGAAGCCTTGAATCTGGATGCGGTCCCTAAAAAACTGGCAATAGTCGGCGCCGGCATTGTCGGCCTTGAATTAGCCGGTATCTGGAACCGCCTTGGGGCAGAAACGATACTGTTGGAAGCCCAGGAAAGCTTTTTACCCTTACCCGACCAGCAGATTTCCCGTGAAGCCTATCGCATATTCAGTCGGCAAGGCCTGGACCTGAGACTCGGTGCGCGGGTTATCTCGGCGAAAAAAGGCAATAAAAAAGTCACTGTCGAATACCAGGATCAGGAAGGCACCCACTCATTGCGTGTCGATAAACTCATCGTAGCCTCGGGGCGAAAGCCCAATACAGAAAACCTGATTGCACCGGAAGCCAACTTGTTACTCGACGAAGACGGCTATGTTCATGTCAACGAAAATTGCCGAACCAACCTGCCCGGTGTTTATGCAATCGGCGACCTGACCCTGCTCGGTCCCATGCTCACGCATAAAGGCATCGAAGAAGGCATCTTCGTTGCCGAACAGATCGCCGGCATTCATAATCCCATCAACTACAACATCCTGCCCAGTGTTATTTACACCGATCCTGAAATAGCCTGGATCGGCCAAACCGAACAAGCCCTGCGGGCCATGGGCGAACCCATCAAAATCGGCACCTTTCCATTAAGCGCTACCGCGCGTGCGCAAGCCATCGACAAAACCGAAGGGCTGGTCAAAATTATCGCTCACGCCGAAAACGACACCATCCTCGGCGTGCATATCATTGGCCCGCAAGCCTCCGAACTGATAGCCGAAGCCGTGTTGGCGATGGAATTCTCCGCCAGCAGCGAAGACTTGTCCCGAACCATACACGCACACCCGACCCTGTCGGAATCCCTGCATGAAGCCGCGCTTGCCGTTAAGAATAAAGCCTTGTATTTACCGCTGGGCAAATGAGTGCCCGACATCACCATCGAATTGCCTGAGTGGGATCGCTAAACCCGGCTCACTCAGGCTGACCCGGCATATCGTCGAATTTCATCCCGCGCTTACCGGGTACACACTGCCCGGCAACGCCTTAAGGAATGAGCATGAAATAACTTGTGCAACTTGTTCCCTCTCCCTCCGGGAGAGGGTTAGGGAGAGGGGATACAAACGATCAAGTTATTTCATGCTCATTCCTAAGCGATTTCCAAGAATGAATATACCCAAATCATGCAGGATTTTTGTTCATTAACATAAAGAAGAATGAAATGACGACATCCGAAGAACATTACGCGAACTTGCTGGCGCCCATTTATTCATGGATGGTCGGGGGGCCGTCACAAGCATTTACATTAGGCGCGGCTGACCTGGAAGGCTATCTGCCGACAGGTCAATTAGCCGTTGATTTGGGCTGTGGTTTCGGCATGCATACCGTCCCACTGGCCAAGGCGGGCTGGACGGTCATCGGCATTGATGCATCGCCGGTGCTGATCGAAGAATTACGCCGATACGCCGACGGCCTTTCCGTAACTTCGACGGTCGACGATCTGATGCGTTTTGCAAACCACCTGCAGCCCGAACAAAAACCCGATTTAATTCTATGCATGGGCGACACGCTGACCCATCTCCCCGACTCCCAATCTATTTCGACGCTGGCAAAGGAAATCGCCTCGGCGCTATCGCGGAATGGGCGATTTATCGCCACTTTTCGCGATTACACGCTATTACCCAAAGGCCCCGGACGATTCATCCCCGTCAAATCGGACGATGACCGAATTCTTACCTGCTTTTTGGAAGAACACCCCGACCATGTCGAAGTGAACGACCTACTCTACACCCGCTCGGAAGAAAAATGGGCTATGTCGGTAAGCTCCTATCGCAAATTACGCTTGCGTCCTTCCGATGTCCAGCAAGCTTTTCAAGATGCGGGTTTGAAAACAGAAATCTCGCAGGGCCCGAGAGGAATGCTGCGCTTAGTGGCTGATGCCTGACGGCGCGTTGAGCAGAGCCATCGCTAAATCTCCCCATTAGTGGAGCCGCAACGTTATAATGGCTTTATTTTATACGGCTGTTTTGATGTCCTCTGCTGATCTTATTAAACAACTTACCAAGCAACTGCCGCTCTGCCTGAATCAGGACAGACCTGCATTAAAAAAGCAGCTGGACCGCTGCCGCGGTGATTACCGCGCCTACTCGGAACACGGCAACGAGAAAAAAAATCCGGCCCAATCGCTGCAATCCCTGGCAAGCCGGATTGAAAAATCGGTAGCCGCAAGAAACAAACGCCTTGCAAGCATTCCCGTGCTTAATTTCCCGGACTTGCCCGTCACCGGCAAGCTGGCCGACATCGCCGAACTGATACAACACAACCAGGTGGTCATCCTGTGCGGCGAGACGGGGTCCGGTAAAACCACGCAGTTGCCCAAAATCTGTTTGTCGATCGGCAGGGGCGCGGCAGGTTTTATTGGCCATACCCAACCCCGGCGCATTGCCGCACGCACCGTCGCCGACCGGATCGCCGAAGAGCTCGGCGAACCGCTGGGCAAGTCGGTCGGTTACAAGATCCGCTTTAACGATAAAACCCACGCCGATTCGTTGATCAAGCTGATGACCGACGGTATTTTACTGGCCGAGTCGCAAAACGATCCTTACTTGAACCAGTACGACACCATCATC
>SXGU01100519.1_pt1 | contig 37059 bp, 21 predicted proteins | sample 3174531 | NCBI WGS metagenome assembly SXGU01 (sample SAMN11356863, study PRJNA531348) | freshwater metagenome | isolation source: freshwater sample F1-140 | place: China: Fuxian Lake, Yuxi | collected 2017-12-25 | reverse complement strand
CTGGAGGAAAACGGGCGGCGGCATTTCATGACACGGCGCTTCGATCGGCTGACAGGCGGGGCGAAGCTGCACATGCAGTCGCTGGGCGCGCTGGCGCATTTTGATTTCAACCAAGCCGGAGCCTACGCCTACGAGCAGGCGCTGCTGACCATCCGCCAGCTCAAGCTGCCGATGGCCGCAGTGGAGGAGCAGTTCCGACGGATGGTTTTCAACATCGTCGCCCGGAATCAGGATGACCACGTGAAGAACATCGCCTTCCTCATGAACCAGCAAGGCGAGTGGTCGCTCGCGCCGGCCTTTGACGTGACCTACAGCTACAATCCGTCCGGCTCGTGGACGGCCACGCACCAGATGACCCTGAATGGAAAGCGCGACGGTTTTGCGCTGGAGGATTTTGACGCGTGCGCGAAAGCGGCGCTGATGAAGCGGGGCCGCGCGGCGAAGATTATCGAGGAAGTGCAGATGGCGGTGAGACGCTGGCCGGAGTTTGCCGCAGGGGCGGAGCTCGCCGACGAATGGCGCGACAAGATCCAGAAGACGCACCGCCTGACTTTACCGGGAACATGAGCCTTAACGAATCCATCGTCGAAGACGCCGCCCTCGAATGGTTCGGGGAGCTGGGGTATGCGGTCGGGCACGGGCCGCACATCGCGCCTGGCGAGCCGGCGGCGGAGCGGGATTCGTTTGGTGAGGTGGTGCTGGCGGGGCGCTTGCGCGAGGCCATCCGGCGGTTGAATCTGCGCTGATTGCAGGAAGCGGTGGCAAGGCACGTGTGCGTGCTTCGCCTAATCGGCGAAGCGCGGCGAGAGCGCGCGCGGGCGGTGATTTCATTAGCGTCGATTAGCGAAGATTAGCGGTTGGTGGTTTGGGCTCGATCGCTTTACCTACATCTCGTCGGGCTGGGGCGTAGCCCCGTTAGGTGTGAGACCGAGCGCGAGTCCGAAGTCTGGCCGGTTACTCAGCGCCAGTCGATGCGGGCTTGTTTGGTCGTGAGGTCGACCCAGACCGAGGCGTGGGCGAATTCGCGGGTGGCGGTGAGGCCGTCCCATTTGGCGTCGGCCTTGGGCGGGCCGAGCGGGCGATCGAGTTCCGGATAGGATTCGAGCATGCCGTGGCGATCCGTGTAGCCCCACGAGTAGCAGAAGTGCGAGCCGGGTTGCGCGGCGACGAGGAAGCACGCGAGCGGAAACGTAATCCGCTCCCGCGCGAGCTGCAGCAGCTCGGCGTAGGGGCGCTGCATCGTCTCCTTCTCGGTGAAATTGAAGCCCGGCCAGCCTTTGATGACGACGAACTTCCCCTTGCTCGCCGCGAGCGCGATCGAGTCGAGGTCGGCTTTGATGTCGGCGGGCGAGCCGGTTTTGAAGGCGCCGAAGTGCTCGATCATCACGCCGTCGATCCCCTCCCAGTCGAGAATCTCACGGAAATCGGTCGTGCGGATCCCGTTGACGAGCACGACGCGGTCCGGGCCGAGCTTGCGCTTGGTGAGCGCCAGCATCTCGCGCAGGCCAGCCGCGACGGCGCGGGCCTTGGCGTCGCCGACTTGTTTCGCGAGCGCGGGAGTCAGCGCCTGCGGCAGCGCGTCGATGAAGACACCGCCGAGCGGGGCCGAGCGATTCGCCTTCGCCACGACCTCCGACCACCACTCGCGAAACTCAGGAATGGACGGGTCCGGTCGCGGGGTGCCAGACGGATGCGAGACGACCTTCCCAGCGGCATCGCGCAGCGTCCATTCCTGGCGGTAGGTCTTGAAGGCGTCGTAGCCCTGCCAGTTGATGAAAGCGTTGAGGTAGAAGAGGACCTTGGCCGCGGGATTGCGCTTCACGATCCGGCGTGCGGAGTCGGCAATGCCGGCCTCGGTGCTGCCGTGCGGGTTTACGCCGTGGCTTTTTTCGAGCGCGATCAACGTGCTGCGGCGCGCGACAAAATCGATCTCGGCGTCGGTGAGATCGCCGGTGCGTTTGCCGAAGTGGAGGTTGAGCGGGACGCGATCCCAGGTGAAGCCGGTGAGGCGGACGGCGGACGCGACGTGGGGCGGCGTCTCCGCGGACCACGCCACCGGAGCGGCCACGGCGAGCATGAGACCGAAGGCCCGCGCGAGCAGGGATGCGGAAATGGTCATGGTGATGAGTTCAGTTGGCGGTTTTTGCTTTCCGATTTTTTCGGGCTCCGGCGTTCGCGCCGCCGCCGAGGGGTGAATTCGGATCCATGCGTTTGAGCGCGGCGGCGGTGGGGCTGCCGCCGAACTGTTTGTAGTAGAGTTCCTGGAATGGATTGATGCTGGGGACGCCGGTGACGTTTTCGTTGACGAGCAGCGGCTGCACGTCGCTCCACCAGGTGTCGTAGGCGGCACGGAGCTTCGCGACTTCCTCGGGATGCTGCGCGATGACATTGGTATTTTCGCCTGGGTCGGCCTGGAGGTCGTAGAGCTCTTCATTGTTCACGAGGGTGAAACGCGAGTTCTGGATCGCGGCTTTGGCGTGTTTGGAGTCGGCGGCTTTGCCCTTGGGCCAGCGTCCGGCGTGATGCACGAGGGTGCGGTCCACCCACGGCGATTGCGGATTCTTGAGGAGCGGCAAGAGGCTACGGCCTTCGACTTGTTGTTTGACGACGGGGGAAAGCGTCGCGCCGGTGAGTTCTGCGAGTGTGGGGAAGAGATCGAGATGGGCGCTGAGCGCCGCGCACTCGGCTCCGGCGGGAATCCGTCCGGCGGGCCAGCGAAAGAAGGCTGCGGCGCGCGTGCCACCCTGGTAGGTCGTGCCTTTGCCCGCCTTCAGTCCGGCGCTGAAGATGGAGCGACCGGCGGTGCCGCCGTTGTCGCCGCCGAGATAGATGACGAGCGTGTTGTCCGCGATGCCCCACTCCTTGAGTTTCGCGAGGAGCAGGCCGAAGTTCGTGTCGACGTTCTCCACCATGCCGAGGAATTTCGCGATCTCCTCGGTCACGCCGGGCTTTCCGCGGTAGTGGCGGTAGTAGGCCTCGGGCACGACGTGCGGCCCGTGCGCGGCGTTGGGCGTGATGTAGGCGAAGAAGGGCCGCGGCGCGGTGCGTTGGGCGTCGATCCACTTGAGCGCCTGGGCGAAAAACAGATCGGTGCAGTAGCCGGTGGTTTTCACGAAGGTGCCGTTGTGGAACAGCGTCGGATTGATGTTGGTATTGCCGGGGGCGTCGCCACAGGAGCCGGGGAAGACCTGACCAATACCGCCGCCGCCGTGGATGTAGACTTCGTCGAAGCCGCGCTGGTCGGGTTGATAGGGAGCCTCGTCGCCGAGGTGCCATTTGCCAAAGATGCCGCTGGTGTAGCCGACGCTTTTCAGCATCTGCGGCAGGGTGGTGGTCGAGAGCGCCATGCGCTCACGCTCGAGGATCGTGTGGGTGACGCCGTTCTTGAACTCGTGGCGGCCGCTCATCAGCGCCGAGCGCGTGGGCGAGCAGGTCGGGCTGACATGGAAACGCGTGAAGAGCAGGCTCTCCTTTTTGAACGCGTCCACATAAGGCGTACGGATGACGGGATTGCCGAGACTCGCGTAGTCGCCGACGCCGACGTCGTCGGGCATTACCAGAATGATGTTGGGCCTCGATGCGGCGGCGGAGGCCGACAGCGCGAGCGCAGAGAGCACGGAGACCAGCAGTGCGGCGATGAGGGTGACGGGGGTTTTCATTTGATTCTTTCGATCGCGTCGGGCTCAGCGTTTGTCGCCGAGGTAGCCGTGCCTCGTGAGGAACTCGACCGTGCCCTTCATCGTTTGTTCGTAGTCCAGGCCCGTGTTCGCGGGACGGAAAAACTTCCCGTTGAAGAAGCCGTGGTCTTTCCCGGCAAAGGGCACGAGCATGCACGCGTTGCCTGCCTCGCGCAGGAGGCGGGCAAAGCGCTCGGCATTTTCAAATGGCACGGTCTTGTCAGCGGTGCCGTGAAAAATAATCGTCGGCATGAGGCCCCTGCGCACATGGTGGCAAGGCGACAGGTCCGTCTGCTGGGCCGGCTTAAAGTTCTTCGCGCCGTAGCCCTGCTCCGTCGTGTCGAGCACCGGATTGAACAAGACGAGCGCGTTGGGGATGGAACTAACCTTGAGGTTCTCGCCCGCTGGATCGCCGCCCAGGCCGAGGCCGGTGCAGGCCGCGAGGTGCCCGCCCGCCGAGCCGCCGGCGGCGACGATGCGATCGGGATCGATGCCCAACGCGGCGGCGTGCTCGCGCACCCAGCGGATCGCCGACTTGGCGTCCTGCACGGCTTCGAACGGCGTGGTCTGGTTTCGGCTCCTCACGCGGTATTCGGCGGAGAAGGCCACCATGCCCTGACCTGACATGAACCGGGCCTGTTGATAAAACTGCCTCGGGTCACCGCCGCTCCAGCCGCCGCCGAAAAAGAACACGATCGCGGCCCGGCGATCCGTGGCCTTGTGATCCGCGGGCTCAAAGACGTGCAGTTTCAGTTCGGTTCCACCGACGGTCTTGAAGGGCGTGAGACGATCCGGCTTCGGCTCACCGGTGAGCGTGGCCGCGAGAGCGGGCGTGACCAGGCCGAGAATCAGGAACAGGCCGGCGAAGAATGAGCGAAAGGATTTCACGGCCGAGGACGAAGTTTGGGTGCTGTTTCGCGGTCGCAACCGTCGCCGGGGCGCTAATTCAGCGGATGCTCTTTGAGGAGTTCCTCGGTGTTGTAGAGCATCGTGCGGCCGGGATTTTGGGCGCGGACGTCCCGGACTTCGTCAGCCGAGATGGGCGCGGCGTCGTTGCCGTAGCTGTTGCGCACGAAGGTGAGCACGGCCGCGACTTCCTCGTCGTTCAACATGCCGCCGAAGGGAGTCATCGGCACCTGGCCGTCGTATTTCTTCCCGTTCACCTCAAGCGGTCCCATCAGGCCATAGAGTGTGAGCTTGATGAGGCGCTCCTTGTCTTCCGTGACCCACGGACTGCCCGCGATGGAGGGGAACGCGGGGTCGAGGCCCTTGCCATCCGCCTGGTGGCAGGTGACGCAGTGGCCTTCGCGGAGAAAAATTTGCTGGCCGGCGAGGTATTGCTCCTGGCCTGCGGTGTTGAGGTGAAGGGGCGCGGTGAGCTGCGGATGCTCGGGCTTCTCGACCTCGGCGACGCCGGCGAGGCGGTCGGCGGCGGTCTTCACGACGGCCTGGCTCCAAATGTCGAGGGGCTGGCTCGCCCCGGTGGCGACGATTTTTTTCGCGGCCGACACATTGGGCAACCACGAGGCGGCGACGACCGACTCGAGGCGCACGCGGCCGTGCTCATCGGCGGCGGCTTTTTCCAATAGCGCGGCATGATCGGCGATGCGGTGGGTGTTGTAACGCAGCACGCGGACGGCGGCGGCGCGGGCGTGGAAGTCCGAAGAGGCGAGCAGCTCGCGCAGCAAGGGCTCGTCCACGGCGTTCATGCCCCAGGTGACCCAGAGGGCTTCGAGCTTCGCGTGGGTGTCGGTCTGCGCGGCGGCCCATTTTTTCACGGCGGGCAGAACCTTGGCGACGGGATGACTCCGGATTTCGCGGCGGGCGCGATAGCGGGTGCGGCTCTCGGGCTCCTTCAGGTTGTTGAGCAAGGTGTCCATGCTGGCTCCGGCGATTTGCGCGGGTTTCACGAGCGGCCGGCTCGGATACGTGATGCGGTAGATGCGCCCGTGGTTGTGGTCGCGCATCGGATCGCGGGCGTTGTGCTGCATGTGGCCGATGAGGATGTTGTGCCAATCGATGACGTAGAGGGAGCCGTCGGGGGCGAACTCGAGATCGACGGGCCGGAAGTTGCGGTCGGTGCTCGTGAGCAGGTTCTGGCGGAACGTGGTTTTCCAGCCGGTGCCGTCGTCCTCGATCTGATGCTGCTTGATGCCGAGGAAACCGATGGCGTTGGCGAGGATGATGTCGCCCTGGACCTCGTCGGGGAAGTGCCGGGAGGAAATAATTTCGAGCCCGGACGTGGGGCGCACTTTTTCGGCGGCGGGAATGAGATCGACGGTCGCGGGGGTCTTGCTGCCAAAGGTGGGCTTCACCTGCATCGGCAAGGACCAGTTCATGGTCGTGCCGGAGGTGAAGAGGAAGAAATCCTGCCCCCACCGGTCGAAGACGTAGCCCCAGGGATTCGGGATCTGCATCTGGATCGTGCGCTCCAACATCCCGCGCTGCGGGCTGTAGCGGAAAAAGCCGCCGTCCACGCAGCGCACGGGGCCGTAGGGGGTCTCGACGTTGGAATGGAGAAAGATTCCTTCGCACAACATGAACGCCCCGCTGGGGTCGGCGGTGTAGGCGCTGATGGCGTGGTGCGTGTCATGCGTGTCGAAGCCGCCGAGGATGATCTCGGAGCGGTCGGCCTTGTCGTCGCCATTGGTATCGCGCAGGAGGACGAGATTCGGTTCTTGCGAAACGTAGACGCCCTCGGGCGCGAATTCGAAGCCGATGGGCAGGTAGAGCTTGTCCGCAAAGACGGTTTCCTTGTCGGCCTTGCCGTCGCCATCGGTGTCCTCGTAGATGAGAATCTTGTCGTTGGGCAGGGCGTCTCCCGGACGATAGGCCGGATAGGCGGGCATGACGGCGACCCAGAGCCGGCCACGGTTGTCGAAGGAGAGCTGCATCGGATTCGCCAGATTCGGGAACTCTTTCTCGCTCGCGAAGAGCTCGACCTTGTAGCCCTCGGGAACGGTGAGCGCCGCGACGCCTTCTTCAGCGGGGAGAATCTGCGTGGTGCCGTTCTTGACGCTTGGCGTGTAATTCGTGGGCACGGGCGGCAGGGCGTGCGTCTGGCTGTCATCGACGGTGAGATCGGTCTTCTTCGCGCTAGCGACCTCGTGGATGACGGTGTCGCGGAGGGCGGTCATCTCGCGGGTCTTTTTAACTTCGTCGGGATAATTTTGCGGGCCGTAGGGTCCGTAGCGCCGGCCGTAGGCATGCACGCCGTTGACGAGGTTGTAGTCGTTGTTCCAAAAATAATCCTTCTGCTTCACGGCGCCATGCACGAGCGCCGGATCGGCCCGCGAGACGCGGGCCTGCCCGCCGTAAAGGCCGGTCGCGAGCAGCGTGGCGACGTGTTGGTAGCCCTCGTCGTTCGGAATGAAGCCACCGGTGGTGAGCGGCTCGCGGGCCCGCCGGTAGAGCGCCTGCGTCGGGCTGAAGAGATCGATGAAGGTGAGCCCGTGTTTCTTCGCGACGGCGGCGATCGCCTTGGTGTAGAGCGCGAGGTTGACGTTTTCCTTCACGCCGTCGGGCAGATCGCGCTTGGTGGATTGGTTTTCGTAGGCGATCGGCGACACGAGCACGACGCGCGGTGCGGCCTGACCGTTGTAGGCCTTGCCCAAGGTGTGCAGCACCCAGGCGTCCAACTCGGCCTCAAAGTTCGCGACCTTGGTCGGACCATCGAAGGATTCGTTGTAGCCGAAAAATGCGACAATGGTGTCGGCCCGCAGGTGCGTGAGCCATTGGTCGGGCGTGGGGAAGAAACCCTGGCCCTTGTGGACGTTGAGCCCGGGATGGAATTTCTCAGCGCCGGGAAACGCCCACTGCGACGCCCGCGACGGATGCGGCCGGAAACCGGGGGTGTCGCCGACATGGCCCAGATTGCGGAAAAACAGCGCGTGCTCCGGGTAACGCAGGGCGAGCTCCGTCTCGATGCGATGATAGTAGACATCGCGCTCGGCGAGACCGTTGCCGATGAGCACGACGCGCTCGCCCTTGCCCGGCGGTGCGACGACCTGCGGACGCGTGGCGTGCGCGGTGGCCGGCTCAGTCTTCATGCTGTGCGGCGCGTCGACTTTTTTCGCCGGCTGCGTGGCGCGGGCCTGCTTTCTTGTCGCCTGCTTGGTGGCGACCTCGGGCTGCGCGGCGGGCTGGGTCTCGGGTTTGACTTCAGGCATGGGCTGGGTGACGGGGACGGGCGCGAGCGCGGGGGCGGATCCGGCTGCGGGCTCGGCCTTGGCGTTCACCGCTTGCTTCGCTTTCGCCTTGGCATTCGCAGGCGGGGGCGATCCCGGCGCGGGGATGGGACTGTCGAAACCCGCGTAGGCAGACGGTTTGATGGAAGCGATGTAGCGATTGTTGCCATACGTGCTCGGCCGGTAGGGACCGACGAGCGCGACGTTGAGGTCGGGCTTGATCGCGGACTCGAGGCCCATGGCCCAGAACGTCGCATTCACCATCATGCGACGGTAGCCGTCGTTGAGGAGATTCTCGGGGACGCCGTAGAGGGTGGTGAAGACGCGGCCGACTTTGCCGGACGCGCTCTTGTAGGTGCGCGTCCACTCGGAGGGCATGGGCGGCTTGGTGGCATCGGCGGGCGACTCGCGCGTCATGCCGTTGAGCGGCTGGGCCATGGTGAGAATCTCGCCGTCGGTGGGCTTGCCCACGTAACCGCCCTCGTGCGCCCAGATTTCTTTTACGCCGCGCAAAATGGGATGGCTGGCGGCCGAGGCGATGATGTCGATGCGGGTGCCTTGCGTGTGATTCTTGCCGTAGTGGCCGACCCAAGACTGACCGAGCACCTGATGCCCGAAGCCGCCGACGTAGTCGTCGCCTTTGTAGTTCCAGGAGTATTTTTTGAACTCACCGGTGGCGGGAATCTGGAACGCGTGCGTCGCGGTGCGGAGCCCGATCACCGGACCGCCGCGCTCCAGATACGCCGCGACGTGTTTCATCTGCTCCGCCGGGAAATTCTGGAAGCGCAGGAAAACCACGGCGAGATCGGCGGTGGCGAGCGCCTCGAGACCCGGTGAGTTGGAGTTGCCGGGGACGATCACGCCGGTCTTCGCATCGACGTTGAACAGCACGGTGCACTTGAAGCCGTGGTGTTTCGCGAGCACGCGGGCCAGCGCGGGCAGCGTCTCTTCCGAGCGATACTCATGATCGCCGGAAAGGAAGACGATGTGCTTGCCCTTGCCGGGACCGGCCGTGCCTTCGTAGACGAGTGCAGGCTCGGCGTGGCCCGAGGTGGCGAGCCCGATGGCGGCAATGAGGGTGAAGGCGATGATTCGGATGGTCATGTGACGTGGAAAGAGGGGATCATGGGTTTGGAGCGGGAGTGGCGATCGACTGAGACACCGAGCTAAGGGACAAGCCGCTGACAGCGAGGTTGAAGTAGTAGGCGGTGGTGCCGGCGGGCACAAGGGCGATGGCGAAGTCCCGGCGGAGGTGTGGTGAGTTCGTGCGCATCGGCGTCCGACGGGGGCATCCGATCGCCTCCGCCATTGCCGATGGCAGCTCCCGATGAGGGCATACTCCGATTCGCGGGAATGGCGGCCCGGTCACAAAACAGGCATTCGGTTCTTCGGTTGCTTCAGCCGTTCAAACGGGGTTGAGAGTAAAGCCCTGCCCCATTTTTCGCCGATCCCGGCGATCAAGAGTTCCGTTTCTTCAGGTGTACGTCTTTCCCTCCCCCTCCCCACGCCATGCCCATCGGTCACTCACTACCCCGCCGCATCCTCCGGCTCTGCTCCGCTCCGGCCGTTTTCATTCTGCCATCACTGTTGGCCGCCACTCACACCGCCGCCGCCGAGTCCCCCGCCGCCGCCAGGCCAACCGCCGGCGTGGGCATGATTGAGGGCCGGGTGTTCAATCCCGGCACGGGCGAATATTTGGAGTTCGTGCGCATCACGGTCGAGGGCATGGCGCTCGAGACTTTCACCGATTCGGCCGGGGAGTTTCGCCTGGCCAACGTTCCGGTCGGCTCCGCCAAGGTGACGGCATTTCGCACGGGCGTGGCGCCGCAGTCGCAGACGCTCACGGTCGCCGCCGGCGCTGCGACCCGCCGGAATTTCGAGCTCTCCTACCTCGGCGCGCGGCCCCCGGGCGACTCCAGGATCAAGTTGGAAAAGTTTGTCGTGGAGAACTCGAAGCAGATGGACGGTGCCGCCATCGCGATCAACACGCAGCGCTTTGCGCCGAACACGATGAACGTCGTCGTCGCCAACGAATTCGGTCCCGTCGCCGACGGCGGGGTGGGCGAGGTGCTCAAGTCGGTGCCGGGGATCTCGATCGCGCGCGGCGGGTTTGGCGACGCCTATCAGGTGTCGTTGCACGGGGCTCCGCCGCGCAACGTCCCGATCACCGTCGGCGGCATCAGTCTCGCCAATTCCGCCTCGGGCTTGAACCGCTTCACCGGGATGCAGCAATCGTCCATCAATAATTTTTCCCGCCTCGAGGTGGTTTACACGCCGACGCCGGAGACGAGCGGTGCCGCCCTGGCCGGCGCGGTGAACATGGTTCCGCTGAGCGCCTTCGAGCGCTCCAAGCCGGTCGTGAATTTCAACGTCTCGCTGATGATGCGCGACAACGCCCGGGACTTTCGCCGCACGCCGGGCCCGCTGCACGAGCCCGCGCGGAAGGTCCATCCCGGCTCCGATTTTTCCGCCATCGTGCCGGTCAACGACCGCTTTGGCTTCACGATCTCCGGCAGCGCCTCGGCCCTCTACACCGCGGCCGATTTCTCGCAGAATGCCTGGGCCGGAGCCGGCGTCGCGACCAACGGCACGACGCTGCCCGACACGACGCCCGACAAACCCTACCTCACCGTCTATCAATTTCGCGACCGCCCGGTCTTCTCGAAGCGCATCACGCTGGGCGGCACGCTGGACTTCAAGCTGGGCCCGCGCGACCGGCTCTCCTTCTCCGCGCTCTACGGCTATTCCGACGCGCAGGCCTACCAGCGGCAGGTGAACTTCACGGTCACGGGGGTCGCACCCGGCAACTTCACGACGCGCTCCACGCGCGGCAATCCCGGCGCCGGCAATCTCCAGCTCGTGAACAACTACACCAAGCTCGGCGGCCCCGTCATCACGCCCGCGCTCACTTACCGCCATCTCGGCCCGGTGTGGAAGGCTGAAGCCTCCGCCGGGCTTTCGCGCTCCGGGCGCTTCAATCAGAACCTCGACCGGGGCGCGTTCAGCGCCGCCAACGCCCAGCGCACCAACGTCACGATCGCCTTCGACGACATCAACTACCTGCGCCCCGGGCGCATCACGACGACCGACGGCACCACCGGCGCACCGATCGATCCGTTCAACCTCGCCACCTACGGCCTCACCACGGCGACCGGCGTGCTGCTCAAGGCCCAGACCTACAAGCGCACGGCGTTCGCGAATCTCCGTCGCGATTTCTTCGAGCGCGTGCCCGTGACGATCAAGGCCGGCTTCGATCTGCGCGACGAGCGTTTCGACACGCGCACCTTCAACCCGACCTACACCTTCGTCGGCGCCGACGGCCGTGGGGCCAGCGGCGACGACAACGCCTCCGTCGTGCTCGATCCCAGTTTTTCACAGCGCACGCCGCCGTTCGGATTTCCGCGCATGGACGTGATGAACAACCAGAAGCTCTTCGCGATCCAGCGTGCGACGCCGGGCTATTTCACGACCAACGACGCGACCACGCACACGGCGACGGTGAACGCCGCCAAATACGCCCAGGAGTTGGTGAGCGCCGGCTACCTGCGCGGCGACACGCATTTCCTCGACCGCCGGCTGAAGCTCGTGGGCGGCTTCCGCGTTGAGCAGACCAACGCCAGGGGCGAGGGTCCGCGCATTGACGCGACCCGCAACTTCCAGCGCGATGCCGCGGGGAGGTTCATCCTCGGCCCCAATGGCCGGCCGCTGCCCGTCACCGCCGATCCGGTCGCCGCGGTGCGGCTCACCAACCTCGACCGTGGTCTCCAAGCGGAGAAGGAATACCTCCGCTGGTTTCCGAGCCTTAACGCGACCTACAACCTCCGCGAGAATCTGATCGCCCGGGCCGGCTACTACTGGTCCGTCGGCCGGCCCGACTACAACCAATACGCCGGCGGACTGACGCTGCCCGACCTCAGTCAGCCGGCAGCGCCGACGAACCGCACCGCGGTGAACAACATCGGCGTCAAGGCGTGGACCGCGAAGTCCTTGAAGTTTTCGCTGGAGTATTACTTCGAGCGCGTCGGCCTGATTTCCGTCAGCGCGTATCAGCGCAAGATCAAGGATTTCTTCGGTTCGACCGTGTTCACCCCGGGCGCCGAGTTTCTCGCCCTCTACTCGCTCGATGCCGCCACCTACGGCGGTTACGATGTCGCGACGCAATACAACCTCACGACTCCGGTGAAAATGAGCGGCGTGGACGTGAACTACAAGCAGGTGCTCACGTTTCTGCCCAACTGGGCGCGCGGCGTGCAGGTGTTCGGCAACCTCGGCGCGCAGACGCTCACCGGCGACGACTCGGGCAGTTTCGCCGGCTACATCCCTCGCACCTACAACTGGGGCGTGAGTCTTACGCGCCCGCGCTACAACGTCCGCGCCAACTGGAACTACTCCGGTCGCGCCCGCCAGAGCATCGTCGCCACCGGTCGAAGCATCGGGCCTGGCACCTACACCTGGGGATCGAAGCGCATGATTTTCGATCTGAGTGCGGAGGTCCGTTTCTACCGGAGCTGGTCGGCCTTCATGAATCTCTCCAATTTTACGGACGAACCGATCGACATCGAGATTGCCGGGCCGAGCACGCCGGACCACGCGCAGTTCCGCTCGCGCACGAACTACGGCGCGCAGTGGACCTGCGGGCTCAAGACGACCTTTTGAGTTCGCCCGCGCTCCGCCTTTGGGGCGAGCATTCCTGGTATGTCCACGATAGTCCGCGTCGAGGCGTTCGTCGTCGCCCAAAAACTCCGCCGTAGTTTCCATTTCTCGCAGTGGGGCTACGACCACCGCGCGGTCTGCCTGGTGCGCGTCACGACCGACGACGGCCGGTACGGCTGGGGCGAAGGCTACGGCCCGGCGGACGTCGTGCGCGCGGGCGTGGAGTTTTTCGCGCCGCTTCTCCCCGGGGCGGATCCGCTGCACACGGGTGCGTTGTGGCAGCGGCTGCACGCGCGCGGCCACGATTTCGCGCGGCGCGGCGTGCTGCTCGCGGCGCTCAGCGCGATCGATGTCGCGCTGTGGGATTTGAAGGGGAAAATTCTCGGCGCGCCGGTGCAGGTGCTGCTCGGCGGCCCACGGCGCGCGGCGGTCAGCGTTTACGCCACCGGAATGTATTTCGACGACGAGCCGAATCTCACCGCGCGGCTTGCCGCCGAGGCGGCCGGCTACGTCGCGCAGGGCTTCCGCGCCGTAAAGATGAAGGTCGGCCTTGGCGTCGCGGCCGATGCCGCCAACGTCCGCGCCGTGCGCGCCGCCATCGGCCCCGCGGTGAAACTGATGATCGATTCGAACCACGCGTTTTCGCTGCGCGAGGCGCTGGACCTCGTGCGCCGCGTGGAAGACTGCGCCATCACCTGGTTTGAGGAGCCGCTCTCGCCCGACGACTACGCGGGCTACCGCGAGTTGCGCCGCCGCTCGTCGATTCCCATCGCGGCCGGCGAGTGCGAATCCGGCGTGGCCGGGTTCCACCAGCTCTTCGGCGCTCAAGCCGTGGACATCGCCCAGCCCGACATCTGCGCCTGCGGCGGATTCACCGAGGTGCAGCGCATCGCGGCGCTGGCGCGCGCGCATGGCGTGGACGTGACGCCGCACTGCTGGGGCACCGGCATCGGGTTCGCGGTCGGGCTGCATTTTCTCAGCACGATCGACATGCTGCCCGGCCGGCTGCGCCTGCCCGAGCCGTTCCTTGAAATGGATCGCACCGAAAACGCGCTGCGCGACGAACTGACGCAGCCGCGCTACCAGGTGATCGACGGTCGCGTGACGGTGCCCGATGCGCCGGGGCTCGGCGTGGAAGTTGATCCCGGCCGGTTGGCGGAGTTTCGCCGGACGACGTCGTGAGCCGCCGGCCGGGCAGTGGTGGCGTCCCGCGGCTCGCGTTGGGTACGCCATGGCTCAGTGAGTCGATCGAGAATTTTACCGCGGTGGTGGAGTGCGATTCCGTGACGGGCTTGCGGGTGGGGATACCCGATACTCCGAAGAGAGCGTGAGACCGGCGGCATCGAGGTTGAAATAGAAGGCGGTGGTGCCGGCGGGCACCGCCGCCGTGGCGATGGCGCGGCCGGGGGAGGTTTCGAGCTGGGCGGGAGATTTTTCCCAATCGGCATTGCGCTGGAAGACGAGCGTGGCGCCGACCACGGCGCGCGTGACGTCGAATTCGACCCGGGCGGTTCCGTCGCGGATTTCCTGCGACACTTCGCGCGCCCATGGGCGGCCGGTCGCGACGACGGCTTTCGCGAACGCGTAGCTGTCGGGCGGGTTCCATCCCGCCGGATGGCCGTGTTTCATGTCGTACGGAATCGAGACCATGCGCGGGCCGGGCGCGGCGCGGTAGCTGGCCTGTTGGACGTCGAGCGGAAAGTGTGCGTCGCGCGGGCCGGTGAGCCAGAGCAGCGGCATGATGGCGCGGGGCAGCCGGAGCAGCGGTTCCCAGACTTCGCGATACAGTGCGAGGTCGGAGAGGGCGCGGCCGTATTGGTTGGGCACGCGGTCGAGCGCGCCACAGCCGTAAATGGGAATGCCAAAGGCGAAGCGCGGATCGATGCCGACGACGGTCGAGGTGATGATGCCGCCCCACGAGATGCCGCAGACGCCGACGCGGCTCGCGTCGACTTCCGGGAGCGAGCGGAGCAGGGAGTTGGCGAGGACGACATCGGCGACGGCGTGATACATCCACTGGTCGGCGAGCGGCTCGGCGGAGTCGCCGTAGATGCCTTTGCGCGCTGGGCCGGCGGCGTCGTGGCGTTGCCACCCTTGGGGATTCGACTCGGTCCTGGTTCCGGGTGGCACCCGGTTGTCGGTCTGCCCCTCCACGGCGATCGAGATCGCGGCGAAGCCCTCGACGTTCCACTTCTGCACCCACTCTTTGAAGGCCGTGCCGCCGCCGCCGTGCACCAATACGACGCCAGGGACTTTGCCGATGCGCGCGGAGGGAAATCCGAGCCACGCGAAGACGCGCGTCGGTTTTCCCTGATACGGCAGGCCGTCGAAGTAGAGGGGCTCGATCGAACCGGTGGCAGCGAAGCCTCCGGCGGCGTGGACGGTCGGTGGCGTTTTCAGATCGCCAAGCGCGGCGACCTGCTCGCGCAGCTGGGAAAAATCAACCGCCATGGCGGGCACCGCGCACGCGCACGCAACCAATGCAATCAGCCGCGAAACGCGTGTCCGAAGGTCCGTCGAACGGCGCGGCATCCCTGGGCGTTTCAAGGCGGAGTGCAAGTGTCGACGATCGCTGTTTCGCAGTTGATCCGCGGGGTGTTACTTTTTCCCCGGAGCACCGCTGAACCAAATGCCGTTCGGCGCCTCCGACCGCGCCGCGACGATATCCGGCCAGCCGTCGCCGTCGAGATCGCCGAGCGCCACACCATAGACCGCGCCCTGCCCGTCGCCCCAGGCGGTGTCGGTAAAGTGCAACTTCTGCGGACTGCTTTGGTTAAAGAAAACGGAGCCGCGGGCGGCCTGCCGGCCGACAACGAGGTCCAGTTTTCCGTCGCGATTCAGATCCATGACGCCGATCGAATAGGGTGCGCCGGATTTTTCACCGAGGGCGACCGGGGCGGCAAACGATCGCCGGCCTTCGCCGCGATGAACAAACATTCCGGTCTGGGCGTCCCCCGTCACGAGATCGAGGTGGCCGTCGCCATCGAGGTCGGCGGCCACGGCGGCGCGCACGGAGGATGGCTTCGGGCCGACCGGAACGGGCGCTGCCGGGAATTTTCCCGTGCCGTCGTTCCAGAAGATCAGGCTCTGTCCGCCATCACGATGCGGCACGAACAGATCGATCTTCCCGTCTCCGTCCAAATCCGCCGCCACGATAATCGTCGCGGACTGGGTCGGGAGCGGAATCTCCGTCGGGAACGCGCCTTTGCCGTCGTTGAGGCAAACAAAACACGGCACCGGTTTGGCGGGGTTGCCCGAGCGATTCGCGACAATGATGTCAGGGCGGGCGTCGCCATTGAGATCGGCCACGGTGATGTAGCGCGTCGACCATTCGGGGCGACCGAAGGTGCCGGCGGAGCGGAAATTGCCGCGGCCGTCGTTCAAGTAGATCACCTTGCGATCCGGGCGGTCGTTGCTGACCACGAGGTCGAGGGAGCCGTCGCCATCCAGGTCGGCCAGGGCCGCGGAGTAGGTGCGGTCGGCTTCGGCGGGGAGTTTGCCGGTGGTGAAGTTGCCCTTGCCGTCGTTGCGGAGGATGAGGTTGTCGAGCGGCCAGTGGCGGCCTTTGGCGAGCACGATGTCGAGGTCACCATCGCGATCGATGTCGCCGAGGCTGGCGCCGGCGGAGGTTTCGCCCTTGGCCTCGAGCAGTTGCACGCGTTCGAAGGTCCGCGTTTCGGCGGACCAAGCCGGACCCGCCGTGGCGAGGAGCAGGAACATGGCACCGGACGGAAAACGCGGAGTACGAACCGAGCCGGCGGCTGGGAAAATGGCGGGAAGTGTCATGGTCGCACTGGGATGGTTGGGACACACCGAGCAAAGGTCAGCGTTCAGAAACTTTTCTTCAAGGTCAGGTAGACGAAGCGCTGCATCGGATCGCTGAGGGGGCTGTAATATAAGCCTGCGATCCCGGTGTTGGCGATGCCCGTAAAGTAAAACGGCACGTCGCGATCGAGCACATTGCTCGCCCCGATCGTGACCTTGGTGCGATCCAGCCACCGAAATGCCCCGGACCGTCCGCGGGCGGACGAAAAGCTGTAGCTCGCCTGGACGTCGAACTCCGACGAACTGGGCACGCGACCGCCGGTGACGAGATCGACGGCGGGAGACGTGGTGATGCGGTAGGAGTCGAGGTAGCGGAAAGTCACGCCCGCCGTGAGGGCCTGGCGGGTCCAGAACACGCGGATGTTGCCGCGGCGCTGAAGCGGAGCGTTGGCCGTCCGATAGGGCCAGCCGACGTCCTCGCGCGAGGGCTGCCCGATGGCGAGCTGGGTTTGGTATTTGTCCACGAAGGTCCCGAGCGCGCTCACCTCGAAACGGTTCTCGCCGAGCGCAAATTTGTAGCTGGCGTTCACGTCCATGCCCTCGGTCAGCAGCTCGTTGGAGTTGACCGGCGTGAGGTCGAGGAAGGTGACGACGCCGGGACGGCCGGCGGCAGCATCGGCGGTGGTTGGAGCGGCCCGCACGATCCGGCTGGCGGGCATCAGTGCCTCGTTGGCCAGCAGGGTCGTCGTGCTCAAGCCGACGATGCGATCCTGCTTCTTGATGCGGTAGAAGTCCGCGCTGAGGCGGAAGCCCGCGAGCCAGCGCGGCTGGAACACCACGCCGTAGTTGAAGCTTTGTGACGTTTCGGGCGCCAGGCCCGGGTTGCCGCCGGTGACGGTGTCGGCGACCGTGTAGGATTGGTTGCGACGGGGGTCGGTGATGGTCAGTGGAGTTTCGCCGGGGAGGGCGGGCCCGATGTTGCCCACGGACGGCGGGGTGAAGCCCTCGCCGTAGCTCGCGCGGAACGTCAAGCCGGTGACCGGCTCAAAGCGCAGGCCGGTCGCGGTGGTGGTGCTGGAGTAGGATCCTTTGCGGCGGGCGCGGGCGGCACCATCGACTTCGCCGGACTGGTGTTCGTAGCGGAGGGAGCCGGTGAGTTCGAGACGCTTCGCGAACGGCCGGGGACGTTTCGCGTCGATCAGCGGCACCGTCGCACCGACGTAGGCGGCGTAGGTCTCGCGGGTGATATCGGCGGTAACGGTCGCGGTGGGCGGGCTGTTGGTGCCGACCACGGTGTCGCCGTTGAGGCCGTTATAGGCCGAGTCAGTCCGCCACTGGACACCGCCCGAGAGCTGCGGCTCGACCAACGGCAGAAACCGGATCGGCCCCGCGATCCGCAATGAGCTCGACCACATTTCGGTGCTGGCGGCCTGAACGTTGGTCCGGCTCAGTTCGGCGAGCAGAGCCGGATCGTTGCTGAGGCCACTGGCGGGCCCGATGAAGGGATTGTAGAATTTGCCGGCGACTCCCGCCAGGGTGCCGGCCAGGGCCGAGGTCAAGCGCGCCGGCAAGACCGTATCCAACCGGCGGCTTTGGGTGGCGTGGCCGTAGGAAACGTCGCCATTCCAGCGCCAGTCGCCGGAGAACCTGCCCTTCAACGAGCCCAGCAGATTCCAAGTTTGGGATTTGGTATTGCGCGGATTATTGCCGTGGTCGTGCAAGCGCGACGTGATCAGCACTGGAACGCCGGCGGTGCCGAGCGCCGCGGTGCCGAAGGGATTGAAGGGGTTGGTGGCCGGCACCGAGACCTGGATCAGCTCGCCGTCATGCACCTGCGCCGTGTTTTCGGCCAGATTCAACTGCAAGGTCCCCTCCGTTTCCTTCGTGAAGCGGTGCGTCAACTCGGTCATGAAGGCGCGGATGTTTTGCTCCTGCCGCGTCCAGTTCTGGCCGCCGCCGCCGCGGAGGCCCCAGCCGTCCTTCCCGTTGTTGTCGAGCTGGGGAATGAGCTGCGACGCCGTCAGGAGGCCGTTCGAATTGCGCGGAACAGACGCATAAGGAACATTGATGACTGGCAGGTTGGCGGTGGCGTTCGTATTGCGCTGGATGTTGATCGTCGAGCCGATGGCCGGAAACGCCAACCCGGTGAAGAGCGCGGGATTGCGCTCCAGCACGCGCGTCCGCATGCGTTCGTAGAATCCGCCCTCGTTGTTCGACATGCCGTTGCTGCGCGTGTAATTCAGCGACATCATCACCTGGGTGCGGCCCTGATTGAACACCATGCCGCCCGCGAGCGAAAAACCAAACTTGGCGACGTCGCCCGCACTGGTGCGATTGCCATAGGTGGTCGAGACCTCGAAGCCGCGATAGTCGCTGCGCAAAATGATATTCACGACGCCGCCGGTGGCGTTGGCGCCGTAGATCGCGCCCGCGGAACTGGGCAGGAACTCGATGCGTTCGACGGCCGAGAGCGGGATGGTGTTGAGGTCGGCCTGCCCGGACGCGGCCGACGACGCCGACCCGCTGGGCAGGCGGCGGCCGTTGACGAGCACGAGCGTATCGGAAATACCGAGACCCCGGGAATTGATCACGCTGACGTTCGCGTTGGTGTTGCCGATGCCCATCGGCGAGACGGCGTTGGCGGTATTCTGCGGCAACTGGGTGATGAAGTCCTGCATCGAAATCGCGCCGCTGCGGTCGATAAGTTCCCGGTCCACGACCACGTAGGGAGTGATGTCGTTCTCCGTGCGGGGCTGATCCACGTTGCGGGTCTCGAAGCGCTCACCCTTGATCTCGAATTTATCGAGTGCGATCGCGGATTGAGCGGCGGCGGAGGCGGCTGGGGCGGTGGCTTGGGCCTGGGCTGAGGCCGCCGATCCGACGAAAACGGCGAGGATCACCGCGAGGAAACGTTTTTGAATGTGCATGGTCTTGCTTGGTTGGCCAAAGGGGACACCAAACCGACGCCTTGGTCTCGCGGCAATACCGGGCTTGCCGGTCGCGGTTCAAGGCCGCGATAAGAGACGCACGGGCAATCTTCACCACGGATTACCTACCGCGGGCCGAGGCCGCAACCGAACGATCGGCCAAGCCATTTAACGCAGATAACGCGGAGGGCGCGGATAGTCGGAGGTTCTCCTGCCTTTCTCTGCGGTATCTGCACTACAATATCTGGGTTGGTTGTTTTCCTGCGTGCATTCCGTCCCAAACCATGGGGCCCACGGAACACGCGGAAAGAATCGGCTTCCGTGTTTTCAGTGTGTTCCGTGGGCGTCCTGCCTTGATCCGAGGGGCTTCACTCCACCGGGCTGAGGCGGATCGCCTGGAGGCTGGCTTTGTCGCGCGGCCCATCGACGAGCGAAACGGCGATGGTGTGCCGGCCGGGGGTCTTGAACGTGAGCAGGCCGAAGGGATGGGAATGATAAATGGGCGAGGAGTTCTGCTGGTTTTGGAGTTTCACGCCTTCGTCCGTCTCGATGCGCCAGACGAGTTTGCCGTCGCCCTTGTAGTTCAGATCGAGCCGGTAGTCACCGGCCTCGGCGACATCGACGGTCCACACGGCCTGGCCGCCAGCCTGCCAATCGCTGACTTGGTTGGCGGCCTTCCACTCGCCGAATTTCTCCATCCAGCGGATTTCCTTTTTGGTGGCGTCCTTCACGACGGCGAATTCGAGGAGGAGGCTGGTCGGGACATTGGGATGCACGCCGAGCGTTTGGTCGACCTTGGGTGCGGCCTGTAACTTGACCGCGATCACCGACGCCGGACGATCGGGCGGAGCGGGAGGGAGTTGGAGTTCAGTCCACGTGCCACGCTTTTTCCACGTGACGGGAAGCAGTTTTCCGTTCGCGACGACACCGGCTGCGGCGATTTCGGTTTGGAGTCCGGGGAGCATCAAGCGGCCGTGGGCCGGCCAGTCGAAGACGACGAGGTTGAGCGTGTTGCCGGTCGTCGTGACATCGCCCCACGGTTGCGCGTGGTCCCACGGCGAGGCGCCGGCGGAGTAGACGACCTGCGGGTAGCGTTTGAGCCACTCGCCGGCTTGGAGGAGATATTTCGTGGCCTGTGCGGGGATGCGGCCGGAGCCGTCGGGGCCGACGTTGAGCAAGTAGGTGCCGCCGCGACCGACCGTGGAGACGAGACGGTGGAGGATCTCTTTTTGGTCTTTCCAATTTTGGTCATACCACGCGTAAGCCCACGAATCGTTGGTGGTGTCGCAGGTTTCCCAAAGACCATCCATGCGGCGCGGCGGGACTTCCATGTCGCCCTTGCTCACGTAGTCACCGAGGCCGTAGCCCACGCGGCTGCAGAGGAGCGCGCCGGGTTGGGTCTCGCGCACGAGCGCGGCGAGTTTTTCCGCGTGCTCCTTCGGCATGTTGCCGGGGGTGTCGAACCAGACGTAGTTGAGCGGACCATACTGCGTGCAGATTTCCTTCACCTGCGGGTAGCATTTTTCGCGGAAGTATTGATCGAAGGAAGAGGGCGAACCGTCGGCGTTCTGCTTGGGGCCATTGTTGCCGCCGGGCGCGGTCCAGTCCTGGTTGTGCGAATAGTAGAAACCGAAACCGAGGCCGGCCTCGCGGCAGGCGGTGGCGAGTTCCTTCATCGGGTCGCGGGCGAAGGGCGAGGCGTCGACGATGTTGAACGGGTGCTTCGACTTGAACATCGCGAAGCCGTCGTGGTGTTTCGAGGTGATGATGATCCACTTCATGCCGGCGGCTTTGGCGACGCGGACGATCTCCTTGGCGTCGAAGGCCGTCGGGTTGAAGTTCTTCGCCTCCGCCATGTAGTCGGCCTCGGAGATTTTCATCTGCCGCTTGATCCACTCGCCGATGCCATAAAACGTCTCGCCCTTCCACTTCCCGCCGAGGTGGGAGTAGATGCCCCAGTGGATGAACATGCCGTAGTTGCCATCGCGGAAGAGGGCGACGCGGTCGGACGACTCGAGGCCGGGCTGCACCTTGGTGTCGCCCCACATCTGGTCCATGGAGAGCTCGGCGGCGGCCAGCGGCTGCAGCAGGGCCAGCGCCAACACAAGGAGAGTCGGGAGGGAGGAGGTGGTTTTCATGAGAGAGAAGGGGAAACGGGGAGGGGAAAAGAGGGGAGATGGAGTCGGGATTCAGCCGGAGCGGCTTATTTGGAGTTAACCACGAAATACTTTCAAGAGCGGGTGTTGGTCGCCGAATCTCGAACGGCACACCCGGTGCCCGAGATCGATATTGGGTGGAATCGACCCCTGCCTGATCGGCCCTCAAGCTGCGAGGCCGCGTGGCCTCGCGACCGCGTCGCGCGAAAGGTCTGACCAAGACGTTTGGGTGCCGGACGGCATGGCAGCATTCGGCGGTCCCAAAAAGGCCCCCTCAGTCGGGATAAACACCCTACCGCGGTCGGCGTCTTGTCTACAATACGGTGGCTTTGAGAACGCGACAAGTTGGCGCAGCCGGGAATATCGGTTTAGACGTTGCTCGGACTACAGGGGTCCGACTCCGTTTCCACCCGGCACCCTTCCCTGATCCCACTCCCGGATACGAACCCCCTGAAAATCCAGTTTCCTATCGGTAAGTTCATGCACGTCTGCGAACCGACCGACTGCTGCCCGCATCGCGCATCGCCGGAGTATAGGTAGGAAGATTTTTTGGGTAAGAAAATTTTCTCAACCACTGAAGCGATTCCGAGCAGAGGTTCGTGCTTCGCGGTTGGTCCATCCCTGGATCAGTTCGCCTCGGACAAAGCTGATCGTTCGGTTCCATGTCTGGTGACGGAGCTCCTCTCCGAAAAATATTCCTACCTGTAAAATCTTCCTACCTTTAATTCCGTAGATTGGTTTGCGTCATCCCGCAGCACCGATGGGCTTAATTTCGACGCACGATCCAGCAGCTCGATCCAGCGGCGGAACAACCGGAACCTGCGGGGGAAATTCATTGGGCGCCCATCGCAATGGCGCACGAACTTATGCAAGGATTGATACGACTTTTCGGAGTCTCCTCAGGCCTTCTCGACCAGCGGACGCAGCACACGCCCGGCAAACTCCCGCGGCGTCTGGCCCGCCGACCTCACGCGGGGATCATTCCGCGGGAATTCCGCTTTAAGCACGCCCGACTGAATCGCGGTGAAGAGCTGCACAAGGTCGCGCGCATACGCCGGACTGATGCCCATGCCGGTCATGGCGCCGATCGCGGCCGCCGGGGGGACCGCCACATGCCGGACTTTCCGCCCCAACCCGGCGCCGATCTCCGCCGCCACTTCATCGAAGGAATAGTCGCGCGGCCCCTGAAACTCCATGACCGAGCGACCCGACCACGTGGGGGATTCGAGCAAATCGCGCACGATCGCCGCTATGTCGCTGGTCGCGACAAACGCGTAGCGCGTCCCACCTCCAACCGGGAAATAGATTTCACCCGTCTGCCCGATCGAGCCGGCTGCCATCAGGTAGTTTTCCAGGAAGAACCCGTTGCGCAGGCTCAGCACGTGGGGCGCCGCCTCGCGGATGATCGTCTCCGCCAGGTGCTGGCCGTAGGCGAGACCAGTTTCCGGGCTGTTCACCTGCGCGCCCAGCGTGGACAGGTGAACCACGCGCGCCACGCCGGCCGCACGCACGGCGTCCCGGGCAACCGTCGCAAGCTGGCGGTATTCCTCGACCATGTCGGTCGAGCCGAAATTCGGCGGCGGGAGGAAGAAAAATGCGTCCGCCGCGACCAGCGCCGTTCGCATGAACCCGGCATCGAGCATGTTGCCCGCGAGCACCGTGGCGCCTCGGGTCCGTTCGGCCGCGAGCTTGGTCGCATCGCGGCCGATGAGAACCACATCGTGGCCGGCATAATTGAGCAGGGAGGTCAGGTGGCGGCCGATCTGGCCCGAGGTTCCGGTGATTACGATTTTCATGATGATAAGAGATGGAGGGTGGAGGTTGGTTGACGCGGGTTGGCCGGCATTCCGGACCTAGCGACGCGGCTGGTTGAACATGTAGCGGGCAATGTACCATGCACCGCTCACGCGACGGAGGATGAAGAGCTCACGATTTTCCTCCGGCTGGGTTACGCCGTTGGCCAGAATGGTGACGTTGCCCCGCGAGACCGTCCGGGCAAAAGCGATGTCGCCCTGCACGGCGATTTCATCGATCTCAAACTTCACCGCGAGTTTGATGGCCGCGAAGACCTTGTCGTAGGCGACGCGCAGTTCGTCGGTGCCCACCGCCGTCGGCGCGCCCGAAGGCATAAAAACCCCGTCGGAGGTGTAGAGTCCGACAATCGCCGATGTGCGGGAGCCATTCAGTTCGGCGCCATAGCGGAGCAAAAGTGTCGACACGCCAGCGCGATCGTCGCCCAAGGCCGACGAACCTGCCATGACCACGCCCGTGGCCACGACCAGTCCGCGGAGCGGGCTGAGGACGACTTGAGCGAACCGCGGGAGAGAGGTGGTTGTTTTCATCGGCCTCACACTACCGGCAGTCCAAGGAATCTCCCAATACCTTGCTGGTTGCTCAGCGATGCCATCTCGGCATCGTTGCCGCGATGGAACTACGCCAACTCCGCTGCTTCGCCGCCACGGCTGAGTTGCTGAACTTCACCCGCGCTGCCGAGCGCCTCCGGGTCGCACAACCCGCCCTCAGCCGCCAGATCCGCAGCTTGGAAGCGGAGCTCGGGTTCCCCTTGCTCGAACGCGACTCACGCCGCGTCGCGCTGACCGCCGCCGGCATCGCGTTTCATGAAGACGTGAAGGAAATCCTCGAACGGATCGAAGCGGCCGAGTCCCGCATCAAGCGGTTTCACCGGGACGCCCGGCATCCGGTCACGCTGGGCTTCGCGCCAACGCTGTCCGGGGCCATGATTCCCCACCTGATCAAGCGACTGGCCGAGCTGGCGCCCCGGCTGAGGATCGAATTGCGGGACATCACCAACGACGAAATGGTAAACTCCGTTCGCGACCGGACCCTGGACGCGGCCCTCGTGCCCACGGTCGCGGTGCCGCGCAACAGCGTCTTCGAGCTGACGCTGCTTCAGCGGGTGCAATTTTCCATCGCGCTCCCCGTCGGCCACAAACTGGCGAAGCGCACCTTTCTCAAGCTGAGCGACCTCGCGCACGAAAACTTGATCGCTTACGATCGGCGGCACTACACGGACTATTGGATGCTCCTGCGGCTGCTCTACACCGAGGCCAAGCTTCCGCTGATCGTGGGTGCCGAGGTGGACAGCGGAAGCACACTCATCGCATCTGTGCGAAGCGGCCAAGGCGTCGCCGTGGTCGGCTCGACGATGCAACGCCAAGAGCTGCCCGGAATCGCGTTCCGGCCCCTGCGCACCGCTGCAGGCGAGTTTCAACTCGCGCTGCTGCACCATCGCGATCTCCCGCTCCGTGTGTCCAAGCCTCTGCGCGATGCCTGCGTCGAATGCCTCAAATCCAGCGGACAAACCAGCAGCGGCGACCAGACGGAAGCGGATCGCAACAACATTCCGGACTGACACTCGGGCTCATACCCGGCATCCGCCGTTGGTTGCGACCCTTGGTCGCAGTGCGAATCATACTGCTCAGTAATTTCGAAACGGCCCGCGGGGTTCGGCCGCGTCCATTTCGCGCCGCCACTCATCCCAGCGTGCCTTCAGGTCGGTGGTGAGGGCCGGTAGCTGCCGCGACAAATCCTCCTTTTCGCCCGGATCCCGGGCGAGATCGTACAGGCCCGTGGCCGTCGGAGATTCGAGCCACTTGAATTTGCCGACGCGTGCGGCCTTGGAATTACGGCTGTGCCAAAACATCGCCTCGCGCCGCGAGGGCTCCCGGCCCTGCAGGACGGAAATCAGATTGAAGCCGTCGAGGGTGAGGCCGTCGGGAATCCGCGCTCCGCTGACCGCGGCAAGTGTTGGGAATACGTCCAGGATGGAGAGAAACTCATCGGTGGTGCGGCCCGCCGGCAGTGCCGCCGGCCAACGAGCGATGAAAGACAGCCGGATCCCACCTTCGCCCACGCGGTCGATTTGGCCGCCCCCGGCGTTGAACGGCGTGGGATCGGCCGGGGCTCCGGCTCCGTTGTCGGGAAAGAACATGACCAGCGTGTTGCGGTCGACGCCGAGTTCGCGCAGCGCGGCCATGAGTTCGCCGACGCCGTCGTCCATGCAGCTGATGGTCGCGAGGTATTCGGCGCGGCGGCTTTTCGGGTCGAGCTTGGGGTAGCGTGCCAGATATTTTTTCGGCGGATTGATTCCGGTCTTCTCGAAATTGGCGGAGCCGGCCGGGGTGTGATAGGCCAGATAGAGAAAAAACGGCACCCGGTGGTGCGCGCGCAAGAAGCGAACGGCCTCGCGGGTGAACAGCTCCTCGGAGAAGCCCTCGGGCTTGACGAGTTCGTTGCCGGAAAACGTGGAGGGAATGCCGTAGCGTTCGCCGGTCCAGTAATCCGTGCCGGTGTTGGCGAAACCGAAAAAGAAATCGAATCCGCGCTGCAGGGGAAGGTAACGCCTCGCCCGCCCGCTGTCCCACTTGCCCACCACGCCGGTCCGGTAACCCGCGCTTTGCATGAGTTGCCCCAGGGTGACTTCGCGCAAGTCGAGCCCCAGTGTCATCTCCGGCGAATAGGCATATTCCTCCATGGTATAGCGATGCCCGTAGCGAACCATTTCATTGCGGATCATCTCGTACAGTCCGTTGCGCTGCGGGTATCGACCGGTGAGGATGCTGCCGCGCGACGGAGTGCACGCCGGCGAGGTCGCGTAAAAGGTGGTGGCCTTCACTCCCTCCGCGGCCAGGCGATCCAAATTCGGCGTCAGCGCGTCCGGACTGCCGAAGCAACCGAGATCCCGGTAGCCTTGATTATCGCTGACGATGACGATGACGTTTGGCCGACCGGTGCCGGCGCCGGCCTCGGCCGCTGGCGCCAGCGACGCCGCGCCCAGGGCGAGGATCAACCCGAGCGAACGAGACCACGCTATTTTCATGAGACTTCGAAGGATGGAGCAGGGTAGGACCATCAGCAGCGGACTCAAGCAGGAGTGAGCAAACGCGAATGCACGCGAATCGACGCGAATGCGGAGGCGAACTCATGGCGTCTGCCGCCATGCCAGGTGGTCACCATTCGGTCAACGGGCCGAGGGTTTTATTTCAAGGTTCGCACTTCTTGTTTCGCGGCGAGGATCTTTGAGCCACGGAATTTCCACAGAAGGCAACAAAGATAACGAAGCGTCGTTCGCATCCGCTCCCTTCGTTTGCTTCGTCGCCTTCTGTGCAACGGTTTACTGACAGGAAACCGGATTTTCAGGCGGATCGGATCCGGGAGGGGTTTCGCGTGAGGCATGCCTTGTGATAGGAGGCCGGACCAAGGCAAGTGACACCGCAGAGCTTGCAGCAGACGCAGAGACCGGAGACGGAGCCTCTGCGTCCTCAGCCGTCGCTGCGGAAGCAGCCCGGCGCAACCGAGCGCGTCGCGCGGTCGGCGAGGAACCGGCGGCCCCAGTCGACATCCGGCGTGTCGTCGGGCAGCGCGGCGAGCGTGCGGCGGAGGTCGGCGCTACTTCTGAAGGCGACCGCCAACGGGGTCAGGGCGAAACGTGCAACGCGACGCGCGCACAACCAGCGCGAAGAGGCGGAATGCGTGCCGATACCATGATTCGGGGTTTCGCGAGTCTGGCGCCGCGGCCGGCGCTTGCTCGATCGTGGTCGCGAACGTGCCGTCCCTGGCTTGGAAGATCGCAGTTGCCGCTGAACTGCGGCACCGGGTCGCCGCACCCGATCGCTGGATTGCCAATGCCCTAAAGATCGACCGTCCCGCCAGCCTGCGTTCACAGGTCCACCGCTGCTCGTTGCGTGTTTCGTTGCTGACCCCATCTGGCCGCGGCTCTGCTCCGGTCTCCTGCGGCCGATCGCTGTCGTCGAGACGAAAGTTGAAATCGAGGCCATCCTCGCGGCGCTCGGCCGATTGCGTCCGCACGAGCGACCCTTTGCCTGACTATCCGAACGTAGAGACCAACCTGTTTGTCGTAAGGCCACGGACAGAGTTAAACGCGGAGCTCGCGGAGGGCGCGGAGAATGAGACTTTTCACTCCGCACTCTCCGCTGCTCCGCGTTTCCATTCTTCGAGGCTTGGTCACGGGCTGCAGGCGCCGCGCGCCATTTTTTCCGAGCGCAGTCTCGGAAAAAAGCCGCACTGCTAGATCTGAATCTGCTGTTTTCTTGCGTGCATTTTCAAGCCACAGATTTTTTGCACCGCAGAGACTCGGATTTCGGAAACGCCGAGAAAACCAATGCCTTTCTCTGCGCTCGGAAGATTGAGTCTCTGCGGTGTAAAAAGATTTGGGGGGGTTGAAGTTGGTTGCGGCTGCGCCGCGCTGGGCTCGGTCCGCCCCGCCCGGAGGTCAACGTCCTGATCAACCTGCCTGCCGGCAGGCAGGCGCCGCCTCGGGCGAACTCCACGTCCTTGACCCGCCGGACTTCCCGCCCGGTCTGCCGTATCCACAACCGCGCGACGAGTCGATCCGCTTCCGCGCGGAGGTGATGGAGCCGGGCGAGGACTTCGACCAAACGGGCTTTGAGTTGCCCCCGCCGCCGCAAGTCGCGCCGGCGGACGCCGGGCAGGGCGAACTGTTCGGCGACGACTACTCCCAGCCCGATTCCGCCGACGACGAGCCAGTGTTCTGGTGCGCGGGCAGCGGGCAGGCCTCGCCAGACGACGACTTCGTTCAAGCCGACCTGTCTGCCGGCACCGCACAGGCAGACGCAGCGGAATCACTTTGAGGCCTCGCTGCTTGACTGCGAGCGGCCGGAGGTCTGTCTCTTCGCATCATGACGGTCACGACTGACGTCCGAATATCCGCCTGCGCCGGGTCAAAACCGGACGAGTTGTTGAATTACCGCAGCGGAAACTCCACCAATCGGCTTTGCGGTGAGCAGACCGGTCAGCCGGACTTGAGGCTTGGGGAACTTACAGGGGTCCGACTCCGTTTCCACCCAGCACCCTCTTAAACCCCTCCCGGATCCGATCCCCCTGAAAATCCAGTTTCCGATCGGTAATTCCGCTCGCACGGGCCAGGAAATCTTCCGGCTACATTTTTGATATTACCCACGACATCGCGCTCCCGATCGGCTAGGAACGGGAGCGCTCCCACCCCGCGCCGCCATGAAGATTCGCTCGCTGCTCCTCATTGCCGCGGCCCTCGCCACCGCCTCGGCCCAGACCTACACGTTCACCACCTTGGCCGGCGAAGCGGGCTTCGGCAGCGACGACGGTATCGGTGGCGCCGCGCGGTTCAGCTATCCTTCCGGTGTGGCTGTGGACGGCAGTGGCAACGTGTTCGTCGCCGATTCGGGCAACCACACAATTCGCAAGATCACCGCGGGCGCGTTCGGCGTCGTCACGACGCTCGCCGGCGACGCGGGCAGCCGCGGAAGTGCGGACGGCACCGGCAGCGCCGCGGAGTTTTATTCTCCCCGAAGCGTCGCCGTGGACGGCAGCGGCAACGTGTTCGTCGCCGACTACCAAACGATTCGCAAGATCACGGCGGGCGGCGGCGTCACGACGCTGGCAGGCACGGTGGGCGGCTACGGCAGTGCGGACGGCACAGGGAGCGACGCGCGCTTCGGTCGGCCCTTCGGTGTGGCGGTAGACGGCAGCGGCAACGTGTTCGTCGCCGACGTGATCATGGAGGATATTAACAACGGCACGATTCGCAAGATCTCCCCGGGCGGCGCCGTTACGTCGCTGGCGGGCGGTGCGCTCAGCCGCGGCAGTGCGGACGGTGTGGGCAGCGCCGCGAGCTTCCAACTTCCCATGGGCATAGCGGTCGACGGCAGCGGCATCCTTTTCGTCGCCGACTGGGGCAACGGCACGATTCGCAAGATCACCGCAGCCGGTGTCGTAACGACGTTCGCGGGCTTGGCGCGCAGCCACGGCAGTGTAGACGGCACCGGCAGCGCCGCGCGGTTCAGCCATCCCTCCGGTGTGGCCGTGGACGGCAGCGGCAACGTGTTCGTCGCCGATTCTTTCAACCACACGATTCGCAAGATCACCGCGGCCGGTGTCGTCACGACGTTCGCTGGATTGGCGGGTAGCCTTGGCAGTGCGGACGGCGCGGGCAGCGCCGCGCGGTTCAGCATTCCTTCCGGTCTGGCCGTGGACGGCAGCGGCAACGTGTTCGTCGCCGATTCCTACAACCACACGATTCGCAAGATCACCGCGGCCGGTGTCGTCACGACGGTGGCGGGCTTGGCGGGTAGCGATGGCAGTGTGGACGGCACCGGCAGCGCCGCGCGGTTCAGCTATCCTTCCGGTGTGGCTGTGGACGGCAGTGGCAACGTGTTCGTCGCCGATAGGGGCAACCACACAATTCGCAAGATCACCGCGGCCGGTGTCGTCACGACGGTGGCGGGCGTGGCCGGCAGCTCCGGCAACGCGAGCGGCACGGGCAGTGCCGCACGGTTCTATGTTCCTTCCGGTGTGGCCGTGGACGGCAGCGGCAACGTGTTCGTCGCCGATACCTACAACCATACGATTCGCAAAGGCGTGCCGGTCGAGTCCTCCGCGCCGGCCAGTCGTCTCGTCAATTTCTCCGCCCGCACTCTCGTGCCGGCCGGCGGCGACCTGACGATGGGCTTCGGCCTTCGCGGCCGCGGCAGCAAATCCGTCCTGGTGCGCGCGGTCGGGCCGACGCTCGGGAGCTTCGGCGTAACCGGCGCGCTCGCCGATCCCCGGCTCGACCTCATCCCCGCGGGTGCCAGCATCGCCACCAGCTCGAATGACGACTGGGGCTTGTCCGCCGGAGCGGGCGACGGCCCGGTGCTCGCGACCGTGTTTGCCAGCGCGGGCGCGTTTCCCCTGCCCGCCGGCTCGAAAGACGCCGCCATCATCGGCACGCTCCCGGTGGCGGCCTTCACGGTGCGCGTCACGAGTGCCGCCACAGGCGGCAGCGGCCTCGTGCTCGCCGAAGTGTATGATCGCGATGCCGCGGACGCACCGAGCCGGATTGCGAATGTTTCCACGCTCGGATTTGCCGGCACCGGTGCGCAGCAGCTCGTGCAGGATTTCGTGATCGACGGCGTTTCACCCAAGCGTCTGCTCATCCGCGCCGTCGGCCCGGGCCTCGCACCGTTTGGAGTGAGCGGCACGCTCGCCGATCCGCAGCTTTCGGTTATTGCGCTCGGCAGGTCCGTCGTGATCGCGTACAACAACAACTGGGACGGCGACGCCACGCTCGCGGCCGCGTTTGTGTCCGCCGGCGCGTTCGCGCTGCCCGCCGGATCGAGGGATGCTGCCATCGTGATGCCTTTGACGCCGGGCGCCTACATGGTCACGGTTTCGGGCGTGGGTGACACCACGGGCCGCGCCCTCGTGGAAATCTACGAGCTCGACTGAAAATGCACGCGGGAGGAATCAAGACTTGCGGAACGAACAGCATTCCGTTCGGACGACGCGGAGGTCGTCCCTCCATCGTATGTATAATTATTCATGACGCCCTGCTAAATCGCCCCTGATACCACTTCCGGATCCAATCCCCCTGAAAATCGAGTTTCCTGGCAGTAACGCGATTGCCCATCCGCTGCACGCTGCCCTCCAAAATAGTCGCGACCCCCAGGTCGGCGGCGATCTTCCGCACGTTGCGCTCGCCCGTCTTGTAGGGCAGCATCGACGTGCGCGAGATGACCTTCAGGTCCCGGATCTTGGCCAGCGCCGTGATGAGATCATCGTGCATGCCATCGGCGAAAAACGCGTTCTCGGCATCCGGGCTCAGGTTGGCGAACGGCAGCACCGCGATGGATTTCTCCGGGATCACCGCCGCCACCGGCTGGCTGGCCTTGGGCTCAACTGTCGTCGCCGGCGAAGCCGCCGCCGCCGGTGCGGGGCGGCGCGTGAAATAGACCCCAACCGCCACTGCCGCGGCGACCGTCGCGAGCAGAATCCACGATATCGCCGGCGATCGCCGCGGAACAGACACCGGCGCCGCGGGTGATGACGCCGGCGCCGTGGGAGCTGATGCCGGGACGGGCCCTGGAAGGGGTTGGAGGGCTGGAGCTCCGCCGAGCAGTTTTACCACCCGCGCACAAAACGCCGCCCTCGCCTCGTCACGTTCCGGCCCCTCCTGCTCCTCCCCACCCTGCCCGGCGTAGCCCGCAGGGCGGCCTGTCCGCCGTAGGCTTGGCGAAGGCGGAAGCCGGGTCCACTGCACGGCCTTGAATTCCGCGGGCACCTTGGCCTCGGTGTCGCGCGTCGCATCGATGACGACCGGCAGCAGAAAAGTCTTTTCATCCGCCATCGTGTGGGTGCGCTGCGCCGCGAGTTTCCACTCCAATCGGAAATAGCCCTCGAGCCGTGCCTCGGTGTGGGCGGAAATGATCGGCACAAACAAGGCGCACTCGGCGATCTGCCGCCGAATCTTTCCATCCCAGGCATCGCCGCCCACGAGTTCGTTCTGATCAAACCACACTTCGACACCCACCGCGCGCAGGTCCGCGCAGATCCGCGCCGCCGCCGTCGCATCCTGCGAGGCGTAGGAAAGAAAGACGGCTTGGCGCGCCGGATCGGGCATCGGTGGTGGGAAGGGATGGCCCGCGCGGGTGCGGACCGCCGCCACTGTGGAAAGCCGTGCCCCCTGCTGGCGAGGGGAAAACTCCGCCGGTGCGCGCCGTTTTCAATCTTGCGCATTTCGCGCCTCGTTTCACCGATGGGATCGTCCGCTCAGGCATCCCCTGCCCGCCAACCGATGACTACCCTGCTCCCGACCTCGATCGCCACCCAACGCGGTGCCACCTCGAAAGCGGTGGTTCTCGTTCTCGCCCTGCTCCTCCTGGCGCTGTCCGCCGCCCGCGGGGCCGAGGCCGCCCGGCGCATCGCGTTTCCGGATACGCAGCCGCGCGACGGCAGCTTCAACCGGCCCGGGCCCGGCGAGTCCCTCGACCTCTCCCCGCCCGGCTTCAACTGGTGGCGGGCCGGCCCCCGCGACGAGGTCTTCTACCGGTTGCAGATCGCCGACCGCTCCGGCCGCACCGTGTACACTTCCGCCCGGCTTCGCGACCCGGTCGACGTGCCGGACCGCGTCCTCCCGCCCGGCGCCTACACCTGGACCGTCGAGGCCGTGGACCGCGCCGGCACGGTGCACGCCCGGCGCCCCGCCCAGGCCTTCACCATCCAACCGTCCCCGCTTGCGCTCCCCTGGGTCGCGCCGGAGACCCTGCTCGCCCGCGTGCCGCGCGACCACCCCCGGCTCCTCTTCCCCAAGTCCACCCTGCCCGCCGTGCGGGCCACGCTCACCACCACCCGGCGCGAGGCCTTCGAGGAGCTGCGCCGGCACGCCCAGGCGGCGCTCTCCCTCCCCCTGATGCCGAAGCCCGACTTCGACAAATATGACGCGAAGACCGAATACCCCGCGCGGCGCACCGCCTACCGCGCCGCCTACCATGAGTTCACCCGCATCTATCTCGACGGCATGACGCCGCTCGCGCTCGCCTACCTGCTCACCGGCGAACGCGCCTACGGCGAGCGCGCCAAGGCCCACCTCCTCAACCTGCGCGGCTGGGAGACCAACGGCGTCGCCTCGCTCGCCGAGAGTTTTGACGAGATCGGCCTGCGCATCGCCCACACTGCCGCCCAGGCCTACGACTGGCTGCACGACCTGCTCGACGAGGAGGAGCGCCGCACCGCGCGGGCCCTGCTGCTCGACCACGGCAACCGCATGCTCGAGCGCCTGCAGCGTCGCGACTTCCTGAATACATCGGCTTACAGCCACGACGGCCGACTGCCGGGCTTTCTCGTCGAGTTCGCCCTGGCCCTCGCCGAGGAGCCAGTGGCCCGCGCGTGGCTCGATTACTCGCTGCGCACGCTGCTCACCGTTTTCCCCCACTGGTCCGACAGCGACGGCGGCTGGGCCGAAGGGATCAACTACTACCTCTCGTACAACGAGCGCTTCATCACGCCGCTGCACTCGCTCGAGGCCGCGACCGGCTACAATCTCTGGCAGAAGCCCTATTTCCGCGCGATGCGCCAGTTCCCGTTCTACTGCATGTCGCCTCTCGGCGAGGTCACGCCGTTTGGTGACAGCGAGCACCTGCCCGCGGCGGATCGCGCCGGCGAGACGCGCGCCATCCTCCAGTATCACGCCTTGCGCTACCGCGACCCCGTCATCCGCGGGTGGATCAACCAGCCGCCGATGGCCGGCGCCACCCACGGCCGCTCCGGCCCGATCCTGCGCATCATCTTGCCCGACGACGTCGCGCCCACCCCGCCCGTCGGGCTGCCCCTCGACCGCGCCTTCCACGGGATAGGCTGGGCCGCCTTTCACACCGACCTCCAGGACGCCCGCCAAGACCTGCTCGTGCTGTTCAAGTCGTCCCCGTTCGGCTCGGTCAGCCACGGCCACGCGGAGCAAAACAGCTTTGCCATCATGAAGGGCGGCCGGGCCCTCGCCATCCCGGGCGGCGAACGCTACCCGCAGCACGGCTCGCCCTTCCACACCCGCTATACCCAGCAGACCGTCGCCCACAATTGTCTCCTGATCAACGGCCGTGGCCAGGCCAACCAGGACAGCCGCGCCGCCGGCCGGCTCACTGCGTTCACCAGCCTGCCTCACGTCGCCCACGTCGCCGGCGAGGCGGCCGCCGCCTACGGCCCGCCCCTCACCCGCTATACCCGCCACCTCGTGCTCCTCCGGCCTTCGCTCATCCTCGTGCTCGACGACCTCCAGGCCACCACCGCCGTCGAAATCAAGTGGCTGCTGCACGCGAAAGAGAAGCTCGCCTTCGACGCCTCCGGCCAGGCCTTCACCTCCCGGCGCGACGGCGAACGCCTGCACGTCGAACTGCTCGGCGGCGGTGGCTTCGATCTCGCGCAGACCGACGCCTGGCCCCTTCCGCCCAAGACCGACTACCCGATGGTCACCGCGCCCGAGCCCGCCCCGCAATGGCACCTCACCGCCACCGCCCGTCGCTCCGCGCCCGCCACGCGGCTCGCCGCCGTCATGCGCGTCGCCGACGCCGGGCAGTACCCGGACTGCACGATTGAGCGCCGCTCCGACGGCACCATCCGGCTCACCGGGCAGACCGGCAATGGCCGCTTCCGCGTCGACCTCGCGCTCGATGCGTCCCGCGCCGGCCCGCGGCCGCTGCTCGAACTGGAGTTCCTGCCGCCCGCCGGCCCGCCCGAACGCCTGCGCCTCGACTGAGCGCCGCCGCGCCAGTTTTCAATTGCTGGAATTGATTTAATTAATATTAACTCCCGTCCTGCCCCGCTTGGCGCACGTCTATCCCCCGATCGTCCAACCATGAAACTATTCCCCGCCTCCCTGCTGGCCGGCGCGACCGCCGCGCTCGCCCTCCTCCCCGCCCCGCTTCCCGCCCAGGCCTTGCCGCCGCCGACCCCGACGATCCCCGCGACCGCCGTCGAGGTGCTCTCCCCCTTCGTCGTCGAGAGCACGCGCGACACCGGCTACCAGGCCACTTCCACGCTTGCCGGCACCCGCCTCAACACCGCGGTGAAGGACCTCGCGGCGTCGGTCTCGATCTACACGAAGGACTTCATGGACGACATTGGTGCGACCAGCTCGTCGGACCTCCTCATCTACGCGACCGGCATGGAGGCGGCCGGCGCGGGCGGCAACTTCAGCGCCGCGACCAACGACATCAGCGAGCCGCGCCCCACCGGCCAGGGGGCCCGCATTGATCCGCAGGGCAGCAGTCGTTCGCGCGGGCTGGGCTCGCCGTCCTTCACCCGCGGATACTTCGGCACGAGCATCGCGTTCGACTCCTACAACACCGGCACCGTGACCGTGAATCGCGGCCCCAACGCCGCCCTCTTCGGCGTCGGCAGCGGCGCGGGCATCGTCGACACGGCGCTCCTGCAGGCCGAGTTGACCCGCAACCGCTTCAACGTGACTACGCGTTTCGGCAACAACGACAGCCTGCGCGCCAACACCGACTTCAATGTGATCCTCGTGCCCAAGATCGCCGCCCTCCGGGTGGCCACCCTCCGGGACCGCGAGAAATTCAACCAGCGGCCCGCGTTCGAGAACAAGGATCGCGTATACGCCGCGCTGACCGTTCGCCCCACCAAGACCACCGTACTGCGCGCCAACGTCGAGTCGGGCCGCACCAACGCCAATCGCCCCTTCGGCGTGCTGCCTTTCCAAAGCGCTTTTCAGGGATGGCTCGATGCCGGCCGCCCCGCGTACGACTGGAAGTTCTACGATGACCCGGTGTTGAATCCTTCGGCCACGAATCACGGCACCGCCACGGAGAGCTTCTTTTACAGCACGAACACCTCGCAGGGTCCGATTTGGACTTACGACCGGCCGACCGACACCGTCCCGTCCCGGGGATTCCTCTACACGACGAACAGCACCACCACTACGGCCGCCAACGCCGTCAGAACCGGCACCTTCAATCCGGTGTTCAACCGCAACGGAATCACCGACTCCATCCGCTTTCTGCACACGGCGAACATCTGGGAGCTGGCCCCCGGCTACTGGACCGCGGCGAATGTGAAGCCCGGGCAGCTTCCGGGCTTCGCCCCGGCCGGGGTCAAGATGCAGGGCTACACCGACTACCGCGCCTTCGATTTCCGCCACCGCATGATCGACGAGACCGGCAGCCAGAACAACAGCCTCCAGGCGTTCAATGTGACGCTCGAACAGACCTTCTGGCGCAATCACGCGGGCATCGAGGCCGCCTACGATTCGCAGCGCTCGGATCGCCACACCAAGAATTCCTTTTTCTCGCGCGATCAAGCCAACCACATCTACGTGGACGTCAACGTCACGCTGCCCAACGGCGAACCCAACCCCAATGTGGGCCGACCCTACGCGATCTACGGCTTGTCCAACGTCGAGGATCGCCTCGAGCGGCGCGAAGCCTGGCACGTCACTTCATTTCTCACGTACGACTTCAAGGAATTGAAGTCCTCGTGGGCCAAGTGGCTCGGGCGGCACACGCTCACCGGTCTCTACGAACAGAACCAGGTGGACACGATCCGGGGCCGCATCCGCGGCGTGGTTTCCGGCACGGCGGTCGACACGTTCTCGACGGGCGACATGTCCGTCACCCAGCGGCGCGCGTCCATCCTCGCGTACCTCGGGCCCTCGATCATCGGGAACAACAATCCGCTGCGGCTCGAGTCGATCCGCATCCCGGTGATCAAGGCTGGCCCGATGCTCCCCGTCAGCTACTTCTCGCGCGCGGCCGACGCCACCGATCCCGGCCGGATCCTGCTGGGCGACGCCTACCTCGACGAGATCAACGACGCCGGTTCCGCCCAGCGCGAGTTGATCAAGTCGCAGGCGGCCGTGTTGCAGAGCTACTGGTTGTTCGACCACCTGGTCACGACCGCCAGCTGGCGTCGTGACGAGGATTACAACGTCACCCAGAGCACAACCTACGTGGCCAATCCGGCCAACCGCAACGACCCGGGCATCGCCCGCCTCGGCTTCGGGGATCTCAACATTTTCCGCAAAACCCCGCCGCCCTACGTCGCCAAAGAGATCAAGGCGCTCGGCTTGGTGGCCCGCTGGCCGCAGCGCCTGATCCGTCTGCCGCTCGGCAGCGATCTGCGCGTCTTCGGCAACAAGTCCTCCAACTTCACACCCGTCGGCGGCCGCGTCACGCCGTTTGGCGAATCGCTCGCCTCGCCCGTCGGCGAAACCAAGGAGTACGGCATCAACCTTTCGACCCTCCACGATAAGATCAGCCTGCGCCTAAACTTCTTTGAGACGACGGTGAGGGGCGCCTCGGGCGGCTCCAGCAACATGACCACCTGGACCGTCACGAGCATCAACAACGCCGCCGCCAACTGGGCCCGGGAGGGGAACTTCAATCCGCTG
>SXGU01061695.1_pt1 | contig 37070 bp, 27 predicted proteins | sample 3174531 | NCBI WGS metagenome assembly SXGU01 (sample SAMN11356863, study PRJNA531348) | freshwater metagenome | isolation source: freshwater sample F1-140 | place: China: Fuxian Lake, Yuxi | collected 2017-12-25 | reverse complement strand
GTGGCTGTGCTACTTCCGCGCGCTGAAGGCCGGTGAGGTGTCGAAGGTCGCGCCGGTGGACAAGCTCAGCGTGGTGCTGATCGCGGTGTTCGCGGTGGTGTTCTTGCGCGAGCGACTGAACCCGCGCGAGTGGGCCGGCGTCGGGCTGGTCGCGGCCGGTGTCGTTGTCCTCGCGCTGAAGCGGTGAGTGTCATCAATGGAGCCGCGGGGGATCGCCCGCGGTCCGAGGAATGAAAGTCACGCGACCGAGTTGCGAAGCGTGCCGATACCGGCGATGGTGATGCTCACGTCGTCGCCAGACGCAAGTGTGAAGTTATCCGGCGGAACGATCCCGGTGCCGGTGAGCAGCATCGCGCCGTTCGGGAATTCGTTCTCCTTGAATAGCCACTCCGCAAGGCTCTCCACGGTGCGCGCCATCTGCGCGAGCGTCGTAGTTCCCTCGAACGCGATCTTGTTTCCGCGACGGATGAGCAACCGGATCTCGACGCTCGACAGTTCGGGCATGTGACTGACAGGTGTGATGAGCGGCCCGATCGAACACGAGCCTTTGTAGATCTTCGCCTGCGGGAGGTAGAGCGGGTTCTCGCCTTCGATGTCGCGCGAACTCATGTCGTTGCCGATCGTGTAGCCGACGATCTTTCCCGCCGGCGAGATCACGAGTGTAAGTTCCGGTTCGGGAACGCTCCAGGTTGCGTCGGCGCGGATTCGTACCGGCTGGCCCGGATGAACCACACGCGAAGGTGTCGCCTTGAGGAACAACTCCGGGCGCGGCGCGGTGTACACCTTATCGTAGAACTGTGCAGCCCCAACGGATTCTTCTTCGCGCGCGATCTTGCTCCGCTTGTACGTGACGCCCGCGGCCCAGATCTCCTGCTGATCGACCGGCGCGCGGAACATCATCCCGTCGAGAGGGTCCGCGGTGGCCATCGCGTCAGTCAGGTCGCCCGCGGTCTTGACCGGGTCCACGGCGTTGAGCAGGTCTGCGAGCGACTTCACTGCGGGGTTGCGCTCCATGTCGAGCGGCACGGCCAACCCGCGATCGACCATCACGACCGTGTCCAAGCCACCGCGCCGTATCTTGCCGAATTTCATAACCGCACCCTTAACGCGAATTGGAATCGTGTACTCGTTGTATGAGCGGAACCGTGCGGTTCACGCCTTCCCCAACACCAGATCGACGACCCAACACCCGCGAACGTGTGTCGCGTGTGGGTCGCGGCAGTGGTCGAGGATGTCGGTGTTGTCGCAGTCGACATCTTGAAGTGCGTCCGCGAGGATCGGCATTGCGCTGAAGTCGCGTGACTCGTACATCCCGCGAGCGAGTGACAGCGCGGTGTCAGTGCGCCACGCGGGGATGAAGGTAGCCGGGCGGTACGGGTTGCCGAAGATGTCACGGAGAAGGGCAGTCTGCGTTTCGCGGTGACTTGCATAGCTGTCCGTTGATATCCGACCTGCGATTGCTTCCGCGGTATTGATCGCCGCTGCCCATGCGTCACGTTCGCCTGTGTGCCACGCGGCAATATCCAGACCCGGCATGTCCAGATCAACCGCCACCAACGCACCTCTCCTCGCGCGTTTCAGCACCGACCGCATTTCCAACCCGTCCGCGTATCGCTCACTGATCTCGACCGCGTGACGACAACCCGGTTCATCGATGGTGGCGTTTTCGGACGTACAGCAGCACACTGCAAACAACCGCGCTTTTCTTTCGCCCACCTTCCCACGGAGGTAGTTCAGCATCCGCGGAGGGTCGTTACACCTCAGCCACTCCGCTTCCGTCATCGGTGTCACTCCAGAATCTGCTTCACGGGTTCGCCGCGGCAGATCGCGAGCGGGCGGCCGAGACCATCGTGGATTTCGGTGCCCTTTGGAATGCCCAGGCAATGGTAGATCGTGGCGTGCAGGTCTTGCGGAAGCACTCGCCCGTCCTTCGGATACGCCGCGAGTTTGTCGCTGGAACCGTGAATCGCCCCGCCCTTCACCCCGCCGCCCGCGAGCGCGACCGAGAAGCACGGACCCCAGTGGTCGCGACCACCGCCGCCGTTGATCTTCGGCGTGCGACCGAATTCCGCCATCCAGACCACTAGCGTATCATCGAGCATCCCGCGGTCGCTCAGGTCTTCGAGCAAAGCCGTGTACGCGGTGTCGAGAACTGGCATGAGCTTCCGCATGCCCTCCGTGTTCTTGCTGTGCGTGTCCCAGTGCCCGTTGTTCGGGGAGTTCGGTAGTCGCGTCCAGTTTACGCGAATCAGCGGCACGCCGGCTTCGACCATCCGGCGCGCGAGCAAACATGACTGCCCGAACCGCGAACGGCCGTAGCGGTCGCGGGTCTGCACTGTTTCGGAGTCGAGGTCGAATGCGCGGCGTGCCTGTGGGCTAGAAATCATCTCGAACGCGCGGTGAACGTGAGTGCCGGCACCGTCGCGGCTCGACTCGGAACGTGCGAGCGATTCGAGCAACCCCTTTCGCTCCTCGAACCGTTTGGCGGGCACGTCGGAGGGAAGCGCCAGTCCGGGGACTTCAAACTTGCCCAACTCCGGGGCGCAATTGATGAGCCACGGGTCGGACCCGCGCCCGAGGAACCCCGCGTCCTGCCCTGGCCACGTGAGGTTGCCGTCGTTCGCGGATTGCTCCGGCAGCGTCACCGCCGCGGGCAAAGTACAGTTCGGTTGAAGCACTTTACGCACGATGGCACCCATCGAAGGCCAGTCGTTGGGCGCGCCCGGCTTCGCGTTCTCCACCTGCATCGGTTGATGGGGGTAACCGGTGGTCATGTAGTAGCCGCTCGCGCTGTGCGCGTTGTCGTTGGTCTGGCACGCGCGCAGGATTGCGATTTTCTCTGTCAAGCGGCTGGTCTTCACCATCGTCTCACCGATGACGAGGCCCGGCGTCGCGGTGCGGATAACGCCCATGTCGCCGCGCGCCTCCGAAGGCGAGTCCGGCTTTGGATCCCACGTTTCCTGTTGTGGCGGCGCGCCGAGCAGGAACAGCAGAATCACGCTCTTCGGCTTGCGCGTGGGCGTCGCGGCGCGTGCCTGGAGCAAGTTCGGAAGGGTGAGGCCGAACGCACCGAGTGAGCCGACGGTGAGCACTTCGCGGCGCGAAATGCCGTCGCAGAGTTTGGCGGTTTCGGAAGTGAATAGTGAGAGCATCGAAAGAACTCGCGCTGTGGGAGGTTGCGAGCTTCGCAGGTGGGATGTATAGAGTATGCCGCAAGCAGCCCTGCGGGTGAAGCGGAAAACCATCGATGCGCGTGTTCGTCTATGAGTACATGACCGCGACCGGCACCGGGCGTGAACCGGGTTCGCCCGACCACGCGATGTACCTCGAAGGCCGCGCGATGCGCGACGCGGTCGCGGAAGACTTCACCCTGGCCGGACTGGAATCGCTAGTCGCGGTCGGTTCGGTTGGGTTCCGAGACCTCGCGAAGTTTTCGCAGTGGGTACTGGTCGTCGCACCAGAAACGAATGGCGCGCTTGCTCAACTGGTCGGGACTGTCGAGTCGATGAAAGGGTACCATCCTCCGGTGCTCGGTCCTTCTGTTGCAGCAATCCTGCTCACTTCCGACAAACTCGCGCTCGCGGAACACTGGCGCACACACAGTGTACCGACTCCCGCGACGACTGACCGCGAGCCGACCGCGTGCGAAGCGTTCCCGGTCGTGTGGAAGCCGCGTGACGGGGCCGGTTCGACCGACACGTTCCTGATCCGCGATCGCTTCGAGTTGGCTACCGCGCTCGCGGCACGCGAACCGGTGTGCCCGATGATCTTACAGGAATTCTTGCCGGGGCAGGCTGCGAGTGTCGCGTTTCTGTGCGGGCCGCGCGGCCACGTTCCGCTGTTACCGTGCTTCCAGTTGCTGAGCGATGACGGGCGGTTCAAGTACGAAGGCGGCGAACTGCCGATCCCAGACGACCTCGCCGAACGCGTAGTGAAACTCGGCCGTGCCGCGGTGGAGTGCGTGCCGGGGTTGCTCGGGTATGTCGGCGTCGATTTAGTACTCGGCACCGCCTCTGATGGTTCGCGTGATTACGCGATCGAGATTAACCCGCGGCTCACCACGTCGTACATCGGGTTGCGCGCGCTCGCGGCCTTCAACATCGCCGAAGCGATGCTGAAGGCCGCGAAGGGCGAAGACGTTGGAACGCTGGAGTGGAAGCCGGGTCGCGTGCGGTTTGGTCCTGACGGTTCGGTGCGGGTACTCTGATCCGCGTTACTTCTTTGGTGGGTTCGCGAATTTCTCGGCACGGGTCGCGAGTGCGTGCGCGTGTGCGCCGCGACCGGGGAACCCAGCGTGCGCGCTCGCGAGTTGTTCGTAGGTGCGCCACGCGGAGAATGCCGTCTTCCACGAATCCAACGCGTCGGGGAGTAGGCGAGCGACCTCCGCACCCGTCGCGTCGTTCGCTCGCGCCTGGTCCACGCGTGCTTGGCTCCGCTCCGCGAGTTCGTGCTTGCACAGGGCGAGCAGGAGCGTCGCCTCGGCCAGACCGACCTCGGACGACAACCGGTCCACGAGGTAGAGCGCGCCAGGAAGTTTCCAGTGGTTCTCAATCTGGGCAAGACTGGTCGCCTCCGCATTCTTGTCCATCTTGAGCCTGGCGACCCCGATTTCCTGGTAGAGGCCGTCGATGGCACTGATCCATTCGCTGATTTGTTGGTCGGCGTCTTTGTTCAAGCGGAGCCGTTCCAGGCCGGCTGAGTAGGTCTCCTGCTTCGCCACGAGGTCCTTCGCGGCGTCCTGGAACAACCCACGTTGGATACGCTCGCGCGGGTTGGGCGGCTCGATGTACGAGAGCCACAGCATCCCGGCAGCAGCGGCGCGGAGCCGCTGTCCGGCGATACCCTCCTGGGCAAGTCCCTCTGGTACGCGGAAAACACTGACCGGGAGTTGTTCACGCTGGTACGCATCGTAGACCCGACTGCCCGCCGGGCCGCGGTCGTTGCCACCGATGTCGATTGGGAGGAACGTGCGCGATGCCCGCCCGTAGGTGTACGCGCTCGGCAACTGCGGTTCGTCTGGCGGGTTCCAGAACGCCGGTTTCGGGTCCGGGAATGACTCTCGCAGTGCTTTCGCGTTGTATGAGAGTTTCGCCCCCAGATTGCCCTTGAGTTTGGCGTCCACTGTAGCCATTCGCGCGGACAGCGAGCTGACCGGGACTGCCAGAAACGCGGTCGCCTTCTTCGCGTCGTCGGGGGTCGCGCCGCTCGTGTTGGCTGCGTCGGCGAACCACGCCGCGTCCGGGTTCGCTTTCAGTTGCGTGAGGGTTGCCGGGAACGGTTGCCCACGCCAGGGGTCGTAGAGCCTCATGTCGGTGCCGATCCGCACCCCGACCGCCCAGAACGGTCCGCGCGGCGCGCCGGTCACATACGCCTTCTTGTCAGGTGTGAGAAGCGGCAGCCCAGCCGGCAGAGTGCCCGCGTCGGGTGGCCCAATCAGACAGCCGTCGAGTTCGAGTTGTTGGAGCAGTGCGAGGAACACGTACATCCGTTCGAGGCCGGATCCGAACCCGCGACGCAGTACTGTAGTCGGTGGCAGCGCGGTGCCGCCCTCGGGCCGGTCCGCGACGCGTACCCACGGCCGTAGATACACCTGCCGGCACACCCACGCAAAGGCAGCGTCGGCCTTCTCCTCGGACTTCAGCCCGTGCAAAGCCAGTGATCGTGCCGTGTCCCGTAGGTACAGGCAGTCTCCGAGGTACGCGCTGTCGTGCGCGGTGAAAGTGGTGGCGCGGACCTCGTCCCGGTCTTCGGCCGTGAGCGGCACCAGTTTCGCCAGTTCCGCGAGTTCCGCTTCCGTGAGCGAGGGGAGCGATTCCTTGTTCTGGGTGTTCAGGTCGTTAACTAACCCGCCGAGGGCCGCGCGGCACCCGGCGAGGTCGGTGTCTTTCTTCAACCGTTGTCCGGCGACTTTCCACGGATCGCCCTTCAGGGTCTTCTCGTCGGGCTTCAGGCCGGGCGGTGGTTTCCCGCACCCGCTGGTGCTGGTGAGCGCGGCGATGACCGCGAGCAACGCGCTGGCGAGTAGCACTGTCGCGAAGGGCCGACGGGACGGGTTCTCAGACTGTTTTTCGGTGGGGGTCATGCGGGTCGGCTCGTTTGGCAGTGGCTTCGTTGGGTCGGCTCAGTGCGGCGCGGATTCGTAGGCACTCAGCGAGTAGCTCGGCGAGTTCGTCGAGTGGGAGCATGTTTGGGCCGTCGCTCTTCGCCTCGTCCGGGTTCGGGTGCGTCTCGAGGAAGACCCCGTCGCACCCTGCGGCGACGGCGCAGCGCGTCAGAACGGGCACCATCCGGCGGTCGCCGCCCGTCCGGTCCCCGAGCGCTCCTGGCTTCTGTACGCTGTGAGTGGCGTCGAAGATCACTGGTGCACCGGTTTCTTGCATCCACGGCACGGACCGCATGTCGTTGACTAGCAGTCCGTAGCCGAACGTGGTGCCGCGCTCCGTGAGGAGCACGTTGCGGCTCCCGAACTCGGAGAGTTTTGCGACCACGTTCTTCATATCCCACGGGGCCATGAATTGCCCCTTCTTCACGTTCACGACGCGACCCGTTTTTCCGCACGCTTCGAGTAAGTCCGTCTGCCGGGCGAGGAACGCGGGCACTTGCAGGATGTCGCAGACCTCCGCGGCTGGTGCGGCTTGCGCGCACTCGTGGATGTCCGTGGTTACCGGAAGACCTGTGGCTCGCTTCACGGCCTCTAATGTTTTCAGACCTTCGTGAAGTCCGGGGCCGCGGAATGACTTGCCAGAACTTCGGTTGGCTTTATCGAAGGACGCTTTGAATACGAGTGGGAGCGCGAGCCGGTCCGCGTAGACCCGGAGCGTGTCCGCTATTCGGAGCGTGAGATCGTGCGACTCGATCACGCACGGGCCGCAGATCCAGAGCAGCGGGTTTCCGCCGCCGACTTGGTACGACCCCACGGTCACCACTTGATGGTTTGACATTGGCCCTGCCCTGTAGTCTGGGGAAGCGCCCTGGTACTAACTGTTTTGCGCCGGGGGGGGCAACCCCAACCCCAGAAACTTGCTCAGCCGCGAGTGGCTTGCGCAGGTCGGCAAAAGTTGCTCTCGTTTTGTAAGAATGCACTTGGTAGAGTCCGTCGCCTTCAAGGACGAGGGTAGGTTGGCAGGAGGTCGTTCCGTGGCTCGCCGCCGTTTGCGCCACAAACTGATGCTGGGACTGGTGCTCGTCGCCACGAGTATCGGGCTACTGGCGGGCGGCGCGTTCTACGTCATTTACGCCTATTACACCAGCAACAAGACAACCCTCCGCAAACTCAACGAGTTGGAAGTCGCGACTCAGTTGCTCAAGGGACTAAGCGCGTCCGATCAGGGGGACGCGAACGACGCCGAGCGGTACATCCTTCAGGTCGAGAACACGAAGGCGCATCTGGCTGTGTTCCGGGAGTTAAGCGCTCGCAACGCTCAGGCTGGACTGGACCCGGACGGTGGCGAGATGGAAGCCGGTCTCATCGTACAACTTGACACACAACTTCGTGAACTCGAAGCGAAAGTGAAGGACACGCAACGTCCGCAGGTGAACCGCGAGCGATCGTTTCGTCTGCAGGAGGAACCGGAGGTTCGCGCCGCTCACGACAATGCACACCGCACCGCCGAGCAACTGCGTCAGTCACTAATCGACGACATCAAGTTGAGTGGTGAGGAGTCGAAGGCCGCAATTACGCGCACGATCTGGCTTGTCGGGTTCGCGATGGTCTGGACGCTCGCGCTCGTGGGGACCATGCTCTACTACTTCCGCGTGTGGATGTTTGCCCCGATTCGCGAACTCCAGGCCGGGGTTCACCGCGTCCACAGTGGGACCTTCGACCAGCCAATCACGCTCACCTCTGGCGACGAACTGCAAGAACTGGCCGACGAGTTCAACGCAATGGTCGCGCGGCTTCATGCCGTGTACGCGGACCTCGCGCGCCAGGTGAACGAGCGGAGCCGGCAGCTCGTGCGATCCGAGCGGATGGTGTCGGTAGGGTTCCTCGCAGCCGGTGTCGCACATGAGATCAACAACCCGCTCGCGAGCATCCTGTTCTGTTCCGAAGCGCTCGAACGCCGGTTGCAGGAAGTGTTTGCGGCGCTGACGGTCGGCGCGAAGGCTGCGCCCCCGGCGGAAGCCGAAGTACTGGTGCGCTATTTGAACATGATCCAGCAGGAGGCGCTGCGGTGTAAGGACATCACGCAGAAGTTGCTCGACTTCAGCCGAACCGGGGACCGACGGAAGGAACCCGCGGACCTTACCGGCCTGATTCGCGGCGTCCTCGAAGTCGCGCGACACCTGCCGGCGAGTCGCGGTAAGGGCGTCTTGTTTGAACCGGTGAATTACATCGTTGCCCCAGTCAACGCGCAAGACCTCAAAAGCGTCATTCTGAATCTCGTTGTGAACGCACTCGACAGCATGGAAGTCGGGGGCCATTTGACGATCACGCTCGGCACCGCGGGTGGGTATGCGGAACTGATCTTCGCTGACAGCGGTTGCGGAATGGCGCAGGAGGTGTTGCAGAACATCTTCGAGCCGTTCTACACGAAGAGTCGCACAGGGAAGGGCACCGGTTTGGGGCTGTTCATCAGTCATCAGATTGTGGACCAACACAGCGGCACTATCACGGCAGCGAGCGCCGGACCGGGCACAGGAAGCACGTTCACCGTGCGCATCCCGCTTCAACTTGCACCGGGCGTATCGGATGCACCGGTCGGCGACGGCGATACGGAACCGGCCCCCCGTCTGCTGACATTCCCAGGCTCGCGGGCGGCGTAAAGATGGTGGAGAGCAACCAGGAGTTTCAACCCCTGGTTGGTGAGCGCGGGGTTGCGGAGGAACTCGGCTTGTAAATCCTGCAAGTCGGTCTAAGTTCCGCCGCCCAGAGTTAGGACCGTTGAAACGGAGATTTCGAGTGGCAGCCACACCGGCACAGAACCGATTGCGAATCCTGTTCGTCGACGACGAGGCACATCTGCGGGAGTTCATGCGCTCCGAGTTGCCCCGGCTTGGGCACGAGGTCACCGTCTGCGCGGACAGTAAGAGTGGCATCGAGATAGTCAAGAAGCAGACCTTCGACGCGGCCATCCTCGACATGCGGATGGAACACGACAAGGCCGGGCTTCAAGTCCTCGCGGCGCTGAAGCAGGTCGCACCGGACACCGAAGCCGTCATCATGACCGGCTACGGCAGCACCGAGACGGCTGTCGAAGCGCTCAGGCTCGGTGCGTTCGACTACCTCACCAAGCCCTGCAAACTAACCGACATCGAAGCCTTGTTGCTCCGCATTCAGGAGAAACGGCGGCTGAAGCACAAGACCGCGGCGCTCGAGAGTCGCGTGCAGACGCTCGAAGGTCCGCCGGGAATGGTCGGCCACAGTCCCGCGATGGTGCCGGTGCAGCAGTTCATCGAGCGCGTCGGCCCTACCGATGGCCGCGTGTTGATCACCGGCGAAACCGGGACCGGCAAGGAAGTCGTCGCGCGGGCGCTGTACACGACCAGCAAGCGTGCGGACATGCCGTTCGTACCGGTGAACTGCGGCGCGCTGGCGCAGAACCTTGCCGAGAGTCAACTGTTCGGCCACAAGAAAGGCGCGTTCACCGGAGCGGACCGCGACCACAAGGGGTTCTTCGAGGTCGCCAACGGCGGCACCGTGTTCCTCGACGAACTCGGTGACCTCGACAAGAACCTCCAGGTGAAGTTGCTCCGCTTCCTCGAAGCCGGCGAGATTCAGCGCCTCGGGGAAAGCCAGCCGATCGTGGTCGACGTGCGGATCATCAGCGCGACGAACAAGGACTTGCGGCAGATGATCGCGGAGGGCCACTTTCGCGAAGACCTGCTGCACAGGCTGAACATGTTCCACGTTCACCTGCCGCCATGTCGCGACCGGCGTGAAGACATACCAGAGTTGGCGCGGCACCTGCTCGCCCGTCATGCGAAACGCCCGGTGGAGAACGTCGCGCAACTGCTGACGCCGGAAGCGATGCAGATTCTGATGAACCACTCGTACACGGGTAACGTGCGCGAGTTGGCGAACGCGATGGAGTACGCGTGGATCGTGTCGGGTGGCGGGCTGATCACGCCGGACCACGTGCCGCACGAGATGCGGCACCCACGACACGCGGCGACGATCCCAATCGCGTTTCCGGTCGCGAGCGGAGTACCCGCGCCGAGTGCCTACATCGGCGGTCCGTCACCGCACGCCACGCTGCCGTTTCCCGTGCATCACGGTGACTCGAACGCAAACACTGGCCCGACGAAGTCGCTCGCGGACGTGGAGATGGAGTACATCCTTCAGGTCTACGCGAAGAATGGGATGAACAAGCAGAAGACATCAGACGAGTTGGGGATCAGCCTGAAGACGCTGTACAACAAATTGCACAAGTACGAAGAGGAACGGCAGAGAAGGGCGGGGTGATCGGCCTAACTAGGTATTATCCCGACCGGTGTTGCGCGTTAGGGCCGACCGGTGTCGGTCGGCCCTAACGCGCAACTTGGTCTCACTAACACGCAAAACTAACTGACGAACGCCCCACTCGCAAGGCCCTATTCGCGTTCCACTTCCGACATCCAGAGCGGGCACAATTGGCGCTCGCATGCGCTCTACCGGTCGGCGTATCACGCACGTCGTCGCGGTCCGTCACGACATCCTCAATTCTGCCCGCGTTGGCTCGCGTGTCGTCTTGTACGATAAGCCACAGCACGCTCTCCCAGAGGTGCCCTCCACGGAAGTCGCCTTCCCTCTACAACCCTGACTGGTTGGAACCTCCATGATTGCGAACGTCGGTCGGATGCTCCTCGTTGCTGCTGTCGCGGTGGCCCCGCTGCCGCAGGCGTTTGCAGCGGAGAAGCCCGTGAAGGTGTTCATCCTCGCGGGCCAATCGAATATGGAGGGCAAGGCACCCAACGCACTCCTCGACCACCAGGCCACCGACGCGAAGACCAAGGAACTCTTCGCCCACCTCCGCAAGGACGACAAGTGGGTCGTGCGCGACGACGTGTTCATCAAGTTCCTCGACCGCAAGGGGCCGCTCACCGTGGGCTACGGTTCACCCGGCCGGACCGGCGCCGAACTGGAATTCGGCACCGCGATGGGCAACCACTTCGACGAACCGGTGGTCCTGATCAAGGCCGCGTGGGGCGGGCACTCGCTCTACAAACTGTTCCGCTCGCCCTCGGCCGGGTTTCCCGCCGCGGACGTGCTGGAGAAGGAACTGAAGCAGGCCCAGGATCGCGTGAAGCAGAACAACGAGAAGAACAAGAAGAATGACCGGCTGCCCACGATGGACGACATCAAGAAGGACTACGGCTCGTCGTACCGAAAGATGATGGCGGAAGTGAAGGACGTGATGGACAACTCCGGCACGCTGTTCCCCGCGCTGAAGGGCAAGCCGCTGGAACTGGCCGGGTTCGTGTGGTTCCAGGGGTGGAACGACCAGTACAACGGCGCGGAGAACGAGTACGAGTCGAACATGAAACACTTCATCAAGGACGTGCGCAAAGACCTGAATGCGCCCAGGTTGCCATTCGTGATCGCCGCGATGGGTCAGAACGGCTCGAAGCCGGCGGCTGGTGCGATGCTCACGATCCAGAAAGCTCAACTCGCAATGAACGACGTGCCGGAGTTCAAGGGCACTGTGAAGACGTTCCGCACGGACGTGCTGGTCGATAAAGCTGCGGAGGAACTGTATCCGACGTGGCGGGAGAACAAGGAGAAGTGGGACAAGGTCGGCGGTGACTTCCCGTACCACTTCCTCGGCAGCGCGATCTGGTTCAACCGCATCGGCAAGGCGATGGGCGACGCGATGCTCGAGCTGCTGAAGAATCAGAAGTGAGCGTTCGGCCCCACCTCGTGATACACCGCGCGGCGCGCGGTGTATCACGAGGTGCGAGGGCGTTGTCGAGCATCAACAATCTTCACGACAGGAACGCACGCATCCGCGCCGCCACTTGATCAGCGAGGTGCCAGGGCATCCAGTGTTCGCCCTCCGGGAGAATGACGAGTTGCGAGCCAGCGATGGTCGCGTGCAACCGCTCGGCATGCACGGGCGGGAAGTGCCGGTCACGCCCCGCCCACAGGACCAGTGTCGGGCACGCGATCTGGCGATACAGTTCGGGTAACTTCGGCAACGTGCCCTGGTAGCCGGCGCACATCTTGGCGATGAACGCACGCACGGCGGGTTCACGGAAGCTCTCCCAGATGTCCGCGCAGAGCGGCGCGGGTAGTTTCACGCCGCGTGGGAGAAACGTGTTCCGGGCGCGCCGGAAGACCGCCCACGGGAAGTTTCGGAGGATGAAGCGGTTGAAGCCGAAACGGCGCAGAATGCGAATCTCCCAGGACGTTGCCTCGTCGCCGAACACCAGCGAGTTCATCACCACCAGTTTTCCGATCCGTTGCGGGTAGCGTGCGGCGAACGCGAGCGCCGGTTGACCGCCCATGTCGATTCCGACGATGTCGGCCCGTTCGATGTTCCAGACGTCGAGCAACGTTCGCAGTCGGTCGGCCATCAACATCGGAGTGGCTCCGCCGGCCCAGGTTTCACTCTGACCCATGCCTGGCCAGTCGAACGCGATCACGCGGCGCATGTCCGCCAGACGCGGAGCGAGTTCACACCAGATTTGCAGATTGTCGGGGTAACCGTGCAGCAGAATCAGCGGTGGTCCGTCGCCGACACGAGCGACTCGCAGCCGGTGATTATTGGGCAGGATTTCGATGTTCGTCGCGAGCATTAGCGCACGTCCTGCAACAGACGTTCTGCGGCGAGAACTCCCGAGATTGCACAGAAACTCACCCACTGCCCCGGGTGCGTCGCGCTGCCCGTGAGGTACAGACCGGGCACCTCGGCGCTGCGGTGAGCCAACCGTCCGGCGCGCATGAACTCGGCCGTCATCACCGGGTTCATGCTGTCGCGGTACAGATGATAATCAGACCCCCACTGGGTCGGGGTGCGTGTCGCCAGCACGCGATGCTCCTGTACATGTTCGCGCCACCAGGGTTCGGCCACGATCCGATCCAGGTATTCCCGCTGACCCTCTGGCCCGACCGCCTGTGCACGCGTGTGGTCCATCGGCACGATCAATCGCGCCGGGTACCAACCGTCGTTCTGCACGTTCGGTTCCAGCACCGCCGGCGTTACCAGACAGCGGCAACGTTCGTCGCCACCGGGTAGGTAGAATCGCAGGTACGGCGGAGCAATCGCGCCTTTGACGGCGAGGTAGGCGATCACGCCGGGAGACTGCAACGGCAACTTCTCGAGCCGGGTCCGCAGCGCCGGTGCCGGGGATTCCAGCAAGTCGAGATAGGTTCCGACACCGGCCGCGTTCGACACGACTGCGTTGGTAGTGTGAGTTTCGCCGCGATCGGTCTGAACAATCGCGGCCCGCCCACCCTGACGGCGGATCGCGGTCACCTTGACACCGTAATCGAACACCACGCCCGCGCGTTGTGCCGCCGCTGCCAATACGGTGGGAATGCGCCCAATGCCACCGGTCGGGTAGAACGCGCCGACGCCGTGAAAGAGGGCCGGCACGAAGGCCAGTGGACTGGGCGCGTGTTCGACGCGCTGCCCGGCGATGTGCGTCCAGATTGCCAACGCGTCGCAGAGGTGCGGCGGCAACCCCGCGCGTGCGAGAACGCTATTCAAGGAACGGAGGAGGAACGGGATATGACGCCAGCCGCCGCTGCGGAGTAGATCCCACAGACCGGGGCGCGAGATGCGCTGCAACGGTTCCAGGCGCTGATAAATCTTGGCCACGTCGTTGACGTAGTGAACGTAGCGCGGACCGCTGCCCGGCCACTGGCGATCGAACGCGCCGGCGGTCGCTTCGAGGTCGGCACCGAACCGGACGCGTGTTCCGTCTGGCGTCAGCACCTCGTAGATGTCCTCGATGCGCTGAAGCGGAACGTGTTCGTGCAACTCAAGGCCGACCGCCCGGAAGGCCCACTCCAGACCGGGACGGTCGAGCAAGATGTACGGCCCCGCGTCGAACGGCAGACCCTCCAACTCGAACCCGGCCGCAAGCCCTCCCGGGCCGGTTCGCGCTTCGATAACGCGAACGGCAACGCCGGCACGGGCGAGCCGCAGCGCGGCGGTCAGTCCGCCCATACCCGCACCGATGACGATCGCGCTACGAGCGGCCATGATGCAACCCCAGAAGCATCTGCAACAAGCGGCGGGTTCCGCGTACGCGGACGCCGACCTTCTTGACCGGCGGGAACGCACGCTCGTCCATCTGCGGCACGAACAGTGTTCCGCGTCCGCTACCGAGTTGGTACACCGGGTAGGCGAAGAAACTGAGCAGGGCTGTGAATTCGTTGCGGTACGGACCACGCCAGCCGCGAATGGGTGTGTCGGTGCCGATGACCTCGATGCGCGAACTCGGATCACCGAACCAGTGACAGGCGGCGTGCAACATGCGCGATTGTTGCGGGTTGGTCAGGCCGAGATGCCGCGCCGCGACCAGATCCACCGACAGCGCGTCCGCACCGGCATAAAACCGGCGCGGCGCGGGCGGACGCGGACACCCCATCACGCCCAGCAACCCGTCCGCGGCGGTATCGTATCCCTCCAACAACGCGAAGTGCGGCGGGAAGTCGTCGAGTAGCATCATCACGGCCGTTTCGCGGTGCGCCTGGCGCTCGGTGAAGAGGTAGTCGGCGCACAGCGCGCCCAGCGATTCCACGTTGCTGATCGCCAGCGACACCATTTCCACGGCGTGGCTACGCAACTTGCTGAAACTGATGCGAAAGTCCGCGGCGCCCCAGGTTTGGCCGATCGTGTACTGAGACAGCCCACGGCCGTACGAGTGCGGAACCTGCTCCTGCGACGTATCCACGAGTCGATAGTGCGGGGACGAGAACCCGAAGTACTCGGCCACGGTGTGAACGGTGCGGTTGGCGTAGAATCGCTCGTAGATGTTCGGGGCTTCGACCACGGCCACATCACCGCAACCCAGACCGCGGAGAAACCCGGCCAGTTCGTTCACCAGGAGCGGATCGGTGATGTGCGAGACATCTTTGCGATGGTAGCCGAGCATGAACGTCGGCTTGATCGCGACGCGCAACTCCGAAAGTGACTTGCCCAACTTCCGGGCGCGCTCGGTGATCTGCGCCGCCAGCCCCGCGTCATCGAGCAACTTCCGAAACACGGCGAGTTTGTCATCCGTCGGCTGCCCTTGCACAACCCGGACCGGGCCACCGCGGCCGATAGGATGGTCGAGACCTGCGGCCACGCGTTGGAGCGGCGGGAGAAAATAGTCGCTGACCGCAGCGATCTTCGCGACGAGTGTCGCGGCCGTTTCCGTTGGCGCAAGGCAGTCCTGTTCATCGAGGGCATCGGCGAGGATGCGGAAGATCCGGCCATGCCGGTTCTCGTCTGCACAGATGCGGCGGAAATCCTCGACCAGATCCGGAGGAAAGTCGGGCACCCCGGTGACCTGCTCAACGAGCCGTTGCCAGCACAGTTCGGCAGTGTCTTCCGCGTCGGCGTTGAACACGCAGAAATTGCGAAAGGGGCCGTAGCGAAGGTGTTCGCGGACGTCGCGCGGCACCTTGCCCATGAGCGAACCGAGCCGCGTGAGGCCGGAAGCGAGGGCACGCGACAACGGAGCCTCGGACCACCGCGCGTGCTGTTGCACCGACGCGGACCAGCCACCGATGGCCCCGGCCATCTGTCGGTTGAATGCCCGGAGACGCAAACTGAAATTGCCCATCTTGAGGAGGATGCCCCGCATGTAGATCGAGTGCATCTCCTCGTCTTTCCACAGCCACAACAGGGCATAGCGAATCAGATCCCGAACCTCCTCGGACAACGGCATGGTCTTGAGCCGTCGAACGATGGCCGCCTCGCGATAGCCGACCGATACCAGTTCCTCGCGTTCGAGGGCGAGCAAGAAGAGATGGATCATCTCCTTGCGCGGCTGGCCGGCGTAGCGGCGCTGGCATTCGGCCAGTTCGCGAACGAATTCTTCGTAAACCGCCCCCATCGGTCCTCCGTGTTTGTGATGCTCTCATACAGAGAAACCGGTGAACGGAGCCCAAAATCAACCGATCGGTCCCGGACGCACTACGGCTGATTCACGATCCGCCTGTTGATGTGGTTGGTTTTCTTCATCGGGTTGCGGAGACTGCGCCTTTGGGACGACGAGCCTTCTCCAAACTGCTTACCCGCATCTGTCGCTGCTGATTAACCCGTTTTCCTCTGGACCACCGCCCGTCCGAGAGCGCCGAGGATCAACCCGAACACGGCCGCGGCACTCAAGCCCCATTTTGCCGTCGTCAGGCTTGCCGCCAACGGTGTCAGTGCCGCCACGCTGCCGTCGAACGTGACGCACAGGTAGGCCAACAGCACGTTCTCGCCGACATCCATGGCGGCTGCCAGGACGGGCACCCAGACCCACCACCGGCCGAAGCCCGGCGTGCAGAACCGTGCGATCAAGCCCCCAAGTAGTGCAACGTACAGCACCGGCATCAGCACGTCTGCGGTCAGAAGTATGACCGCGTACACACCGCGGGCGTCCGGGCCGATCAGATCCAGGTAGTCCCGGGCGTCGGCTGCAGTGTACCAGAGCCGCGCGTCGGGTACATCTCGTGGGTCGAGCTTCGCCCCGTGGAGGAGAGTCAGGTGCCGGATGGCAAACACGGCGGCGCAGGCCACGCACAACAGGCCGACGCGCTGCCATGACCCGAACTGCACGAGCGATGCATGGAGTCGGTCGGACATCTAGCGCCCCCTATCGGCCGAACGTCTCTGCACGACCACGCGAGAGATACGATCTCTGGCACGCCCTCTTGCGACTGGGTCAGGTTCGAGGTTCGATACCGGTTTCATCCCCTCGGGGCGATGGTTGTCTCGAAGACCCCGAGTCTTCACCTTCGTTGCTCGACTAGATTGTGACAATGGGTACTGGGATCCTGATCCGCTGTGGAACGGATCGCGGTTACCGGTTGCTTTTGCACAGTGGCACGCCAGTGTATGTTACCTTCGCGCCGAGCGGTTCAAGCGCGGGACTTCTGCGCGAAGTCTTGATCTCTGGCACGAGCAGGATTCCAGGTTCCTCGGAGATGTTACATGTCGTTCGACCGTTTCACCGACCAGATCAACTCGGCCGAAGAACTCGCGGCGGTTATCGGCACGCCGTCGACGCTCTCGCTCAAGAAGGAATTGAAGACCCTCGACACCCACATGTTGAGATTCATCGCCCATTCGCCGTTCTTGGTTGTCAGCACGCATTCGGTTGACGGACGGTGCGACGCTTCGCCTCGCGGAGACGCCGTAGGGTTTGTTCACGCCGTCGATGACCGGACGTTGTTGATTCCCGATCGTCCCGGCAACAGGCGCACCGACACGTTCCGAAACATCCTGGAGACTGGCCGAATCGGTCTGCTGTTTCTGGTGCCCGGGGTCGGCGAGACGCTGCGCGTCAACGGCCGCGCGGTGATCATCCGCGATGAGGCGTGGCTCACGCCCCTGATCGCCCAGGGCAAGCGCCCCTCGGTCGCGGTGGCCGTTGCGGTTGAGGAGTGCTACTTGCAGTGTGCCAAGGCGTTGCTCCGATCGAAACTGTGGGAACCGCACGACAGACCGGATTTGCAGAGCCTGCCGTGCGCGGCCGACATGCTCAACGACCACGTGCAAATGCCGGAATTTGATGCCGCCAAGATCCAGGCTCTTCTCGACGCCGCCTACAAAAACAACTTGTACTGATCCGCATCGACCGACGGTTGCGTGAGCAACGGAACGCATTCCGTCACTGCCTCTGACTGGTTCACCCCCACCGACGGCACGAATGCCGTTGGTGTTTTTGCACGCGCCGTTTGACGTGCGACGACCGATAGCGCACAATTGTCCACGTTTACTCTCGGCTTCTGCACATCCGGTCCGCCACAATCCGAAACCGCTCCCCAATGGAGTCCGCCATGCGCCACATCATGTTGGTCGTTTGTAGCATGCTGCCGTTCTCGATCGCGCAACCGCAAGACGAACCGCCCCCGATGCTGAAGGTTCCCGCCGAGATCAAGGCAGCGCCCGCGACGATTTCCGAAGTGAAAGCCGACACGACGGGCAAGATCGTGGTGTGGGTCGTCCTCACGCCGGGCTTGTCAGTTCGGCCGATCGACGGCGGGCGGGTGCTCCTCTTCTCCGGTCCGATCGGGCGATACGAGTGCCTCGCATACACCGCAAAGGGCGACGTGCCGTCCGACCCGGCCCGGTGCGTGATCGTCATCGGCGCGCCCGGACCGGAACCGCCTGCCGATCCTCTTCGCGCGAAACTGAAAGTCGCTTTCGATGCCGACAGCGCACCGCCCGCGCAGAAGCGGGAGCAGGCTCGCGATCTGGCCTCGCTCTATCGCGAAGCGGCGAAGCTCGCGGAGGATTCCACAGTCGCGACTTCGGGTGAACTGCTGCGGCGGGTCCGTGACGCGGCTGGCATGCTCGTCGGACCCGATGCGCTGAAGGATGCGCGCCGGGTGGTCGGTGGCGAACTGGCCGCGCTACTCCCTACCGACGCGCTGCTGTCCGGCGCGCAACGCACGATCACCGCCACATTGTTCCGCGGGCTGGCCGACATTTTTGACAGTTTCTGACTCGGCACATCGTCCCGACCCAACCTCGCATTTCCTCCAATGGAGTCCGCAATGAACGGCATCACGAACCAGACGCTGAAGAAGTGGGTGTGGCGGTTACTCGCTGCTCTCGTCCCGCTCGCGGTCGGCGCACTCGGCGGTAGCCAGGTTCTCGGTCCGGTAGCGCGCGTGATTGAAGCGGAGGTACCCGCCGACATCGCGAACGCGAACAGCGGATATACCCAAACGTTCGGCTGGCACTCCGACGCGGACGCGGTCGCGGTCAACCGCGACCCGGCGCGGACGCCCCAGTTCGACTCGACGCCCGCCGGGCGCGCGTCGCCCGACGACGCAGACGTGTTCCTATGGCGTCATGTTCGCAAAGCGGCCGGGCGCGGCCCACCGTGGTACCCGAACGTCAACCAACAGAGCGTCGGGTGTTGCGTCGGCTGCGGGTGGAAGCATGCGGCCGACGTGGTGCAGGCGACCGCCATCGCGGGTGGCCACGCGTTCGAGTGGGCGCCCGTTAGCGCGGAGGTGATTTACGGCGGTTCACGTGTGGACGTTGGCGGCGGGCGCATCAGTGGCGACGGTTCAGTGGGCGTGTGGGCGAAGGAGTACGTCGCGTCGAAGGGCGGACTCGCGGCGATGCGGAAGTACGGCGGCGCCGACCTGACGACTTTCAACCCGACCCGAGCCCGCGAGTTCGGTCGCCGCGGTGTTCCGCCCGATATCGCCGCAGTCGCACGCGAGCATCCGGTGAAAGGGTGCGCGCTCGTGAAGAGTTGGTCCGACGCAAAACGCGCGGTCCGACAGGGCTACCCGGTCACGGTGTGTTCGGACCAGGGATTCGTGATGGAACGCGATGCAACCGGCCGGTGTCGTCCTCAAGGCGTGTGGCCGCACTGCATGGCGCTGATTGCGGTGCGGTCGGGACCGAACGAGGGCGGATTCCTTCTGAATAGTTGGGGCGACGGTGCCCACACGGGCCCGGTGTGGCCCGATGATATGCCGGTCGCGGGATTCTGGGCCGATGCCACCGTTCTCGATCGGATGTTGCGACAGGGCGACAGCTTCGCGCTCGCCGATGTCGCCGGTTTTCCCGCTCGAAAACTGGATTGGATGATTCGCGCGGAACCGGCACGGGGCCGGTTCGACATCTTCGCGATAAAAAAACTGGAGGTCGCACACTCATGGTGAAACACTCTGCCACACTCTGCGTCCTGATCGCAACGGGGGTCGCATCGGGCGACGTAAGCCGCGACCGCAAGGCACGCGTCGCACTGGCGCTGGCCTCGACAATGGAAGGGTTGGCTGTCGCGCCCGCGCCGCGAGCCGTGGCGCTGCCCGGCTACGCGGGGGCATACCAGATTGCCGTCGATCGCAGCGAACCGCTTGTGGTGTACATCGGCTGCGATGGCTGGCACCCAGTCGAGCGGCTCCCGAACGCCGTGGTCGGCACGGCAGCGGAGTTGACCGGCTACGAGCCTGGTACGGTCGTGATCGGCTACCCGCACGGGGGGCGGGTGTTCGTTCACGTCACGCTCCGCTGCCCAGACCACGGCGAACCTGTGGTGAAAGCAGTCGAGGAGGCACGGAAGAAGCTCGCCGCGCCACCGGGGAAGTCCCAGGCTGCGCCCGTCCCGCTACACTGGGAAGTCCGCGCGTCGCGTTGAGTTCGCCGAGACCTGGACTGAAATGAACCGACGGCTGCATTGAGCAGTCGGCGGTTCATTTCGTTTACTCGCCTTCCGGGTGGATGCGCCATTTCAACAGCGAGAAGCGTTTCTTCGTGTCGGCGGTGTTGACCGCGACCCACAGCGCCTTGCGGCTCCCGACCAGCGCTACCAGCTTCCGCCCGCGTGTGATGCCCGTGTACAGCAGGTTCCGTTGGAGCATTACGGAGTGCTGGGTGTGGACCGGGATCACCACCGCAGGGTACTCGCTGCCTTGCGACTTGTGAATTGTGCAGGCGTAAGAGAGTTGCAACTCGTCCAGGTCGCTGAACTCGTACTCAACCGCGCGGCCCTCGTAGTCCACGACCATCGTCTGCTCGTCGTTATCGATCGCAGCAATGCGGCCGATGTCGCCGTTGAACACCTCGCGGTCGTAGTTGTTCTGTACCTGCATTACCTTGTCACCGATGCGCCAAGCCGAATCGAATCGCTTCACCTCCGCTACGCCGGGCCGTGCCGGGTTTAGCGCCTGTTGCAGATCGCGGTTCAGGTTCTCCACTCCCAGTGACCGGCCCAACTGCGGTGAAAGCACTTGGATGTCGCGGAACGGATCGAGTTTGAACTTCGCCGGGATGCGGTCGCGCACCATCTGGATGATGCGCGCGGTGATCGCTTCCGGTTCGTTCGCCTCGATAAAGTAGAAGTCGCCCTCGCCACCGGGCGGCGCGGACATCGGTTCCACACCGCTGTTGATCGCGTGCGCGGCGCGCACGATCCAACTGCTCTCCGCTTGGCGGTGAACCTCGGTGAGGCGCGCAACGGGGATCGACTTCGATTCGATCAAGTCGGTTAGCACCGACCCCGCACCGACCGAGGGCAACTGATCCACATCGCCGACCAGCACCACGCACGCCCACGGCGGCACCGCCTGGAGCAGCTTGTTCATCAAGACGACATCGACCATCGATGTTTCATCGACCACGAGCAGATCGACATCGAGCGGGTCTTCGGCGTTGCGGGTGAACTGCCGCTGTTGTGGGTTGAACTCCAGCAACCGGTGGATGGTCTTGGCTTCCTGTCCCGTCGATTCTTTGAGACGCTTTGCGGCGCGCCCGGTCGGCGCGGTGAGCAGCACGCGGAGCGACTTCGCGAGAAACATCTCGATGATGGCGCGAACGATGGTTGTCTTCCCGGTGCCAGGGCCGCCGGTGACCACCATCAGCTTGTGCGTGACGGCGGCTTTGATCGCGGCCCGCTGGCTCGTGGCGAACGCGATCCCCATCTTCTTCTCAGCCCACGCGACCGCGGCATCGACGTTTACTTCTGGGAGCGGATGCGGGCCAGCCGCGAGCGCCTTAATGGATCGCGCGACACCGAGTTCCGCGAAGAACAGCGGCTTCAGGAAGATGAGGTTTGCTTCGATGGAAGCCGCTCGCGGCTTCGCGAGTTCGTCTTCGCCCGCGATGTGCGAAGCCGCGAGCGGCTCCGAAGGGGGCACACTCTTTGACGCCTTGCCGACACTATCGCGCACCACCTCGTCCGTGATCCGCAACTGCTCGATCGCGTCGATGATTCCGTTCGGCTCGATACCAGTGAGGTTTTCCGCGGCGACGCGGAGCAACTCTTCGGGGTAGCCGACGTGCCCGTTGCCGGATTCTTCTTGGAGTACGTGGCGCACAGCCGCTTGCGCGCGGAACGGCGAGTCGCGCGGGATGCCCAGGCTCACCGCGAGCGCGTCGGCGGTACTGAACCCGATGCCCCAGATGTCCGCGCTCAACCGGTAGGGGTTCGCTTTGATCAGCTCGATCGCACGGTCGCCGTAGGTCTTGTAGATTCGCACCGCTCGCGCGGTGCCGATCCCGTGCGACTGAAGAAAGACCATGATCTTCCGCGACTCGCGCTGCTCCTCCCAACTCCGCCGAATTTTCTCGATTAGTTTCGGCCCGATGCCTTTCACCTGCGAAAGGAATGTCGGGGACTGGTCGATCACTTCCAGTGTCTTGTCGCCGAAGACTTCGACGATGCGCTTCGCGTAACCTGGACCGACGCCCTTAACCAACCCGGAGCCGAGGTATTTCGCGATCCCCTCGACCGTGTGCGGCGGATTCGTTTTGATCTCGGTGGCCTTGAATTGAAGCCCGTAATTGCGGTCCGTGACCCACGCACCTGTCGCGGTGACGTACTCTCCCGCGACAACTTGTTGCGAGTTGCCGATGACCGTGACCACGTCGCGGTGCCCGCGCGCGACGACCCGCAGCACGCAGTACCCGTTGTCCGGGTTGTGGTGCGTGATACGCTCGATGACACCCGTCACTTGCTCCGGCATTGGCTCCTCCAAGCGAGCGAGGGCTGACGCCCCACTCGCCAAACCCACGTTACCCCATCGCGCGAGAATGTCCAACTAGGTGGCGGCGCCGTAACTCTGTTTCCATGCGCACCACAGCGATTCTGCTGGCCTATGCCATCGCCCTTGCGTTCGGCACGTACAACACGTTCCGCCCGACCTTTGATTCGGGTTTCGTGCGAGTCCAGACCGAGCGCGGCGACGGGATGTTGAACCACCTGATCCTCGAGAACTCGTGGCTCGCGCTGACCGACTCGGACTACTGCGGCACGCTCGCGACACCGCCATTCTTCTACCCGGAACCGTACACGCTCCTCTACTCGGAAAACCTGTTCGGTTCGGCTCCCATTTACTGGGCGATGCGCGTCGTGACAGATCATGAGTACGCGTATATCTGGTGGCAGATCGTCTGTAGCGCGCTGAACTTCGTCGCGTTCGCGGTTGTGGGCCGGTGGCTGCGGATGCCGCACGCGCTCGCGCTCGCGGGGGCGTTCCTGTGGGCATTCGCGGCCGTCCACGCGGACCAGATCAAACACTCGCAGATGATCCCGCGGTTCTACATGCCATTCGCCGCGTACTACGCGATTCAGTTGGTTCTGGAACCGTCGGCGAAATCGCTCAACCGGCTGTTCGGGTCGGTGTTTCTCCAGTGCCTTGCGTGCGTCTACAGTGGTTGGTTTCTCGTGGTTGGGTTGGCCGTGTTTCTGCCGGCGCTGCTGGCCTTGCGACCCGGCAGCGCGCGCGAACTGCGGCGGTATGCCGTCGAAAACAAGCGCCGGGTTGGGGGCGTTTGTCTGCTGTGGGGTTTTGCGATGCTGGCGCTGTTCGGGCCGTACATCGTGGTGAACCTGGGCGTGTCGCGAACCTACGAGGATTGCCACGGGCTGTTCCCGACGCCGGCGGCGTGGTTCACTGCGCCGACCGGGTCGCGGTGGTACGACACGCTCGGTCTGGTCCGTGAACCGGCCCCGTTCGAGTGTCTGTTGTTCAGCGGGTTCGCCGTGTACGGGCTGATGCTCGCGGCGAGCATTCACCTGCCGTTCCTCAAGCGTGTATCGCGCCCGACAATGTGGCCTGTCGCGGTCGCCGGACTGATAACCGCCGTCGTGTGGGTGGTGCTGACGCTGGCCACGTCGCAGACGGGTGAATCGTTTTGGCGTGTGGTGCGGTTGATCCCCGGTGGCGGCGCGATTCGCGTGGTGTCGCGGGTGTACGTCACGGTGTACCTGTTCGGCACCATCGGCGCGCTGCTGTGGCTCACGATGGTGTTGGAACGCGTTCCGGGGTTGGCAGGGCGCGCCGTGATCTTGGTCCCGTTGCTCACGCTACTCGTGTGGGAGCAAACCGGGTTCGAACAACACAGCTTCGAGCGACGCGACTTCTACCCCTACGTCGAACAGAACGCGGACACGCTACGCGGCGCGGAGGTTGGTTACGTGGTGCCGCGTTTCGTGGACTCGAAAGAGAAGGTGAGCGTTGGCGCTTACGGCGAAGTGTTCGCGATGTGGGTAGGGATGCGGGCGAACGTACCGGTGCTGAACGGGTACAGCGGGCGCTGGCCGCACGAGTTCCCGTCCCCGCCAACAGGTTCCCTCTCTGACAAAGACATGCAGGAGTGGCTGAAGGGGAAGTTCCGCGGAACCGTGCGGTACGTCGATTCGGAATCGCCCGGCCGGTTTCGCCTCATCGTGATCGACTGAAGCACCTGGGGCTTACGCCCCAGGTGACCTTTCGTCAGTCGCGGCCGCCGGACTTCGCGTTGTCATCTAGTTTCTTCTTCTGCTCTTCCGTCTCCTCGTACTTGAACTCCTTCTTCAGCAAATCAACCACCGACTGGCGCGCCTTCGTAGCCGTGTCGCCCTGGAACCGCCCGAGGATGGCGTTGCGGGCCGCGCCGCCGGGCGAGTACACGTTCCGCTTGAACTCATCCGGCGTTTTCAACTCGCGCTTGATGAGCGTGGCAACGTAGTACGTGTCCTTCGGGCTGTCGGTCATCACAACCACGGTCTTGGCCGGCTTGTCGCGATTGTCGAGAAGTGCTTTCTCAATGTCGAGCGTCGGGTACGGAATGTTCTCCGATTCGGTCACGCGGAACCGCTGTACGCGACCGAACGGGCTGGCGCCCGGTTGGAACATGTCCACGTTGGTCGGGTCCACCGGAGCGAGCGGGCACACGTCGTTGAGCGTGAAGGACTTCACACGGAAGTAGGCCTTGCTGTTCGAGAGGGGAATCTCGGACCGGAGTTTGTACGCCTGGTCGGACACAACCTGCGGGAGCAGAACCGCGTCGTTCACGGGATTGCTGCGGATTGCATCGGCGATCTTGTCGGCGTGCGCCGCGGCGAGTTCGCGCGCCTTCATCCGCTTCCACGCATCGCGGACCACGGGCGAATCCTTCGCGGTGCTTAGGTTGAGTGTTTTCTTCGGCTGCAAGTCTTCGGTCACCCAGTAGACGTAGCGCGGGCGCCCGTCCTCTCGCGGCGTGGCGCTGTCTTCTGGCGGGTACGGCCTCGCGAGGTAAACGCCGGAGGTCGGTACGCGACGCATCTGGCCGGTTGCCTGGTCGAAAGTGGGGGACGAGAAAAAGCTCTGGCCGAACGGGACGTACTTGTTCCCGCCGTGCGGTCCGCGTGCCCTACCGAGGCTGTCCTTCTGTGCGATCACCAGCGGGAACAGGCCGACATCTTCCTCGATGGCCCACTCGTCGCGCGGCGCGGTGGTCGAACCGAACTGCTCGTCCTTCTTGGTCAGCCCGCGAGCGGCCTTGAATTCCGCGACGTATTTCTCGATCGCGGCCTTGTCCTTCGGCTTGCCCTTCTCGGACAACTTTTCCATCTCCTCGACGAATTTCGTGATGTCGCCCTTCTCGACCCGTGGGGTCGGGTCGGAGCGGTTGGTTTGCTCGCCGTGGGCGAGTAATTTCGCCCGAATACTGATCGTGGTCTTCAACAATTCCGGGCGCATCGCCTCGACGGGCAGCGGCTTCGGTTCGGCGAGCCGGTAGCTCGTGGCCCCGCCGATCGCGGTTTGCAGGTACGCCGGCCCAGGCGCGGCGCCGAGAAGGAGCGGCAACCCGGTCTTGATGCGGTCGCGGACCTCGTAGGCCATCGGCGCGCCCATCGCGATCGACGCGGCCACGGCTGGGTGCCCGAACGGGGCCGACTGTCCCGCCATGCCGCCGAGCAATGCTGCCATCGTGCCTGGGCGCACCGTACTCGTCGGCAGTAGATCTCGCGATTGTACCTTGTCGTCGCTGTACTCTCTTTCGAGTTGGAACCGGAACAACGCTGTGTAGGACGAGTACGCGGCATCGACGGCCGGTTCCTTGAGCATCAGCGGCGCGACCGCGGCCATCGCCCATCCGCCGCCGGTCCCGGGCAACGGAACGGTCAGCATCCCCGAACTTTTCGCGGCCACTTCGCCGACCTTCACCTGTTCGGTCGCGAGCTTCTCGTAGTACGGCTCCGAACCGGTGATCGCGAGCCAACCGATCGAGAGTTTGCGCGGTTCCTTGAACCCGAACGTCTCCTTTGCGGGGTTCGGTTCGTCCTCCTGATACTTCTTGTACAGTTCCTTGAGTTCGTCCTCGGTTGGCTCGCCGACCTTGTCGGTGAACGCCAGCGACGGCACGATGACCACCTCGTATGTCGCGGGACTGCATTGTTGGCGGTAGTACTCGAACATCTCGTAGGGTGTACCGAACACCGGCGCGCTGTTCGTGACCTTGCCCGGCGGCCCCAGGATCACCGACTGTGCCGCACGCACCTTGAACTCAAGAGCGATCGCCTCCAAACAGGTGTCCATGTTGAACCCCTCCACGCGGTCCCGCATGGTCTTGCGGACATCGACATCCCGCTTGAAATAGCCGTAGAATTCCCGATTCAGAAGAACCAATACGTCTTCCTTGGTGAACCGGATACCGAGTTGGTCAGCCTTCTTCTCCCAAAGGAGGAACTCGATGGTATCGCGGCTCGTCTTGTTGGGGGCGTTGAGGAAGAAGTGGTTGTCTTCAGACGAGAAGAGCCGACGCTCAGTCAGATCGAGCATCGCGCGGAACGCCCGCGCCGCTTCGCGGTCCTCGCTCTTTGCATTCGGATCTTCGATCGTCGCGTTGATGGTCATGCGGGCCTGGAAGATTGCCTGCTGCACGCCTTGGATGCCACCGAAGTACTGCGGGAACTGGATCGCGGTGTTGGCCTGCCGCACTGCGTCGGCCATCCGCATCCCCTCGGGGCTGAGTTTACTCTGTTGCGAATCGACGTAGTTCTGCGCGTAGTTCGCCGTTTCGCCCGCCGCGAGGGTCATGAAGGTGTTCGCCATGGTGCGCGCGCGACGCACCTTCGCGAGTTCGCCGTCCTTGACCGTGTCGCCTTCGATCTTGCAAACGGCGTCACCTTTACCTTTGCTGCCGATCCATTTCGCGAACCGCTCGAAGAAGTCGCCGGACCCGAACGACAGCGTAAACATGATCATGATGAAGACGGTCAGCACCGCGAACAGCGCCTTTTGGTTCCGCCGGAAAATGTTGAACGGGTTGTAGGCCATTGCTATTCCTCAATTTGCGGCGGCGGTTGGCCGTCTGCGGGAAGGCGGGGGGGTTGACAGCCTTCGTAGCACTGTATTAAGGGTTATGGGCGATGATGGCCCGTTGACTGCATTCGACCGGTTAGCCGATTGTAGTGATTGTATTGTCCGGAACAATTGGAAACGAGTCCCCGTTCGCCCCAGTATACAAGGGGTGATCCCCGCCCCTGTTGATGGAGTGACCCCGAGTGCCGACTCCCAAGAAGAAGCCGACCAGCGACAAGCCCGCGGCGCCCAAGAAGCCCCGTGCGAAAAAGGCTGATCTGAAGGCCGCAGTCGCTGACACCCCTGACGCACCGGCGCGAGTCGCTGCCCCGAGTGGTCCACGCGGCAACTTCGACCTCGTCGTTGTCGAGTCGCCCGCGAAGGCGAAGACGATCAACAAGTATCTCGGGCCGAACTTCCGCGTGCTCGCCAGTTACGGCCACGTTCGCGACCTCGACACCAAGAAGAAGAAGGGCGAGGAGATCGCGGGCATCGACATCGCCAACGGCTGGAAACTGCGCTACACCGTGGACGACGGCAGCAAGGACGCGGCGAAAGGCGGCCGGCGCTTCCGATCGGCGAAGGACATTCTCGGCGAGATCGGACGCGAGGCTGCGAAGGCCAACAACGTCTACCTCGCAAGCGACCCCGACCGCGAGGGCGAGTCAATCGCGTGGCACATCGCGGATGAACTCAACCTCCCAGACGCGACCACGTTCCGCATCCGGTTCAACGAGATCACGAAGAAGGCCGTAAACGACGCACTCGCTGCTGCGGAGAAGATCAACACCCAGCGCGTGCTGGCGCAAGAAGCACGCCGGGCGATGGACCGCGTCGTGGGCTTTCCCTTGTCGAACCTACTTGGCAAGAAGGTCGCGAACCGATTGAGCGCGGGCCGAGTGCAGTCGGTCGCAGTCAAATTGATCGTGGACCGCGAGCGCGAGATCGAAGCGTTCAAGTCGGAAGAATACTGGAAGATCACGGCGTTGCTGTCCGCGCCGGGTGTAGTCGTACCGTGGATTGCTGACCCGGCGAAATCCAAGATTCTCGCCAAGAAGAAAGAGGGGCCGAAGGCGGTCGCGTGGCACAAGCCGAGCGAAGAGGACACGCAAGGCGACGACGAACCGGTCGTGGACACCGAGACATCGGACGCACCCGAGGGTGGTGAAGGCGACTCGCCCGCTAAGCCGCAAGCGGCTGACGGGACGAGCATTCCCACGCCGCCAAAGGATGCGTTCCTCGCGAACATGGTAAAGTGGGACAACGCTGAGCCGAAGTTGACGAACGAAACCGAAGCCGATGCGGTCGTCGCGGCGCTCGCGGGGGTGCCATTTGTGGTCACGAAGGTGGAGCAGAAGGACCGGCTCGACCGACCGCTCGCGCCGTTCACCACGAGCACGCTTCAACAGCAGGCGAACGCCCGCATGAAGTTCAGCGCGAGCCGCACGATGCAGACCGCGCAGAAGCTTTACGAAGGCATCGAACTGACCGGCATGGGCCAGACGGCGCTCATCACTTACATGCGTACTGACAGCACGCGCGTGTCGAACGACGCGCTCACCGCGGTGCGCGATTACATCAAGACAGACGGCCGGCTCGGTGTGAACTACCTGCCGCCGGCGCCCAATACCTACGCGTCCAACAAGGGTGCGCAGGAAGGTCACGAGGCGATCCGGCCCACGGATGTGACCATCACCCCGGCGCGCGCTCAAGCGATGGGTTTGGGCGGCGACCAGTACCGGCTTTACGAACTGATCTGGAAGCGGTTCGTCGCGAGCCAGTGTATGCCCGCGAAGCTGAAGGTGACGACCTACGACATCACCGCGGGCCGCGGGCTGTTCCGCGCCAACGGGCGGGTGATCGCGTTTGACGGCTACCGCCGCGTGCTTCCGCCCGTTGGCAAACAGGAAGACGCGGAGCTTCCGCCGGTGAAGGAAAAGGACGTGCTGAATCGGCTGGACCTGTTCGAGAGCCAGCACTTCACGCAACCGCCGCCGCGCTTCAACGAAGGTTCGCTCGTGAAGGCGCTCGAAAAGGAAGGCATCGGCCGGCCGAGTACCTACGCGAGCATCATCGCGACCATCCAGAAACGCGGGTACGTCACGCAGGATCGCGGGCGGTTCTTCGCCACCGAGATCGGGAAAGTGGTCACCGACCTGTTGGTGAAGCATTTCCCGAACATCATGGACTTGCAGTTCACGAGTCACTTCGAGACGGAACTCGACGAGATCGAAACGGGCAAGTTCAAGTACAAGGACGTTCTCGACGAGTTCTGGGGGCCGTTCTCGAAGACACTGAAGTCGGCCGACACCGACATGCCGGTGGCCCGCGAACTGACCGGCGAGATGTGTCCGAAGTGCAGCAAACCGTTGCAAAAACGTTACAGCGCGGTGACCGGCGGGTTCTTCGTCGGCTGCACCGGCTACGGCGACGACCCGGCGTGTAAGTACATCCAACCCAGGCCGGGCGAAGCCGAACGCGAAGGCCCAACGGTCACGGACATCGTGTGCCCAGCGTGCGCGAAGTTCATGGTGCGGAAGGTCGGGCGGTTCGGCGTGTTTTACACGTGCGAAAACGCGCCTGACTGCCCCACCACGATGAACGAGACAGACGCGGGTGTGCGCACCGTCACCGCGCTTCCGACAAAACACAAGTGCCCAAAGTGCGAGAAGCACAACGTCCTGCTCAAGGAGAGCAAGGTCGGCAAGAAGTATGTGCAGTGCCCGGACACGAAGTGCAAGTTCATCTCGGATGCGGACGCCGAGGGCGCCCCGGTGAAGCCTGCGGACACGGGCATCCTGTGCGAGAAGTGCAACAGCCCGATGGTGATCAAGGTCGCGTGGCGTGGACCGTTCCTGTCGTGCTCGGGCTACCCAAAGTGCAAAAACGCGAAGTCGATCAACGCGGAGCTGAAGGAGAAACTCAAAGACATTCTCCCGCCGATGCCGGAGAAGACCGAGAAGAAGGCAGACCCGGTGCTGGCCGTGCCGATCAGCGACCTGTGCCCGGAGTGCGGTGCTTCGATGAAGTTGATGAAGTCGCGCTTTGGGCCAGGATACTACCTGGGCTGCTCGAAGTATCCCAAGTGCAAGGGCAAGGGCAAGGTGACGCCAGAGCTACAGGCGAAGATCGATGCTGCGAGCGCAGCACCTGCGGCAACGTAGAAACGAGAAGACCGCCCCGCTGGGGCGGACGCTAAACGGCGCGCCCCTTACCCCTGGTTTGGGATAGGAGGCGCGCCGTTTAGCGTCCGCCCCAGCGGGGCGGTCTTCATTTCTCCTCTTGCGTGGGCGGGTGCGCCTCTGGGTGCGGCGCAACGAACTTCCACTTCTGCGCCGGTAGCCCCGCCTTCAGAGGGTTGCGTTCCACGTACGTGATCGCATTCACGACGGCTTCGTCGTTGTCCTTGTAGATCACCCACCACTTTCGCGCGAAGCACGGCGGCGGCCGATCCCGGTACACCTTGATGTCTTGAAAGGGATGCAGCCCGTCGGCCAGGAGTTGCTTGGTTGCTTCGCCCTTCAGCAAGTTGGCAAGTGTTTCGATGGGATACTTGTGTGCGGCAACCACCAGATGAACGTGGTCGGGCATGACGGCACACGCCCAGATCGTGAGCTTCGACCGCTGCACGCCGTTCCGATAACCCGTGCCGATGGCTCGCGCCTGAATCCCTGTGAATCGCACCGGCGCGTACTCGAGTGCCGCCTTTGCGGCTAGCCGCTTCGCGCGGTCGTGAGGCTTGTGCGCGACGAACTCATGTTCGTGTACCTTCGTGGCCGGGCCGAACTCGCGCAGTATCTCGTTGCGCACGAAACTGGACTCGGACCCTCTGGGGTCGTTGGGAAGCCAGAACCCATACGCGCTGTAGATGAGGTGATGAGCCAGAATCATCTTCACCCCTCCAACTTGCCCCTGTTTAGTGTTGGACCCGAAGGGGCCGCGCAAGCGTCTTATGTCGTGTACAGCGACGGCACGCGAGGCCACACATACAGGGCGATCATCATGCAGCCGGCGACGACTGCCGCTAGCCCGCCCACGAGCATTGAGAACACCGCGAGCGTGTTGCCCACGCACCGGCCGCCGGACCGCTGGACCGCGTTCATCGCGGAACCGCCGGTGAGCGCGGCACCGACGCCCAGCACGAACGGCAGCACGTAGACGAAGATTTGGAGTGAGGAGTTTGCAATCTTAGAGTTCGTGGTGTGGGTCAGAATCCAGCGGTCCCCCCACTGCACTGCCGCGACCATCGTGTGCCATGTCGTTGAGACCCAACGCCACCCCCGCGAAGCTCGACTGCGGGCGGTTTCTTCCGCTGAACGCGTGCGGACGTATTCCCCAAATGGCTCTTGTTGTCGCGGCGGGAGCACGGCCTGTTCGCGGGCTTCGCGCAACGGGCTGTGCGCGAAGTGCTTCTCCGCGTGCATCGAGCCGTAAAGCGCGAGGAGACCGGCGAACACCGCGGTGACGATCCCGGCCCACGCCAGCCGGTGAACCGGCACACCTCGCGTTGATCCCGTCACCATGTCAGTTTGTCCTCGTCGCTGGCTTGTCGTCGTGTGGTCGGGTAAGGTGTGCGGGTCGCTCTCCCACAAACTGCCACCCGCGCTGTCACATGACTACCGCTCCGTCGCCCGTGTCTGCCCCGTCTCCGTGGAGGTGGTGGGTGTGTCTCCTGTTGATGCAGGCGACCGTCATCAACTATATGGACCGCATGGCCCTGAACCAGATGGCGAAGGAGATCAAGGACGCCTTCCAACTGAACAACGAGCAGTACAGTTGGCTCGAGAGCGTGTTCTCGCTGGCGTTTGCGATCGGGGCCATCACCACGGGCTACGTCGTGGATCGTGTGAGCGTGCGGTGGGTGTACCCGCTGATGGTTCTGGGTTGGTCGGCGGCTGGAGTGCTGACCGGGTTCGCCAGTACGTTCTGGATGCTCCTCTCCTGTCGGTTCCTGCTCGGGTTGTTCGAGGCGGGGAACTGGCCATGCGCTCTCCGTACGACGCGAACCGTGCTCCCGCCCGCGGAGCGGTCGTTTGGCAACTCGCTGTTCGGGAGTGGCACCGCTCTCGGCGCGGTCATCACGCCGATGCTGGTGTTAGTGATCCTTCAGTGGGCCGAGGCGAACGGCAAGGTCGACACGTGGCGCATCCCATTCCGGGTGATCGGGTGTCTCGGTCTGGTTTGGGTGGCGTTGTGGTTCATCACAGTTCCGAATCGAATGATCAACCCAACCGACGCGAGCGGTGCGCCACCGGCGCACCAGGGTGCGACGCGGTTCACAGACGTGTTCCGCGACCGACGGTTCTGGGTCTTGTTCGTGATGGCTTTGTGCGTCAACTTTACCTGGCACGGGTATCGCACGTGGCTGCCTCTGTACCTGCGCGAACAGCGAGGCTATTCGCTCAAGCAGATGAGTGAGTTCACGACTGCATATTACCTGCTCGCGGACATCGGTACGTGGACCGCTGGACTGCTCACGCTGTATCTGTTCCGGCGTGGGATGCCTCTTCACCGGAGCCGGGTGCTGATGTTTGCCTGTTGCTCACTGCTCACGGTCACCACCGTCGCGGTGCCGTTCTTGCCGGGGGGTTGGCCGCTCCAGACCGGGCTACTCGTGGTGGCGTTCGGCGCGTTGGGACTGTTCCCGACGTACTTCGCACTGAGCCAGGAACTGTCGTCGAAGCACCAGGGGAAAGTGACCGGTACGCTCGGCGCATCGGCGCACCTGTCGCTCGCGCTCCTGTACCCGCTGGAAGGGTGGATCTGCGATGCGACGAAATCCTACGAGTGGGTGTTGGGCGGCATCGGACTGTTTCCGCTCGTTGCGCTGGGCGTGCTGCTGTGGCTGTGGCCGCCGGGGTCCGAAGAGCCTCCCGCGGCACCCGCGCCCGCGCCTTCGGCTTGACCCGCGGTTCGGCGGAGTGCTAGTCTGCGTTGCCCAAGAGATGCGCACGGAGGCGACAAATGGCCGACGAAACTTCCCGCTGGCGTGGCCGGCGGGTGCTGGTCACCGGCTGCACCGGATTTCTGGGCGGTGCGGTGGCGCGCGAGTTGTTCGCTATTGGCGCCGAAGTTGTGGGCCTGGTTCACGAGCGTCCCGGTAACGACATCTTCGGGCCGGGGCAGGGCGGGCGCGTGCAATTCATTCATGGCCGCGCTGACAATATTTTCAGACTTCACTCCGCGATGTCTGTCCACGAGGTCGTCGCGGTGTTCCATCTCGGCGCGACCGACCCGATTGGTGAGGACCGTTGCACGCCCACCGTTCTCGAAGCCGCGAAACGGTACTCGCGCCGTCTTCCGGTCGTGACCGCGCGCCCGCTGCACCAAGTCGTTCTCGCGAACACCGATGAACCGCCCCACGACGAAGGATTGAGCGTGGCGCGGTTCGGCGCGGTGTTCGGACCTGGCGACCGGAAGGTGTTTCGCACGGTGCCCGCAACCGCGACGGCGCTCCACGCGGGCGAAGCGGTGGTGCTACCGGCTGATGGTCCCCCCACCGACTTCGTGTACATCCGCGACGCCGCTCGCGCGCTCCTGCGTGTGGCCGAAGACGTGGCGACGCACGGACCGGGTGACTACACGTTCCGTAGCGGTTGGTTGCTGAGCGACCGGCGCATGGCCGCTGCGGTGCACGACGTGTTCAACGCTGGCACGCCGGAACTGCCGAAGTCCGCGCCGCTGGCGAACCCACTGGGCTGGGCGCCGAGCCTCACATTCACTGAATCGCTGGCGGAAACGCTGGAGTGGTATCGAGGGTTCGTTACAACGGGTTGGGGCGCGCCGCTTCGCGCTGTGGCGTAGCACACCCCTCCCCAACCCCTCCCCTAAGAAGGGAGGGGCTTACAATGCTTGCTCCCCCTCTCTTCTTAGGGGAGGGGGCTGGGGGGAGAGGTTTCTTCGTCGCGCTGATTCGTAGAACATCCCTCTCGTTCACTCTCACACAGGGATGTTTGCGATGCCCCCCACACTCGCCGCAAGGCTGGCCGAGTACGCCACCTATCTCACGTTCGACAAGCTCCCCAGAGATGCCGTTCACGAGACGAAACGGCGGTTCATCGACTCGTTCGCCACGGCGATAGGCGCGATGCCGTCCGACGCTTACGCGATCGCCAAGAAGTGCGCTGCGCGTGTATCGAGTAACCCCGGCGCGTCGATCCTCGCGGGTGGCAAGTCGAGCGTCGAATGGGCCACGTTCGTGAACGGCCTGCTGATCCGATATCTGGATTTCAACGACACCTATCTGAGCAAGGAACCGGCGCACCCGAGCGACAACCTCGCGGCAGTGCTCGCAGTCGGCGAAGCGGTCGGCGCCGGTGGCAAAGATCTCATCACTGCGAGCGTACTCGCGTACGAAATCCAGTGCCGGTTCTGCGACGCGGCCAGCCTCCGCAAACACGGCGTCGATCACGTCACCTACGGCGCGATCTCGTCGGCGGTCGCCGCCGCGAAGCTGATGAGGCTGGACTCAACGAAGCTCACCCACACTGTTGGGTTGGCGGGCGTGTGCAACGTCGCGCTGCGGCAGACGCGCAGCGGCGAGTTGAGCATGTGGAAGGGCTGCGCGTTCGCGAACGCGGCCCGCAACGGCGTGTTCGCGGCCACGCTTGCGGCCGATGGCATGACCGGGCCGGCCCCGATCTTCGAAGGCGATCTGGGGTTCTTCAAACTGGTGGCGCGCGAGGTGTTCACGCCGGCGCCATTCGGCAGCGAACCGGGCAACGCCGATGGCTTCATGATCAACAAGACGTACATCAAGTTCTGGCCCGCGGAATACCATTCGCAAAGCGCCATCGACGCCGCGCTGCAACTCCGGGCTGAACTCAAGGGCGACGTGTCGAACGTGGCGAGCATCGACATCGCGACTTTCGAGGCGAGCTACAGCATCATCGGGAAATACCCCGAAGCGTGGGCCCCGAAGACCCGCGAGACCGCGGACCACAGCCTCCCGTACTGCACCGCCGCGGCGCTCCACGACGGCGACGTGTACCTGGAAACATTCGATGAGTCGCACTTCACCAACCCGAGGTTGGTCGCGTTCACTGGCAAGGTGAAGGTGCGGCACGATGGCACGCTCGACCCACGCTATCCCACCGGCATCCCGAACCGGATCACCGTCACACTGACCGACGGGCGCACACTTGTGCGCGAGGTAGAGTTTCCGCGCGGTCATGCCGGGAATCCGATGACCGACGCGGAAGTGGAGACGAAGTTCCGCCGCGTCGCGGAGCCTAAATACGGCAAGGCGAAGGCGGACGAAATCCTCGCCCGCTGTTGGGATTTGGAGAAGCTCACGAGTGTCGCGGACCTGATCGCGCTGTTCGCGTGAGCATCACTTTAACACGGCGTCGATGACCTTGCCTTCGCAGAGGGTGAGCGGGCGTCCGAGACGGTCGTGGATTTCGGTGCGTGGCTCGACCCCGAGGCAGTGGTACACGGTCGCCGCGAGATCCGTCGGCGGGACCGGGTTCGTGGCCGGCTCCGATGCGAACCGGTCACTTGAACCGTACACGGTGCCACCCTTCACGCCGCCACCGGCGAGGATCGACGTGAACACTTTACCCCAGTGGTCGCGGCCGTCGCGCCCCGCGCCAGCGCCGCCCGGCACCGACTGCCCGACCTTCGGCGTGCGACCCATCTCGCCTGTCCACACAATCAGCGTGTCGTCGAGCAACCCGCGAGACTTCAGGTCGTCGAGCAGCGCGGAGAACGCCTGATCGGTGGTCGGGCAGAGACGCGTTTTCAGATCCAAAAAGTTGCGGTTGTGCGTGTCCCAGTACACGCTCACGTTCGTGGTGCCGTCGTTCGGCCAGAACACCGTGACGAGTGGCACGCCGGCTTCGACCAGGCGCCGCGCTTGCAGGACCGACTGTCCGTGTGGGTTCATGCCGTACCGCTCGCGGACCTTTCGTGGTTCGCGTGAGATGTCGAACGCCCGCGCCGCGGCGGGTGTGTTGAGCAGCGAGAACGCGCGGTCGTAATGCGCCCCCATCGCCTCCGCGCCGGCCTGACTCTCGAACTTCCGCGCCTGCCCGTCGAGCGATTTCCGCAAACCTTCACGGTCGCGGAGTTGGGACTCGCTCACGTCGGTGCGCGGTTCAAACTCGCCGACGCGGTAATCCGGTTTGGAACCGTCCGCGTCGATCCGCATCGGGTTGTGAACTGGTCCGAGAATGCCCGCGCCTTGCCCGTGACTTTCCTCAACGAATCGCGGCGCGCCGTTGGGAACGATCGGCATCATCGAAACGTAAGGCGGCAGCGGACCACGCCCGCGGCCCATCTTGGCGAGAACCGCGCCGTAATTCGGCCAGTCGTCGGAGAGCGGCCCCGGCGGTGCGGGCTTTCCGGTCAACAGGTGGTGCGTCGCGGTCAGGTGGTTCACGTCGTTGTGCGTCATTGAGCGAATCAGACACAACTCGTGCGCCCGCTGCGCCAGCTCCGGCAGGTGTTCGCAGACCCGCAGCCCGTTCACGCTTGTCGCGATCGACTTGAACTCGCCGCGATACACGTCGGGTGCGTCGGGCTTCATGTCCCAGGTGTCTTGCTGCGCCGGCCCGCCCCACATGAACAGCACGATGCACGCTTTCGCGTGTCGCCGTTCCTTGGGGTCGCGAAGCTGTTGCGCTTCGAGCATCTGCGGCAATCCGAGGCCGAACAGACTCAGTGCGCCGGCCCGAAGCACGGCGCGCCGCGGCACGGCGGGGTCGAAACACGGGGCGAAGGGGTGGCGAGAATTCATACGCGATCCGGGTGCGTGCGATCCGGGGCAAGGTGGTATGATACCTCTTATCGGAGGGGCTTGCGCTGTGGACTTGTAACTCAGCCGCGTTCGGCCGAGTTCGCGTCTTCCCCGTCGATGAGTTTCTGTAACTTTTTGGCGATGGGTGAGAGCTTCATTGTTCCGAAGGAACCCTCCTGGCGTTGAGCCTTC
>SXGU01558102.1_pt1 | contig 37076 bp, 32 predicted proteins | sample 3174531 | NCBI WGS metagenome assembly SXGU01 (sample SAMN11356863, study PRJNA531348) | freshwater metagenome | isolation source: freshwater sample F1-140 | place: China: Fuxian Lake, Yuxi | collected 2017-12-25 | reverse complement strand
TGTCACCCCTCACTGCAGCCGCACCGTTGGATCCCCGAGCAGGACAAACTTCATCCCCTGAAAGTAGACGCTTGCGGGATACCAACTCTCAGTCGGTGTGAGCTCTTCGAGTCGCTCCTCGCGCACATAGTGTGTGATCGCCTCGCGCCACCACGCGCCAATCGCGCCATCGGGCGTTCGCGCCATTGCCGCGACAACTCCATCGAGCAGCGTCTGCGCGCAGGGCTGGCTTCCGGTCACGCAACCGATCGTCGCGATCGCGCCTCCGGTCCCCTGCCGCACTGCCTCCTCGGCGATGCTCGTTGAGTTGTGATCGCCGCGCTGGATCGGCGCCGGCGCTGGAGGAAAGTCGATGAAGACCTCACCTGCGTTCGTTCCCTTGTGCGCGACACCTGCTGTGTCGGTGTACGCCTGGTATGGAGGCTGCGTGCAAATCTCGCTCGTCGAACAACCGATCGAAAACAGGAGCGGTGGTCGAGCACTCGGCTCGTTCGCTGCGAGCGTCGCCGAGTCGAAACATCCCTCCCATCCCCACGGCTGACCGTGACCCGTGTGAAAGATCGCGGCAGGTGCCGCGTTGAGCGCGTCTACGAACGCCTCGCGGGTCGGCGGACGCTTCGCGTCGAAGTACGAGTGCGACTTCGCGCTCCACTGCGGCACCGACGCAAGTGCCGCGACGAGCGCGTTCGCGCGATCCTTGTTGTCGATCCATCCGCCGCAGAAGAAGAGGTCGACGCGCGCGGCGCCCGCCGCCCGCTCACGAATCGCGCGCTGGTGCGCGAGGGTCTTCGACGCGACGGTCGCAGCGGCATCGGCCGATGAGACTGGCCACCGTCCAACGGCTACTTCTGGGTCGTACGAGATCCCATCGAAGTTCATGCGGTCCGACTTGTTCGTCTCGCCGTGCACTTCACCGAAGTATTGCGCGTGGATCCCATCACGCGATGCGTTCCAGTCATCGAACGAGCCATCGGGATGCGCCAGGTCGGCGTAGTAGAGGTCGCTCGGATAGAAGGCCGTGTCGAACGCGGCCGTCGTGCCGCGGTCGAGCGTCATGAAGCGGACAGGAAGGGTGTCGGCATCACCGACAAGCAGCACAGCACTGAGGCGGTTCGCTTTCCACCGCGAGAAGAGTTCGCGCTTCAGCAGTTCGCACGCGTCGAACCGCGCAGCAGCGGGGCCAGTCTGCGAGGCAGAGTCGGCGGCGGTGTCAATCGCACTCTCGAGCGCGAGAAACTCGACCGGATATCCGAGTTGCTGCGCGCGCTCGGCGACAAATGGGGCAAGCGCATCGCGCCACGCCGCAGGAGCAACGACGAGCAGGCAGTCGGCGGGCGAGGTGACGCACGAAATGACACAAATGAGCGCGGTGCCTATCACGACGGGAGCGTAACGCCGCCGCCTAATCCCCCCGCCGCCCCCCCGTTTACTGGCAGATCGACACGCTGCAGCAGCGCGTTCTGCCCGTAACCGACCGAAGTAAACACGGCGAGTGAATCTCGCCGCCTCGTTCCGGAAGCAGAGTTCACGGAGTTGGCAGCGCGAGCCACTGCGACCTCGCGCGCGCATGCAACGACGCCATGTGTCTTCACGATCCTGGGGTTGGAGTCCGCAAGCCACACTCCTGACTCGCGGGGGGAATGTGCGGGGGTCGTCCAGCGTGCTGGCACTGCTCGGCTGGAAATGCGGTGACCCAGCCGTAGGTTGCGAATGCCATGCGTGGACCGTGTTCCAAGGTGAGCGATCGCGTGCAATCGTGATGGGTCGTGGTGACCGGTCGCACGGACGCCGCCATACAAGTCCGCTGCCAGACACACACGCACAATCCAATCGTGACTCCCACACCAACATGGAACTCAATGAGCGTGCCGAGCGGCGGAGGAAATGGGATAAAAGTCTGAACTGTTCCACTCGCGTCAGCCGTGAACTGTCCGCACACGGCTGACCAGGGACCATCGGTCCTGCACTCACACGCGTCCCCTTCGGGTTGCCACTCACCATAGATGACTTCGTGGTTGCAGCTCATGCACCAATTGACAAGCAGGTCAGCGCACACGGCCACCAACACGCATGTGGGGTCGTATCCCAGACCTAGATTTGGCGGCCGGTACTGAGTCGCAACCGCAGTCTGCAGCGCGGCGCCTCTGAGTTCTCGTCCAATCGTGCCGTCAAAGAACTGCGCCGCGTTCAGAAGCCATCCTCGATTGATTGCTGAGTCGGCGCGCTCGAAAGCGAGATCGGCGACGGGATATCCGCTCTCCTTGAGCGAGTGGATGACCACTTCGCGAGAGCCTTCGTCGAACGAATTGACAAATGTGCCAATCGGATCGTTGGCCACGAAGCCTTGGTGATACGGCTTCTCGGCTTGGACGGAACCATTCAGCGCTGATGGCACTTCCCACAATTGATCCTGAAGGTCGGAGATCCCAAACCTCGCCTTCAGCGCGTGCACCGCCGTCCAAGGCTCTGCGGAGTTCCATGCGATCGCCAACCATTCATCGCAATCCTCGGCCGGACGGAGGAAGTAGATTGCCGAGAGGTTTTCGCCTCTGACTGTGCCGGGAACTGCAGTCGCGAGCATGCCAATCACATGGGGACCACCCTCAGTGATCTCGTAACAGGGTTTGATGTTCCACCCGCGACTCTCAATTCGCATCGCTGAAACATTGAACCGCGGCGGTGGCGAGCCGATCGCGAGTGCGACCGTCGGACTTGGTGGACCGTCGGATCCGGCAGCCGGCGATGCCGCGAACAACCCACTTGCAGGCGCGAGCGCCGCGACCAACACGATTGCCATCGTTGCCGACAACTTGTTCTCCGACATGATTGTGCTCCCGAAAAGAAATGCGTGCCCCGTACTCACCAACAGATACGACGAGCAGAGTCTAACTGTCGCGCTTACCGTGATCAAGCGTCCCGCCATGCCGCACTGCCCGATGCGCGCTGCGAAGTCGCTCCAACTCTTGGCGCAGCGGCAACCAATAGCGTTGGTCAATCTCACGCTCAGTCGCTTCTTCTGTCTGGAGCGCGCGCTGCAGTTCTGTAAGCGACCCCGTCCTCGCGAAGTTCAGGAGCGGCCGCTTCGACAGCAACCGTCCGCACACCCTGGGATGCTCACTCGCCACCTCAACAAGCAATTGTGGAGTGCGCAACTCGCGCAACCAGAATTCAACATGAGCCCGCGTTGGACGCTTGCTGTTCTCGAAGTAGTGGACTTTCAGAAGTCTGCGAATCATTGGCCAGTCCTTGTCGCGCTGAGTCTTCTTTGCTTGCACCAGATCGGGTAGTGACAGCGCGTGGCAGCGAGTCCCATTTGGAAATGCGATGGATGTCCGGCGCTTCCACAAAGCAGAAAACCCATCCACGCCACGCATCTTGGACATGATGTCGACGGGCATGCGTCGCGCCTCTGGGTGTTGACAGCGAAAGTGAACCGCGTGCCCTCGGCGCAGAAACTTCAATGCGCACGATGGAACCGCGATCGTTTCAGCTTGCAAGTCCGCGAGCGCGCGTACGCGGTGCTCTTGCATCGAAGAAAGGACTTTGCGTATCGGGCTCGGGATCAAGCGAGCCTCCGAGCGCCAGATAGGTCATCCACAGTTTTTCGCTCTCCAGCCAGCGCTGCCTTGGGGTCAGTCGATACCACTCGGCCCATTCACTACCAACGAGGTCTTCTGCACGAACCATGAATGAAGAGTGCCTCACCCCCCCCCCCGCTACGGGTACAACGACACGCTGCAGCAGCGCGATCTGCCCGAAACCGAACAGCGCGCCGTGCGCTCACGACGTCGCGACGACCGCGACGACACTGCGCCGTGCGCGCGTCAAACACACTGTGACCGCATCCGCGTACTGGCGCATCGCCGACTCGCCAATGGTGTGGTGCACGAAAAACGTCAGCGAACTCTCGCCGAGCGCACGCGCGACTAGAAGCCGTCCGTCGACATCGAGCGGACCTCGGCCCATCGCGGCAGGAGTGAACCCCGCGCCTACGAAGTACGGCTCTCGATATATCTCGCCGCAAGATCCGTGCGCGGCAGGAATGCCGGCGTCGTGAAGGGCGGCGAGAAGATGGTCGCGCTCGTTCGCAGTGGTGGCTCGCGAGTCCGCGGCGACGAACGCAACGCAGCGATAGTGCGCGTGTCCAGGCGGCGTCTGCGGCACGCGCAACCACGGCAACGTGCGCAGCGCTTCCTGCAGGATGAGACTGTTGCGTCGTCGTGCGGCGATCCACTGTGGCAACTTCGTGAGTTGCACGAGTCCGATCGCCGCTTGCATCTCGGTCATGCGCAGGTTGGTGCCTTCATGACGCACGAGCCAACGAAAGTGACCGTTCGACCCGGGCGTGTGGCCTGACATCGCCTCGTCGAAATCTTTGCCGTGCTGCGCGTACGACCAGCAGCGCTTCGCGAGCGACTCATCGCGCATCGCGAGCATGCCTCCTTCGCCGCCTGTTGTCATGATCTTGTCTTGGCAGAAGCTCCAGCTCGCGACCTCGCCGAATGTGCCGACCGCGCGCCCGTCAATCGTCGCGCCATGCGACTGCGCGCAATCTTCCATCACGCGAATGTTGTGGCGATCAGCCCACGCGCAAATCGAGGGCATGTCACACGGCCAACCACCAATATGCACGGGAATCACCGCGCGCGTTCGAGGACTTCGCACAGCCTCGGCGGTTGCAGCTGTGATGCAGCCACTCTCAGGATCGACATCCGCGAACACTGGCGTCGCGCCAGTCAGCGCGACGCACATCGCGCTCGCGACATAGCTGCGTGGAGAGACGATGACCTCGTCGCCATCGCCGATTCCCAGCGCGCGTAGTGCGGCGTCCATCGTGAGTGATCCGTTGGCCATCGTGAGAGAGTGCAGACCCGCGTCGCCGTGCGCGTGGGAGCGCGACCACGCTGCTTCGAAGTCGCGGCATGCGGTGCCGGTCCAGTAGTTGATGCGGCCAGAGCGGAGAACGGCATCGACAGCAGCGAGTTCGTCAGTTTCAAAGATGGGCCACGAGGGCAAAATCACTGCGTCAGCCACGGCGAATTCGATCGTAACACGCGTGCGGGATTACCGATGAGGACGGCGTTGTCGGGAACATCTTTCACGACGACGGCTCCCATGCCGATGGTGGCGCCGGCGCCGATGGTGATGCCCTGGCGAATCGTGCAGCCGCTGCCAAGTTCGGTGCCCGAAGCGATCGACACATTGCCGGCAACAGTAGCACTGGGATTGAGTGAGCAGAAATCACCAACTGCGCAGTCGTGGCTGACCTGTGCGCCGCGGTTCAGGATGGAGTGATCGCCAATGCGAATGTTCGTGGTCAACTGACAACCGCCCAGTACCGAGCAGCCGACGCCCAACTGCGCCGAGTTGTGCAGTCGAACTTCGGGGTGGATCACGCTGCCCCAACGCGCGACGCCAAGCGCGCCGAGCCGAGCGACGATCGAACGACGCGCGCGCGGATCATTGACGGCGACAACGAAGCACGCCGATGTGTGCTTTGCGGCGTCTGTGATTTGGCCGAGAATTGGCCATCCCTCGACCGTCGTGCCGCACGCGCGGTCATCCAAGAACCCAAGAAAGTCCACGCTGTTCGCTCCGAGCAGGAACGCGAATGCGGTTTCTCGGCCGTGCCCCCCTGCCCCGACGATGACGAGTGGTTCACTCACGAAGTGGGCAGTCTAGAGCGGTCTGCACCGGCGACGGATCCAGTGAACGCCGGCATCGTTGCGTGGCCCGCTGCAGAGACGCCGCGACGGGCAAGCACCTGCCACACGGTCATGCAGAGAATTCGTAGATCAAGCCACAAAGAGCGGTTGTCGACATACCAGACATCGAGGCGAAACTTCTCCTCCCACGAGATCGCGTTGCGTCCGTTGACTTGCACCCAGCCGGTGATGCCTGGCTTGACCGAGTGCCGACGCATTTGCTCGGGGGTGTAGAGCGGCAGGTACTCGGGCAGCAGTGGTCGCGGTCCGACGAGTGCCATGTCTCCGCGCAGCACATTCCACAGCGATGGAAGTTCGTCGAGACTCGTCGCGCGCAAGCAGCGGCCGAGGCGTGTGATGCGCAGAGCGTCGGTGGCGAGCGGGTCTTCGCCGGGACGCGCGTCGCGCATCGTCTTGAACTTGTAGAGCACAAATGGCGCGCCGTTGAGGCCGATGCGGAGTTGGGGGAAGAGGAGGGGCATGATGCGTCAACGCTCAAGTTTTCGCTACTCGCGCTACGCTCTCGCAACCGATGCGAAGCCATGGTAGTCTCTCGATTCAGATTGGAGCTGGGGCGTGATCGATAGATCGCACTGCCACCGCGATAAACTGAAGCGTTACCAGTTCTGGTCCGTTCCACGCGGCGTTTTTTGGCATACTCGATTGAAATGATGGCGTCAGACGAATTGAAGTCAAAGACGAGTGTCTGGTACCTCTCGAAGTACTTGTCGGAACCGTCGGCGTCGGATCCGGGAAGCCGCGGGTACTGCTTGATGGCCGAGCTGGAACGTCTCGGGATGTCAGTGACGGTCTTGACGTCGGACTCTGGACACCACTTCTTCGGGGGACAGGGAAAGGACCGCAGGCGTTATCGCACCACCTCGGTCCAAGACCAGATGCGTGTGATACGAATTCGTACGCTGAAGTACCGAAAGCAGAGGTCCTTCCGTCGTCTTCTCAGTTGGCTTGACTTTGAGTTTCGGCTGTTGGCGATGCCGAAGAGTGACCTCCCCAGGCCGGACGTGATAATCGCATCGAGCCTGTCATTGCTAACGATCGTGAGTGGACTGTTGCTTCGAATCCGCTACAGATGCAGACTAGTCTTTGAGGTTCGCGACATCTGGCCACTCACGTTGGTGGAAGAGGGCGGCTTCAGTAGATGGAATCCTCTGATCTCGCTGTTGGCAGGCATCGAATGGCTCGGATATCGATTTTCGAATGCCGTCGTTGGAACAATGCCCAATCTGGGGGAGCATGTGCGTTCAGTAGTGGCGGTCGCGCCTCCGGTGTACTGCGTACCAATCGGATTCGACGAGAGGTCAATCAAGGGCCCGTCGCAGATCGACTCTGTCCGATCGCTCGCCAACATTTCGAAGGAGACGTTTGTGGTAGGCTACGCTGGATCGATGGGGGTCTCCAACGCGCTAGAGACCATTCTGCGATGCGCTGAAGACCTCGCAGACGACCACCGGCTTCACTTTGTGCTCATGGGGGAAGGCGATCTGCGGAGCGACTTCCAGTCCAGGTTCGGCCGATTGCCGAATGTGACTTTTCATGAGGCGGTAACTCGTGGTGAGGTATCGGCAGTTCTCCGTGGATGTGATCTGCTCTACTTCGCGACGCAGGCTTCGTCGGTTTGGAAGTTCGGACAATCGCTCAACAAGCTCGTGGACTACATGCTCGCGGGCAAGCCGATCGTTGGGTCCTTCACGGGCCACCTCACGATGATCAATGAAGCGCAGTGTGGCACCGTCGTGCCGGCGGACGACGTGGGATCGTTACGCGTGGAGCTCCTACGATTCGCAGGTCTGGGGGTCCATCAGCGCGCGATGCTCGGTGATCGCGCCCGCGCTTGGGTGCTAGCGAATCGGGGTTATCGATTACTTGCATCCGAGTATCGGGCCATCCTCGATGGCCTCCGAGAGCCGGTGGGCAGGCTCTGAAGTGAGTCGTTGTGGATCCAACGGTCGTCCTATGCCCCAGCCATCGAACATCCTCCATCTCACGCACACGGACATCCGCGCAGATGCGAGGATCCTCCGGCAACTCGAGTTACTGCGTGGACTTCCCCAGCTAGTTGTCAAGGCGATCGGCGTGGAATCCGATGAAGGCCTAGCAGCGGCACGCGCGGGTACCCACGCGAGCGACATCATTTCACTGCGCCTCTTGACTCGTCGCATGTTGCGGATGCCACGGCAGATTCGCTACTTCCTGAATCTCTGTGAGCTGGCGCTTCGGATGATTCCAAAGGCGATTGCCGCGCGGCCACGGATCGTTCACTGCCACGACACGCTGGTGCTACCGATTGGGGTAATGGCCCGGCTCTTCACAGGGTGTGCTGTCATCTACGACGCGCATGAGTTGGAGAGCAAGAAGTCGGGGCAAACCAAGGGCCTCGCGCGCGGGACGATTCTGCTCGAGCGGTGGTGCTGGCGGCACATCGCCGCGCTCGTTTCGGTGAGTCCGTCGATCTTGGCCTGGTACACGGAGAATCTTGGATCCAAGCGTTCGGTGCTCGTCCTCAACTCACCGTCATTCCTTTCGGCGGCGGACGGTCCCGTGGCGGGCCATACACGTCCACCCAGCGGGTTGGGCTACTTTCACGAGCGCTTCGGCATTCCCTCGGGCGCACCAGTCTTTATCTACCTAGGCTACTTGGTGAGGGGTCGTGGGATCGAGGGGTTACTGGAGGTATTCCGCGAGCGAGGGTTTCGATCCCATATCGTCTTCATGGGAACCGAGGACGAAGTAGGTGTCTCTCGACATGCCAATGAGTATCCGAACATCCACCTTCATCCAGTAGTGTCGCACGACAAAGTCGTCCCCTTGGTGCGTGAGGCGGACTGTGGTCTATGCCTCATCGAAGATGTGTCGCTGAGCGACCGCCTGTGCCTCCCGAACAAGTTGTTCGAGTACGCGTTCGCGGGTATTCCCGTGCTCGCGTCGAGGCTGCCTGAGATCGAAAGGGTTGTGAACCAATACAGGCTTGGCATCTGTTGTGAGAACGATGTCACCAGCATCAAGTCTGCCGTACTCGGGATAGAGCGCGCGGGCCTCGCGCCACCACCCGCGGATCTGAGCGATCTCTCTTGGCAGGCGCAGTGCGAGCGGCTGAAAGATGTCTATCTTGGGCTACTCATGGAACACCATTCACGCTCCACGAGGGGCCAGTAGGAGGTATCAGGTGTGCGGAATCTTTGGAATCCTATCCCAAACCTTGGTGCCCCCAACGTTAGTTCGACGGCTGGCAAAGCACGCGCAGCAGCGCGGGCGAGATTCGAGCGGTCTACTCTGCGTGAAGAGTGGCTCGGCCGAGATTCACCGAGCCGACTACTCGATCATGCGGCTCCTCCGAGTGACAGCATGGAAGGGCAGTTGCACCGTGATTGGACACAGCCGGCTGATCACCAACGGATTTTCCGACAATCAGCCAGTGCTGCGCGACGACATTTGTGTGTTTCACAATGGCATTGTTGTGAACCACCCCAGTATCTGGGAAGTGATCGGCGAGAGACCTAGGCAGCAGATAGACTCGGAAGTAATCGCCGCCATCGCGGCCCATCATCTGTCCGAGGGTGGAGACATCCACGGCATTTCCGCGCGAGTCCTTGGGGTCTGCCGCGGCGTCGTGGCCTGCGCGCTGGCACTGCCGAGGCTTGGAATGCTCTGCCTCTTTTCCAATAACGGCAGCCTTTACATCGGGTCGAGCAATGGCTCGACCCTCTTTGCGTCGGAGGAACATTCCCTTCGCCAATGCGGATGTGCAAACATTCGCCAGGTACGCGAGGGTGAAGTCCATAAGATCCCGAAGGTTGTCGGCGAGATCGCCGCCACGGATGTACGCGAGTGCCGCATCGATTTGATACCCGCGATCGGCTCGTCCGCTTCAGCGGAGGAGCGGATGCTGGTTGCGCCGCGGCACGAACTGCGTCGCTGCGCGAAGTGCATTCTGCCTCACACGATGCCGTTCATCTCTTTCGACGAGCTCGGGGTCTGCAACTACTGCGCGCACTACCGTCCGCGGAATGTTCCCCGTCCCCTCGAAGAACTAGGCCGCCTCGTCGAACCTTACCGCCGTACCAGCGGCACTGAATGCATCGTGCCGTTCTCTGGCGGCCGAGACAGTTGCTATGGCCTCCACCTCATCGTCGATGAACTGAAGATGCGCCCAGTGACGTACACCTACGACTGGGGGATGGTGACGGACTTAGGACGGCGCAACATCAGCCGTATGTGTGGTGAGCTTGGCGTCGAGAACATCATCGTCGCGGAGGACATCGCGAAGAAGCGTGACTACATCCGAATGAACCTGAAGGCATGGCTGCGGTCGCCGCACCTCGGCATGATTAGTATTCTCACGGCCGGCGACAAGCACTTCTTCAAGTATGTCGAGCACATCAAGGAGCAGACGGGTGTAAAACTCAACCTGTGGGGTGTGAACCCATTGGAGGTGACGCATTTCAAGGCGGGATTCCTCGGAGTGCCCCCGAACTTCGAAGAGAAGCGTGTGTACACGCATGGAGTCATGAAGCAACTCCGCTACCAATGGCTCCGGCTACGAGCCATGCTCCAGAGCCCCGGCTACTTCAACCGATCGTTGTGGGACACTGTTTCCGGCGAGTATCACCGCAGCTTCACCACCAAGGAGGACTATTTTCATATCTTCGACTTCTGGCGGTGGGACGAGCGAATCGTCGACGAGACATTGGCCAGATACGACTGGGAGAAGGCGCAGGACACGAGCACCACTTGGCGGATTGGCGATGGCACTGCTGCGTTCTACAACTACCTCTATTACAAGGTCGCGGGCTTCTCCGAGCACGACACGTTTAGGAGCAACCAGATCCGCGAGGGCGATCTGACGCGAGAGGAGGCGTTGCGGCTGGTCGCGGATGAGAATCGGCCGCGTTATCCGAACATCAAGTGGTACCTCGACGCAGTGGGGCTTGAGTTTCAAGAGGTCATTCAGGTTGTCAATTCAATGCCTAAACTCTCTTGAGCGCGCGGACTGCGCGTCGCCAAGTATTCTTGAGAGAAATCGCTAGTCGGAACGCTAGCGGCACGTTCCAATCAATGCAGACCGCAAATGACTCACCGCCAGAGTGTGGGCTCAAGCACGCAACCGTGCCTGGGAGCGGTTCCGGGACCAATCGTGACATCCGTCAGACTCAGGAAAGCAGGATTGAGAAGAATTGTCTGCAACCTACGGACTTTGACTTACTTTCGCGCTGCGAACGCGTGCCGACCAAGACGAACACTTGCGGTGTGTGATATTCTCCACGAGATGAGGTTGACTCGGGAACTGTTTGCGATGGTCATCGCCAACTGGCTTCCCCGGTGCCAGTTCTTTGACCGCCATCGATGGCTGGCCCTCCGGGTGGGAGGGTGTCGTGTATCACGGGCAACCATTTGGGCGCCCTTTGACGTACGACCATTCGGTTCGCTTGTGAACCTCTCGATTGGCGAGGGGACATTTATTAACGCTGGATTTCGATGCGGAGTCCCAGACGGGGCTCTAGTCGTGATTGGCCGCGATTGCGCGATCGGTCCGAATGTGTCGCTAGAGACAGTGAATCACGGGCTCAGATTCGACCCAGCGACCGGTTGGACATCAAAACGCGCAGGCATTGAGATCCAGGATCGGGTCTGGATTGGGAGCGGCTCGATACTCCTTCCAGGAGTCATAGTTGGACATGACTCAGTGATCGCTGCGGGATCGGTTGTTACGCGATCCCTCCCGCCCTTCAGTTTGGTTGCAGGTGTTCCGGCAAAGTTGGTGAGAAACCTTGCGTGCGATAAAAAATAGTTTCGACAACTTCTTGACGGTACGGCCGGCACTTCAAGCCATCGCTTACTCGGTGGGTGGGTGGACCGCGCAGTTGAAACGTGGTGACACGCCAGGGTCGTTAAGCCATCCCGAGGGTAAGGTCTTGTTCATTCTTGGAGCTGGCAGATCGGGCAATACGTTGTTGCGTAGACTCTTGATTGAACGGTCGCAAATTTTCATCCCACCGGAAACATATGCGCTCACCGGAATCGCTGCGACTCTCCTGCGCAACAAACACATGAATTGGAGCGCCCAGGTCGACCTAGCGCTTGGGGCACTTGAGTTCCAGCCAGAGTTCGTCACGTTCGGCGTTGCTTCTTTCAGTGACTTTGCCATTGCGGCCAAGCAATGGGACTTTCGCCGTCGCCGAGCAGGAACCCTCGTTGTTGAGCTATACCGTTGGCTGGCGGTTCAGCGCGCGGTGCAAACTGAATGGGTCGGAGACAAGACACCCATGAATACGCTTCGACTTGGGTTGATCGACCTGCTCTTTCCGGTTGCGAGATATGTATTCATCCAGCGTGACCCTTACGACGTTGTGATGTCGTACATCAAGTCCGGCATCTACTCAGATCCCATGAAAGCCGCAGATCGGTGGATACTCTCGAAGCGGGCGTGGGTTGCGTTTCGACGCGGCGCGAGCGCCACGGCTGCTCTCGAGGTCCGGTACGAAGATTTGGTCAGGTGCCCAGACCAAGTAGTCGCCCGCATCATGAGTGCGTTTGGTATCCCTGCGCGGGAACAGTGGTTGGACGCCGCGCGTCTCCTGGGAGATGTGACACTCAGGGAACACCACCATCGGGTGCTCGGTGACGTCTCGGCTGCATCGATAGGGCAGGGCAGAACCGACCTGCCGGCAAATCTACGGAGATTACTTGCAAGAAAGCTGAATTCCGAAGCGATCGACTCGGGATACATGCCCATATGACAAGCGGGCGAGAGGAAGATATTGGCACCCGCCCCATCTGCGAATCGAGGACCGGGCTTCGAGCGATCTCGAAACTGATTGCCGGAACTTTTGTCCGGCAGGTCCTATCAGCACTCCTAGGACTTGCAACTGCCGGGGTTACGGCGAGATGGCTCGGGCCAACGGGTAATGGCATGCTCGCCGTGGCGTTACTGCTACCCGCATCGCTCTCAACTTTTCTTAACCTCGGACTCGCTCCTGCGGGCATCTACTTCCTTAGTTCGTCGCGGATTGGCTTCCGACAACTGATCGAGGTGTACATTCGACTTGTCGCTTGGATGAGTCTGTTCGGGATGATCGTCGGGTTGCTGCTGATCGGATACAGCGGAAGTTTGTTTCGGGGTGTGGAACCGTGGGTGCTCATTGTGGCGTTGATGTTGTTCCCAGTCAATTTGGCCTCTTTCCTACTGCAGGCGACCTTCCAGGGGCTTCAAGACTTTCGGTCGTTCAACTTGATCTTGCTCGGACAGTCGGCGATCTATTGTTTGGCGGTGGTCGCGGTGGCTCTCACCAGCCCCTCGAACGTCATCTTGGTTCTATGCGCTCAGATAGCAACGCAAGTTGCGGTCGTCATTTGGTCGCTGAATTGGCTTCGGCCGCTCTTCCTAGCACCGTGTGATCGAGTTGATGCGGCCGAGGCATCCAGCGCATTGCTCAGGTATGGATTGAAGTCACACCTCGGCAGCGTTGTCTCATACATCAACTATCGCGCGGACCTCGTACTAGTGAACCTCTTTCTAGGACCGGAAGTCTCAGGAGTGTACGCCATCGCTGCGCTCATCGGAGAGCGCATTTGGCTCATTCCGCAAGCGGTTGGAACTGTGCTGTTCCCACGGCTGTCGCTGCTGTCAAGAATTGAGGCGGACCAGCGTGTGCTCACACCCATCGTCGCACGCTGGGTTCTCTCCGTTACCTTCTGTGCGGCGCTATTGGTTGCGGCACTGTCGGTGCCACTGATTGCGTTCGGGTTTGGGCCGAGGTACACAGGGGCTGTGGCCCCTTTGTTCGTTCTGCTCCCAGGATTCGTCCTTGCTTCATCCTCACAAGTGTTGGCCAACGACATCGCCGCACGCGGAAGGCCTGAGTTGAACCTCGCGACATCCTCAGCGGCATTAATGCTGAACATTTGCGCCAGCATATTGCTGACTCCGCGCTTTGGAATGCTCGGCGCAGCGTTGAGTACAACGCTCGCGTTGACCTTGAACACGACACTCAAACTGATCCTTTACTGCCGATTGTCGCGGAACGACTGGCGCGCGTGTGTGCTTCTAAGTTGGACCGATGGTGTCACACTTTGGGCTGCTGTTCGCGCTGTGTCAACTCCTACTACAAAGTAGCCCCCGCGTGCACGTTCTCGTAGTACCGTCGTGGTTCCCTAAAGATGAACGAGACTCAGCCGGAGTGTTCTTTAGAGATCAAGCTGAGGCGCTCAGTTGCTATGGGCACAGGGTGGGTGTGATCGCCCAGTACCCGCGGAGTTTGAAAACTTTGTGCTTGAGATGGGAGACTTTGGATCAAGAGTACCGTGACCGATTGGTGGTACTTCGAGACTACTTCTGGGCTGCGTTGCCCAAGGTCCCCTATGGCGTGTTCCTGCTTTGGAGGACTGCGGCGTGCAGTCAGTTCGCTCGATACTGTTCGCGTTTTGGTAGACCGGATGTGCTTCATGCTCACTCCGCGCTTTATGGAGGCGCCATCGCTGTCCATCTGGGGCGCAAGTTCGGCATTCCCGTTGTCGTTACCGAGCACAGCAGCGCATTCGCTTTGGGGCTCCTCAGTGATTGGGAGTTGTCTCTGGCTCGCCGCGCGCTTGGCGCGGCCGATGCGTGTATCGCCGTTAGCCAATCGCTGAAAGCGGAGCTGAGACTCAAGCTCGGCGTAACGTTGGTGCACGTTGTTCCCAACGTAGTTGCGTCACGCTTCATGTGTACGCAACGCCGCACACGAGGGAGTTCGGACAGTACTCGTCGGATCCTCAACATCGGATCGCTCGACGCTAACAAGAGCCAAGCAGACCTAATCCGCGCGTTTTCCTTCCTGGTGTGCAGACACTCTGATTTGGAGCTTTGGCTAGTCGGGGATGGACCGCAGCGGTCGGCGCTAGAGTCTCTCGCTGCACAGTTTGGTGTTCGTGAGAAAGTCGTCTTCTTCGGGAACTTGCCGCCTCATCGAATTCCTGACTTGGTGTCGGACGTAGATGTATTGGCAGTCTCAAGTCGCTACGAAACCTTCGGGCTAGCTGCGGCAGAGGCAATGGTGCTGGGAAAGCCTGTCGTCTCCACAAGATGCGGGGGGCCTGAGGACTTCGTGTCTCCACTGGCGGGCGTACTTACGCCCGTAGGCTCACCGATGGACTTGGCGATTGCATTGGAGCATGTGTTAGAAAGCCTAGGGCAATACAGCGCCTCTTTGATATCCACCGAGGCGATACTGAGATTCGGCGGCTCTTCCGTCGCCAAACGTCTCACGTCAATCTATGAGGCGGTTGTCGAGGCATGCTAGTGGTAGTAGCAGCCATTGCTGTTGTTGCACTTCTATTGTTTGTGCCGTTTCATGCGCAAACAAATGTTCGCGCTTTGCTTCTTGGACTGTTCGCATTTTACGGGGCCGTTCGGCTTGATTGGCTCACTTCGCGTCGGTTGGGTTCGAGCGGGCTGGCTACCTATCTCAAGTTGCTCGCACTGTTTGTTGCGTGCATCCTTGCATCGATTGTGACCAACCAGAGAATCCACGTTTATCAGGACTACGTCGAGATTTCGACGGTGCTCATCGCTGGCGGCTCGACAATCCTCTGGTTCGAGATAGGCAGTCGAGAGAAGCTCGCGAGCCTCTTCGGGCGCTGGTTCATTGGGTTGTGTGCGGTGTACTTGACAGTGTGCGCGTGGCAGATCGTTGGCTGGTGGACTAGTTCCCCCTTTGGCGGCCTTTATGCGGCGTATGCGACACCACAGACGGTGGAGGCCGCGGCGCTACTCGCTCAGCGAGGCGAGTCCGACCGATTTGCGGGCTTGTCGTCCAATCCAAACGCCCACGCGGCGCTCCTTCTCCTTCTCTTTCTAGCAGCTTGGCTGACTGGTAGACGGCGTGCGCTAGATTCGGCTCTTGAAGGGTTGTGTTTTGTCCTCGTCGTTTTTGCTCAGTCGAGAACAGGATTGATCGCGATGCTGGCAGCGCTGTCGCTCCTAGTCGCCTCTCGTGTGCGAAGTGCAGAGGCAGCAATTGGCGCTTCCCTGCTTGTGCTTCTTGTCATCTTTCTGATCGTGTCCCTCTCCCGATGGCTCACCCTAACGTTTGTAGAGTCGGTGTTCAGCGAGAACATCTTCGAACACAATTCATTTCTGTTAAGAGCGGGACGGTGGAGGGAGTTGTTAGAAGAAGCTCTGAGAAGTCCAGTGTTTGGCAACGCCCCACGGCAAGAGCACTTCGAGGCTACGGGAGCTCACTTTGATAGCGAGTACCTTCTGGTAGTTTGGCGCTACGGTCTGTTGGGCCTCGCTGCGTACCTGCTTGTGCTGGTCGGCCCCGTGATTTCTGTTCTATTGACAAAGCGCGCCGACCGGTTGACTACGGCCCTATCTAGCGCACTGTTTGCCGCAACAGTCGTGATTGGGGTGACGAATGTCACACTTTCCGATCTACGCTTTGCGGTCTTTCACTCAATGATCGTTGGGCTCTGCTTCGGCCGCTTGCGCCCTTGCGCGACACAAGAGTTGCCACACCGACCCCCCCCCACTTCGTCCCTGCTCTGCGATCCGGCTGCGTGTACCCTGTCACACTCCAGAAGACCACATGGCAAGAACTGACATTCGGGTGGATGAACTGATCCAGCAGTATCTGCGGCGTGACCTAGTGCTTCCCGAGATGCAGCGCCGCTATGTGTGGCCTGGAACCCGCGTTCGCGACTTGTTGGATTCGCTTTACCGCGGGTATCCCGCAGGCACCATTCTCGTCTGGGAGACCAACGAGGAGGTTGCACTTCGCGCCGCCGCTGTTGAACAGGCTGTGCCTGCTTTTCGCGCTCATCGCTTGTTGTTGGATGGGCAGCAGCGCATCACATCGCTCGCTGCCGTGCTCGCTGGCAAGCCAGTCACCGTTCGCGGCCGTAAGAAGCCAGTCGAGATTAGCTTTAACTTAGACCATCCCGACGAACTCGAGGTGGTGACTGAAGTCGATGACGACGACAGCGACGAATCCATCGATGAAGACGAACTTTCCGACAACGGCGCGCCAGATTCGGACGAAGAAGAACTACAGCGGCGATTTGAGAGGATGGCATTTGTGGTTGGTACGAAGAGTCTCGCGCAACTGCCCAACTGGGTATCGGTGTCCGATGTGTTCAAGGAGGGAAGCGATCGGCCCTTCCTGAAGAAGGCTGGGGTCGCCGATTTCAACGATCCTCGTTACGACCGTTACACCACACGACTCGAGCGACTCCGCGGGATTCGAAACTACTTGTTCGGAATGGAAGTGCTTCCGAGTTCCATGAGTTACGACGAGGTCACCGAAGTCTTCGTCCGAGTCAACTCGCTCGGTGCGAAACTTCGAGGCTCTGATCTCGCGCTGGCGCAGGTCACCGCAAAGTGGCGTAACTCACTCGCGATTTTTGAGAAGTTTGACGACTCCTGTGCGGCGCAAGGGTTCGACTTTGACTTGAGCCTTCACATTCGCAATCTGATGGTCATCGCGACGGCGCAGTCACGCTTTCGAAGAGTGCGTGGCATGAGCAGCGCGATGCTCGAACACGGCTGGAGCGAATGTCGCCCTGCGATGGAGTATTCGCTCAGCTTTCTCAAGAGTAACGCGCACATCGACAGCCCAGCGCTGCTCTCTTCGAACTATCTCGCGCTCGCCATCGCGTACTTCGGCCACAAGAGGAACTATCAGATTTCTCAAGAGGAGGCTGAGGCACTGCGCCGCTGGGCGCTCTTGGCCAACGCAAAGGGCCGGTACTCTCGGTCATCGTCTGAAACACTGTTGGATGAGGATCTCGCGGTGCTGCGCGACGGTGGGAATGTGGATGAGCTCTTCGAGCGATTGCAGCGACAAGTTGGCACGCTTGAAGTACGACCGAGCGACCTCGAAGGCCGCGACAAGCGCAGCGCATACTTCAAGACGATGTTCTTGGGCTTCCGAGCCGCTGGCGCGAAGGACTGGCACAGCAATGTGGGAATCGCTCTCGATCATCCGGGCCAGCAACAGCGGCTCCAGTGTCACCACATTTTCCCCAAGGCGTACCTCGAAGGGGTCTACAAGCCTCGGCAAGTGAACGACATTGCCAACCTCGCGTTCATCGCTGGCAAAGCGAATCGAAAGATAAGCGCGCGCGAGCCATCCAGATACATCCCCGAACTGCTTGCGCGACACGGCGACGAGATCTTTCGCGCGCAGTGTGTTCCGACCGATCTTGCTCTCTTGTCGCGCGAGCAGTTTCTGGACTTCTTGACTGAGAGGCGCCGCCTCATCGCAGTTCGGCTCAATGAGTTCCTGAGCGTGGAATCGATGCCCGCGGTCTAACCCCCCTACCTCCTCCTCTTCACTCCTTCGCGGTCGACGGTCCACACGCCGTCGTCGGCGATCCACAGCGCGTCGAGCGGTGCGCTCGACACGCGCAGCGCCAACGACTCTTCGAGCGTGGTTGAGTCAACGAGCCTGAGCGATCCGTCGCTCCCAGCGACGACTGCGCGCGTGCCGTCTTTTGTGAACACGATTCTGATCGGGCGCGTGCGCTGATGTCTCGCGGATGCTCGCACTGCCCCATCGCGCGGATCGAGCCGCACCAGCAGTCCGTGCCGACCGCCAGTAATGATGGTTCCATCCACGGGCGACACCCCCACACACGCACTCTGTTCATCGACTTGCCGCTTCCACTGCACCGAACCATCGGCCAGCGACAACACAACACATCCGTCGTGCCGCGACGCGAGCACCACGCGCCCGCGGGCAGCATCGACCGCGATGGCGGCTATTCCGCCAGGCTCATGATCATCGTCGTGTGACACGACTCCAGTTCTCCACAGCAGCGCGCCCGTCAGCGCGTCAAACGCATTGACTTCACCCGCAGAATCAACCGCCACGAGCCACCGAGGATCGTTTGTGCTCGCAAGCTTCTGCAGCCGCCTCCCTGCGAGCGCCGCGCACGACACATCATGCTCGCCCGCGCTTCCACCCCCGCTCTTCACAGCCACCCGCCCCTCCGCGTCGACGCTTGCGCTCCACTGCGCGCTTGTCACCGTCGTTGGCGAAATTCCCGGCGTTCCAACCCACGCTTCAAGATCTTCCAACGGGATCCGCCGCAAACCAGGGACGCCGCCCACCAACACAGCATCATCCATCACGACGACCGACCAAGACATGACATCCGATACGGGCATCACCGTCGGCGCACCCGTGTCGGCATCCCAGATGACGAGCATGCCGTCGGCGCCAGTCGAGCAGATCCGTCCATCTGACAGAACGCCGATGCTCCAGATGATGTCACGGTGCGCGCGCCCAGTCCACAGCGGAGTCGACGACCCGCTTCGATAGCGGCGCACCGTGCGATCCCACCCGCCGAGCACGACACTGCCGTCAACGAGGCTCGCCGCAGCGGACTGGCGATACGGCGGCGTCTCCAGCTGCTGCGTCACCTCGAGGTTGTCGTCAATCACGCATGCACCAGCCTCTGCCGCAAGGATGAATCCGCCCATGTGAGGCCGAGCGATGGAACGGGTCTCGCCGATGCCGATGTCGCCGCTCACACGCTGAACCTCACCCGTGATCGCTTCGACAATGCGCGCTGAGTGCACGGCGTGGACCACGGTTGTAGCGTCGCGCCAGGCGACATCGCCGCCCTCCTCGCCAGGGATCGGCGCGACTTCGTGCAGCACGCGGCCGTCATTGCCAGCGACAATCAGCAGCGAACCATCATTCTCGGCAACCGCGATAAATCGGCCATCGGGCGAGATGGCGACGCCACCGACCGACACTTCGCCAACCGCAGTGGACCACTTGCACTTGAGCCCCTCGAGCCGGACGAGTTGCGGTGAACCGGTGTGCTGCACGACCCCGGCGATCCACGTTCGGTCCGAGTTCGACACCACCGCGTACCAGTTCCCTGACTCGACGGGTTCACCGCGGCACACACGCGCTCGCTTGAGCAGCGCCACCTCGCTGCTGCCGTCATCATCCAGTGCCCCAATTGCCTGACCGAACGCGAGCTGGTCATTCGCCTCAATCGCGCTCGCTGCAGCAGCGAGGGCTGCGCGCCTCGCCTGCGCTGCTGTCTCGTGAGCGAAGCGAAGCGAAATCAGCGTCGTTGCAATCAACACGAGCGTGCATGTCGTCAGCGCAACCGTCAGTCTCCAGTGCCTTCGCACCGATCGTGTCACACGCTCTCGGAGGCGCTGTTGTTCGATCAGCACAGGCAGTCCAATGAGATGCTGCCTCAGGTCATGCGCAAACAGCGCCGCCCCCGCGTACCGCCGAGATGGATCGCTCTCGGTTGCCTTGGCCACAATTCGATCGAGGTCGCCCCGCAATCGACTGTCGATCGCTCCGAGCCGCTTGGGCACACTCGACTGGATCGTCGCAAGCGCCTGCGCGACCGTTCCTCCATCAAGTGGTCGCATCGGCGCGCCAGCGAACAGGTCGTACGCAATGGCGCCGAGCGAGAAGATGTCAGCGCGTGCATCGAGTGCGCGTCCCTGCTCGAGGGACTCAGGAGCCATGTATCCAAGCGTGCCAACGACGCGCTCACCGAGCATCGTGAGTGTGCGCCCTGTGGCGGTGGTCTCGCGCCTTGCGAGCCCGAAGTCAATCACGACCGCCCGTCCGCGCGCATCCACAAGCACATTCGCTGGCTTCAAGTCGCGGTGGATGATCCCGCACCCGTGCGCGTATGCGATGGCATCGGCGAGGTCGGCAAGCAGCGAGACGCGCTCGTGCAGTGACATCGACTTCATCAACGAAGCGTCGAGCGGGCGCGCGCCATCGACATGCTCCATCGCGAGCCATGTGCGGAACGATCCACCGCACTCCCATGTACCGGCCTGATAGAGGCGTGCGATCCCCTGGTGTTCGAGCGACGCGAGAGCTGCAATCTCCCGTTCAGCATCGCGTGCTTCAACACGCGTGCAGGGCCAGAGCAGTTTGAAGGCGACGAGCCTGTCTGGGCGAGATTGGCGCGCAAGGTAGACCTGACCGTTGGCACCCGCGCCGAGGAATCCAACGAGCTCGAATCCTGCGATGGACGTGCCGACAAGATTGGTGTGCTCGTCCTGTGCACACGGCGCGGGAGTGTCGTTGGCGTCCAGCGTCCGATCGGCGTCGAGAATCCGCCGGGCTTCCTCGATGATGTCAGGTGGATGGCGCGCCGCGGCTGCGTCCTCCTCTCCATCGAGGAGAAGCGCGAAGCACTCATGCACGGCACATAGTCGTGGGAGTTTCATGGTTTGATCCGGATGCCCCGCGGCGCCGCGAATATACTCGGAGAACTTTGCCCCTTACCAGCCGCGCTGACGCTTGTCCGGGGGATAGGCTGGATCGGCGTCTCCAGGAGAGTGCAGGATTCCCGTGGCAACCTTTGCGGATTCGGGTCAACGCCAGCAGATCATCGAAGAGTTGTTGCGTCGCCATCAGGGCGGCCAAGACAATGCGCTGCACGCGCTCTGGCATGAGTTGTACGACGAAGTGCACCGGATGGCACGCACCGTGCTATCGCGCGAGGGGCCGCGCCGCCCAATCGACACAACAGTCCTCGTGCATGAGCTCTACTTGAAACTCGGCGGCGCCGCATTCGACAACCGGGCGCACCTGTTCGGATCGCTCGTCCGCATGATGGGGCAGATCGTCGTCGATGCTGCGAGGCGCCGCGACCGATCACAGCGCCGTGATCACGCAGTCGCGCTTGAAACCAGCGAACTCTCGCTCGACGCTGCCGCGATTGGCATCGAAGCTGATGCGCAGGGAGAGGTTTCGGTCGCAGTCACCGCCGCACTCGACGAGCTCGATTCGCGCGCACCTCGCGCTGCAGCGGTTGCGTGGCTCAGGTTTGTCGGGGGACTCTCCGTCGAGCAGACCGCTGCATGCCTCGACATTTCAGAGCGCACCGTGAAGGGAGACTGGGCATTCGCCCGTGCCTGGCTTCACCGCGAACTCACTTCCCGGGGCCTCCAACCGCGTAATCAGCACAAAGGAGAGAACAATGCCAAGCCTTGAACAAGCACCCGTGAGACTCGAGTGGTGGCGGCGGGTGGTGGAGCTGTTCATCAAGTTCAACGAGCGGCCTCGTCACGAGTGGCATCGTGCCCTCACGGAGGCGTGCCCAGACGATCCAAGTCTCGCCTACGAGGTGCTGAGTCTGCTCGTCGCTGCGGAGTCGGTGGGTGTCGCCACCGACTGATCTCCTCGTTCTGGGGAAGAAACGAGTCGTCGCACGCACCGTTCCTTCCCAAGAAGGGGGAGATAGTGGGGACGGGATGGTGGGAATGCCCCTACAGCAATTGCGAGAGGAATGTCCGGGCGGGAACGCTCATCGGGCCGCGCGGCTGGGCAAAGCAGTCTGCATCCACAAACTCGGCGTCGAGGACCACCTGAAAGGCGAAGGGCGCCTTGAGTTGCTCTTGGTAGTAACCGAGAGCGCCTCCAACGGCCGCATCAGACTGCTTCACCTCGACCAAGAACCATGGCTTTCCATCGCGAATCACCACAAAGTCGACTTCGCGCTGGCGCGTATCTCGCAGGTACGCCAAGTGAAACTTCCCGAGTCCCATGTCGGTCCAACCATCGACCGCCTTGAGGAGATGGCACGCCACGAAGGTCTCGACCCGCTGCCAGAGATCCTCTATCCCCGCCCAGTCCCGAAGAAACCACTTCGGTTCCTTGCGAAGGCTCTCGGCGACACTCTTGAACCACGGCTTGATCAGGAACCCGTGATGCAGGCTGTTGAGCGCGTCGACCCAGCGCTTCACGGTGTCGATACCCACTCGGATGTCCCGAGCGAGGGTGCGATAGATGAGTTGACCTGAGGATCGGTTGGCGAGCAGTTTCACCAGCAGTTCCAATTGGCCGACGTGCTGAATCTGGGTGAGATCGCGGCATCTTCGCGCAGCAGTTGTTCCACGCGCATCGCCTGCCATCGCCGCGGGAAGCGATTGTCGCGCTTGAGGAACGGCTCGGGATATCCGCCGTGGTTCTAGAGCGCGGCGAACACTTCAGGCTTGATCCGGTTGGGGGGACAAACGATGCGCTTCTGATCCGGAAGCCCTCGGTGGAGCACTTCAGCCACGTTGAAGGGGTGAATGCGGTAGATGAAGTAACGGCCCATGAGGCTGTCGCCACCGCGCCCGTAGGTGTCGAAGAATCCCTTCTGGAACTGCTTCCAGCGTGGAAACTTGTCCAGTTCATCAAAGAGCGCAGCGGGAGTCCGTTTGGCGAGGCGATCCAGCTGGAAACGATCGACGAGTTTTACTGGGCCACCGAGCACCAGTTCTCGGTCATCGATGTTGTCCCCGTTGGTGTAACTGTCGGCGTGATTCCGACAGGTCGTGGTCTTGCCAACCCGACGCGGTGCGATGCAGTGGACGGGTTGAAACGTTCCCTTTCATCGAGCGCCAAGAAACTCTGCCCCTCGCTTACGGCGGTGGCGCTTGTCAGAGGTTCTCGCATCCGCTGCCGCGAATCGGCACTGGTGACGCGGGAGTCGCCACCTCCCGGGTGTTCTGGGTCAAGTACAGGTCTGAAAAATGGAGAAACAAACATGATGCTTCGCGCCCACATCGTCATCGCAGCCCTCGCCTCAGTTGTTTCATCGGGAGTTGTGAGCCCCGCCGCCAACGCTCAATGTGGACAAGAGTGGAGCCTTCGCGCGGGGAGTGGACCAGGCGCGTACGAAATCTGCTACGACGAAGCGCGTTCGCAGACCGTGCTCTTTTCTGGCGGAGACCAGAAAACCTATGTGTGGAACGGCGCCGCGTGGACCGTTGCCGCAACCGGCGGGCCACCTGACCGTGGAGCCGGCGCCCTTGTCTACGACCCCGTCGGACAGCGATGCCTGCTCTTCGGCGGATACTCGAGCGCTGGCGTGCGCAAGGATCTCTGGTCTTGGAATGGCGTCTCGTGGTCGCAACTGTCCGCAGGACCCACCGATGCTTCTGGTCGTGGCGACTTCGCGATGTCCTTCGACCGCGACCGCAATCGGCTCGTCATTCACGGCGGTTACCAAGGCTCAGGCGGATCGCTGCTTGAAGACACGCTCGAGTGGAATCCAACGACCAACTCATGGACGCGCTGGACGACCGGTCCCATCGGACGGCGCTACGCCCATCGAATGGCGTACGACGAGGCGCGTCACGAAACCGTGCTCCATGGTGGTTACTACTTCACCAACAAAAACGACACTTGGAAGTGGAATGGATCAACGTGGACGGCGGCCGGAACGACCGGACCCGCGCGCTATGTGTTCGGCATGACCTTTGACAGCCAGCGAGGCCAACTCATCCTTCATGGGGGCACGACCTGCTGTGGCGAGGTGGAGCATCCACAAACCTATGTGTGGAACGGCACGAATTGGAGTCTCTGTCCCCTTCAGGGTCCCGCGCGCGGATACATGAACATCGCGTACGACAGAGTGCGAGACAGGATCGTCGTGCCAGGTGGCATGGGTCCGTCAGCGGCCGGGCGCGCCTACATACCTGAAACTTGGGAGCTCGCGCTGAGCAACCAGCCCTCGACGCGCCATGTTCCATCGCAGTATGCCACCATTCAGGCCGCCGTCGATGCAGCAGTGAACGGCGACACGGTCGAGGTGGCGGCTGGCAACTACCCAGAGAGCGTCAACTTGAGGGGAAAGGCGATCGTCGTTCGTAGCGCTGTTACCGCAGGGGCGAGTGTCGTCGCCCCGGAGGGGACGCGATCATTCGTTGCGAACTCAGGCGAGACAGCCAGCACGCGCATCGTCGGGTTCAGGATCTCCAAGGGAGGAACGCTCGGTGGCGGAGTAGAGACTTCGAACACTTCACCAGTCATCGACTCGTGCCTGTTCGAGGGGTGCAAGAATGGCCATGGTGGTGGCGTTCATGTGTCTGGTGGCGCTGTGTCCATCATCGCTTGCGAATTTGTGGATTGCACTGCGACTCACATCCCCGCTGCGACCTACGGAGGAGGTGGGGCGATTCGGTGCGTTGGCGGATCCACGACCGTTGATGAGTGCTCGTTCAGAGAGTGTCACAGTGGGCAAGCCCGAGTTCTCATGCAGGAAGGTGGCGGGACGACGCGATTCACCCGGTCGACCGTGGTTGGATCGCCTTCCACGGGGGGCTTAGGCACCTTCCTCTACAACGCGTACTCAAACGTAACCGTTGAGGACTCTCTCTTCGAATCAATCGACTCGCCCGCGCTCTTCGGCTGGGCGCCCATGACCGTCCGACGCTGCGCGTTCCGTAACTTCTATGGCAGTCGCGTGATGGAAATGCGCTTCGGCCAGACCCTCATTGACGAGTGCACGTTTCAGAACTGCCATGTGTCCGGAGCGCTGTTCGGAGTCGTCTATTCGGGTACATACGCTCTGGGAAACAGCAGTTTCTGCTCGGTCTCCACGCCGCTCTTCCAGGGCGCGTGGACAGATCTCGGCGGAAACGACTTCAGTTCGAACTGTGGGACGCTTCATGTCCCGTCGCAGTATGCCACCATTCAGGCGGCGATCCAAGCAGCCGAGAGTGGAAACTTGATTCTCGTGGGCGCTGGGACCTTCGGCGGGCCGATCTCATTCAACGGGAAGGACATCGTAGTCCGTGGTGCGGGCGCTGGGCTAACGATCATCAGTGGCGCAGGCGACGCGCAGAGCTCCGTCGTCCGCTTCACCGGCGGCGAGCCAGCGACTGCCGCGCTAGAGAGCGTGACTGTTCGCGGCGGAATCAGCGGAACATCATTCCCGCCAAATCCTGCTGTCCTCGTCGGCGGCGGCATCTTTGGTTACAACTCTGCCGCGAGCATCCGCGACTGCGTGATCGAGTTCAACTACGGCGGGTTCGGTGGCGGCGCGTACATGTACGGTTGCACTGGCAACGTTGAGCGGTGTGTCATTCGCTCCAACACCGCGCAGGCCGACGGAGGCGGATTGCAGCTCTATGGCGGCGCGATGTCGGTCATCGACTGCTCGATCACAGACAATTACTCCAACAGCCGCGGCGGCGGAGTCCACGCGGTCTTGGGGGCGCACGAGTTCACGCGCGTGGCCATCTTGTCGAATGCATCCAACAATCTTGTGGGTGGGCTCTCGTGGGTTCCCGATGGAGATTCTGCAGCGGTTCTCACGCTCGACGACTGCACGGTGACGAGCAACACCGCAGAAAAACTCTACGGCGGCATCGGCGTTGTGAACGACAATGGCGGGCCGAAGTTGCATCTCATTGGAACGCAAGTCTGTTCAAACACTCCCGTGCCCAACATCTCTGGACCGCACACCGCCGACTCGACCAGCGAGGTGTGCGACTGCTTTGGGGATGTAGTTCAAGATGGCGTTGTCAACGGCGTCGACCTCGCAGCACTACTGACGGTATGGGGCACCAACGGTGGAACGATGCCGCGCGCAGACTGCAGCCGCGACGGGATCGTCAACGGTGTCGACTTGGGAACACTCCTCAGCGCCTGGGGAGCGTGCGCGCCGTGAAGTGAACGACATTGCAAACCTCGCGTGCGTCGCTGGCAGATCGAATCGAAAGGTCAGCGCGAGCGGTTTCCCGGATTCTTCACTGAGCGGCGCCGGAGTCGAGTGGCCCCGGGTCAAAGCTCCGCAGTCTGCGACATTCCGTGCTTTACCGCTCGTCGCGAAGCGCCAGTAACAGTGCGGGGACACGAACCGTCGCCGTCTCCCACACCAGATCTAGCATGACGCTGTGGTATTGATGGGTGGCAATGTCCTTCATGCCAGCTACTGCCTTCCACGGAATTGCCGGGAAGCGCTCCCTTGTCAGGATGGGCACGCCTCACGCATGTCCCGCAGCCGCTGCTCTTGACGCGGCTCAAACTCCACGAGCAGATCTAGGTCAGAATCTGGCCGACTAGTCCCCCGCGCGCGCGATCCGAAGACTCCAGCGCGTACGACTCCCATTGCCCGCAGTGTGGGCATCTGGGCTCGAATCGCCACAAGAATCTGCTCAAGACTCGCTGAAGCGTAAGCACTCATATCCAGAATCCTACTTGGAGCGCTGACACTTAGCGACTCACTCCGCAACAACGATCGGCAGCGAGCACGACCTCGACGCACCGGCTGCAAACGACAGCGACTTTCCGATCCACGCCGAACTCGCGGGTGGCTGAGTCAGCGTCACCGCGCCACGCCCAAACAGCTTTCGAGGGCGCTGGCCATCGGTGCTCGGTGGCTCGATGAGCGTCCACCCTGAAAACTCAAGGATCGCTGATCCCGAGTCGCCGATCGTAAGAGGCGCCACGGGCATCTGCACGCTCGCCGGATCAGACTCCACCCAGTACGCACGGAGATCAGCACGCCACAGGCCGTCGCGCTCAGTGAATCCATCGGTGAGAACACGCAGACTTCCCTGGCTGTGACCGCGCGCGCGCAACTCGAACTTCATGATGGTGCCATCTTCGAAGACCACGGCGACATGTTGGCGCCGTTCACCCGGAGCAGGCACACTCATCGCGATCGACAGCACCGCATCGGCGCCAGGTGCGATTGACCTCGTGCTGATGTCGCAAGTCAAACACCCACAAGACTTCACGACATCTTTCACCCGCCATGCCACTGTCGAGTCATTGTGGATCATGAAAGAATGCTCTGCGCGCGCAGGCTGCTCGTCGACAAGCACTGTGCCAGCGTCGAAGACGATTGCTTCGGACGGCACCGATGATTCGTCGGAGCGTGCGTCCAGCGGGAGTACCGCGCTCTTGAGCGGAGGAAGATTCGACACCCACTGATCGAGCTGCCATCCAACATCACCCATCGGATTCTGAGCGAGTGGCACAACGAGCCCGTCGAGATTGACGCGCGCCTCATCGGGTCGGTACGCGATGTCGAATCGAGCATCCTGAACAAGGTCATCGGTGTTCGGGGTGATGTAGATGCGTTCTCGAGTGCATGGAGCGCGCTCGATCGCGATCGGTGTCACAATCGCAACGCTCCAAGCGGCTGGCCACTCTTCGCTCGCCCCGTTGAGTTGATCGACCACCCGCGCTCCCGAGACAACCTTGCCTCCAAGGGTGTAGTCGTACAACGACACACTCTTTCTCAGCATCACCTTCGCGCCAGGTAGAGTCGCGTCACCAGAGTGCACATCCATTTGGATTGTGCTGAGAGCACTCGTGCGGTCATCGATCGTGGCTGTGACTCGAGTTTGCGGTAAGTCTGGGAGGAATCGCCACGAAGCGCGAGAGACCCCGGACTTCCCGCCGACATTCGACTCAACTCGAAGATCTGCAGACGCTGCTCCCCACCTCATGTACTGCTGAAAGTCCAGCGGCGCCACTTGCCCAAGGACACGCCATCCATAGGCATCCATTTGTGGTCCTACACGGTGCATCGAGTCATTCAGGTCAAACATCACCGTGGAGTGGCCTCCCTGTGATTTGGCGAATCGGGTGTGAAACTGCGCGCCGTCGCTTGTAAACAGTGACGTGGCGTTCGCCTCTTCAGGACCTCGGCGAGTCCAAATTGTTTGCTCGTGAACGCGATAGGCGAGCCCCGACTTGAACACGGTTGCAACCTTGATCAGATCGACCCGATCGGGCGCTTCAGCGTCGAGTGGCAATTCAAACGACGCCATCTCACCGCTGCGAGCGCCGTAGGAAACAACTGAGTATGTCACGATGTGCGAGTCGAGTTCGCGTTGTCGTTGATCCAACCCTGGGATGACTGACAAACAACGCGCTGACGCTGTTTGTGCGCCGCTCGCACCGGGCGGCGCGTCGAGTGGCAACTGGCCAAGTCCCACCGCTGCACTGACGAGGCTCGCGGATGCGACTGCGAGCAGTGCGGTCATCATCGCAGTGATTGTCGGTCTCATCATCGTGATTCCTCCTCGTTGTGACTCAACCCGAAACCGCCTCTGGCTGCGAGGCGCGCGCCGAAAGCATAGTCCGCAGCGTGAAGTGACCCCACCGCGCGACCTCGACAAGATCACCCGCTTCATCGGGCCACGCGTGCATACTCGCGAGGCGAAGATCGACGAGTCCGCTGAGCCGCGCGTGATCGACTGGCTGGTGGCTCTCCGCTTCGACGCGCACGATCGTGAATTCACGGTCACCAGGACGAATGCCAAGCGTGACGAGGCACTCGCGACATCCGAGCCGCTCGACTGCGGCAACCGCCAACTTGCGCGCAATGAGTGGACCAGCACGATCCGCTTTCCAGAAGTCTTTGCCGCTCATCGCACCGCCGCCGATGGGAACCCTCGGTCCATAGAAATCTGCGACGAGTTTCTTGCCTGAAAGCCCGTTGTCCCCGTGCGGACCAGCGGCGACGAAATCGCCAGCTGCATTGATCGAAAGCGCAAAGTCGGCGGTTGCGTCGAAGCCTGGGACCGCCAGCGCGAACTCCTCGATTTCACTGCGGATTCGCGCGGCAATCACCCGGCGAGCTGAGACTGCGTCCCACTTCTTTGCGTGCTGAATCGACACGGACACATCCGTGAGATGAAGCGCTCGCCCATCGAGCGACTCGTTGACGAAGACGATGACCTTTCCGTCGGGGCCGAGTTTGAGCGCACTCTGCTCGCGCCGAAGGTGATGGAGCGCGATGGCGAGCCGCCGCGCCAAGGCATGCTCGGGTGGAACTCCCTCAGTTCCTGGCAGACTGCATGCGTACCCGGTGACGATCGATTGGTCATCAGAGACTTCGCGGTATGCAGCCTCGCCACGACGTAGTGGACCCACATGAAGGTCGGTCGACACCGTGAGATTCATCGGGCGCGGAGCGAATCGGGGCCCGTATCCGGCCGACGCGTAGACATCGCGCACGATCGACTCGACATCGATCGCCTTCGCGCCGCGGCATCCAATGCGACCGTCGATGAAGACCGCGTTTCGGTGGAGCGCCACTTCGACTCCGACAAGCGCGCGCTTCTGGCGCCGCCTGGCCTCGTGAACGATTGCGTCGGCGATCGCGTCTGCCAGCTTGTCGGGATGGCCTGGCAGAACGAATTCAGCGGTGCGGGCAGTGTGCGTGGCTGTGTGTGATGTCATGTGGTGATCTCCGTGAGATTGATCCAGTGATCGGTGAAGTCGCCGAGATCACGTCGACTCGAGTTTCCGGGAGGGATCGCAACACCCACCGTGCAAGCGTTTAGCGCGGCCGCGGCGTTGGCGGTCGGCACCCCAACGAATCCATCGGTGATGATCACGGCACGACGCACCCTGTGTTTCGCCATGTGCGACGCGACGCACTCGATCGATGTTCCTCCCGTTGTCTTGCAGACGCCACGGCGGAGTTCGTCGAGCGTGACATCGGCGACCTTCGTTGAGAAGAGGTGAATCGTAGGATGCACCATCTCGCGGCAAGCGAGCACTGCGCCGTAGAGCGGTCCCACGAGATTGCCGATGCTCCCTGAGACATCCAGGTAAACATGAACCCGCAGTTGCTTCTGTGTCGCGCGCCTCACCGGGCACTCAGCGCGGTACAGAATCGTGCGACCTCCGAGCGCCTTGAGAACCACGCTTCGCCGATCTATGTGCGGCACTGGGGTCGTGAGTGGCGAGACCACTGTGTCGACCTTCGCGGTGCGACCAGCACACTGAGTGAACGCTGCGACTCGACGCAAGATCAGTTCGAGGCTGCGACGGTTGCTTCTGGGCACCTGACAAGCGCGCTCGAAGAGGTCGTGGGCGGTTGGCCCACCACGCCCGAACCCTGGTGTCGGCCACGACTTCGTGATTCGCCGCATTTCATCGAAGAGCGCGGGGGTTCTGGTATCAAGCTCTCCGTCACTCGATGAGCCACTCCCCTCTGATGTGTGATCTCCCAAGAGTTTCGGTGGGTCGAAGCGGGCTGCATCACCGCAGTTCGTGAACGCCTCACGCAACTCGTGATACGTCGCGCCTGTCGGTGAATACAGCGCGCAGTAGAGTTGCGAGAGGGGCTGGTGCTTTCGGCTCGCGAGCGCCGTCGGTGGGGTCACCTTCCCGTGCGAGGGGTGCCATTTGGGTGGTGGGCGCAAGAAACACTCGGGAAATCGGCCCCATTTATAGAAGTCTCGAAACAGCGCGGTGTACTCGTCTTGGGGAATGAGTCGACAGAGCATCGCGTTGATCACCGCATCGAAGACAAGATTGTCGACCTGGCTGACGCGCTGATAGAGGCGGGTGTGACCGAGCATCACATGGTGCAATTCATGCATCACCAACATGAGCAGCTTTTCCGGTGTCTGCGCATGCTTCGCGACGAACTGGGGGTTGATGAAAAGTCGCGGCCTCGACGCGCATTCGACTGCCGCACTCGGAACCGCCGTGCTCTCGACGACCTCAAGGATCTGCATGAGCGCCGGCAAACAGTACTGCCCTGCTGGAAGGGTTGAAAAGATGCGGTCGGTGAGTGAGTCGCATGCGATTGTCATACTGATTGCTCCGAATGCTCGCGCGGCAGCACGATCGCCAGGGGGCGGTTGAGAATCTCGCTGCTCAGGAGGGGTGACTTGCCACGAATGAACACGCTCTTCGAGCAGCGACTGAGCACGGCGATGACAAGTCGCGGATCGTCGCTGAAGCCAGGTCTGTACTCGCCCCTTTCCCGAGGGACAACCGCGGCGACTGCAGGGAGCGTCATCAACGCATCTGAGCACTCAATCGCGATGCGACGAAGTTGATTGATCCCGTGCGCATCGCCTCGGTAGCGCACGCCGCAACGATCGCACAGGCGGCGGATGTCGTGTGCGATCGAGAACGACACCGCGATGATGTCGCACCCGTTCGTTCCCTTGTGCGAAACAGTGACTGTCGGTCGCGCGCCAATCATGTGGATGACCCCTGTTGCGTGTCTGCGCCTTTGCATAGTCGCCGAACACCGCGCCACGATTCGAGTACTCGCGTGACATCGTCAGGAGTCTTGATGACCTTCTCATTGAACAGCCCTGCGAGCACATTCGTGATCGCGATTGTCTCGTGATGGTCCGGCGCAAGCGCGGCCAGAACTTTGGCGATCTCTTGCCACGCGCTGTGCTCTTGACCACCCGCCAGAACAGCGATTGAAACACTCTGCGCGACTGACGACATGACCGAGAGTTCAGCCGCTTGCTCGGCGACCGCCGCGTTGAGTCGCGCTGCAGCTGGAGAATTGACGACGAACGCGGCGAGAGCGTGCCGAGCGCCGGGGGGCGCTTCGGCGAGCCCATCGGCGATGTACGCAGAGAGCTCCGTGCCTGAGAGTCCTTCCAGTCCCATCGCGCGGATCGCGCGCCGCACCGGACAACGCTCAGAGATGAGAAGCCGCCGCGGGTCCGTCTTTTCCATGGAGGCCATCGCCCACACGGACTTGTGTGCGAGGAGAAGTCGAACGCGCGGGACCTCCTTCCCCTCTGCTCTGTGCGGAATCGAGTTTTCAAGCGCCATCCAGGCTGAGTCGCTCGCAGCTGCCGATGGCGAATCGACGAGCCGCGCCGCGTGCACGGCGATGATGTTTCTGTAGAGCATCGCTGCCCGGCGACCGCTGAGTGGTAGTTCCATGGGTGCCGCCTGCTCTGCGATGAGTCGCACATACTGAGTGACTGCGGGGCCGAGCGCCGCAGTGACGAGATCGATTTCTCGTCGCACAGTTTCAATACGCTCGGCGAGTGCGGCCGCGGTCTCTCGCGAGAGCGGCGAGTCGATACCAGAGATGACAGCTTCGCGGTCCGACTCACTGAGCCAATGCCAACGGGGCACCCTCACAACGAAACTGAATCGGTCAGCGAGCGCGGCATCCAGTGGTTCGCTGCCTGTGTAGTTGTCGCCGTCCTGTCCATCGGCATCAGCCGTGATCGGCGGATTCATCGCCGCCCACCGGTAGATCAACCGTTCAATCGGCATCCCCTGCACCTTCTTCTCGTGAATGATCGAGAAGAGGCGATTCTGCATGTCGGGACGGCACCTCGAGATCTCGTCGAGGAAGACAGCTTGTGCATCCCAGATCGAGGCGGGAGTCTGCACGAATCGCAGTCCCCCATGATCATCTGGAAGCGGGTACCCCACGAGATCGTCGTAGTTGAGAAGGCTCGCGTTGTAGTGGCGCCACGTGATTCCGAGTGCCTCACACAGACGGCAGAGCAACAAGCTCTTCGCTGTGCCATGGGGACCAATCAGCAGCATCGGCGCGCCAGTAGCGAGCGCGGCGATCACAATGGGCTCGATCTGTTCCATGCCAATCAGGCCGAGCTGGCGCAGGAGACCCGCGCGACTGTTCAGTTGCGGTGGTGACGGTGGTTGTTGAACGGGTCTTCATGTCGTGACTCCACGACATCGAAAGCAACCAGCTTGAAAAGGGTGCGTTCCCTCACGCGGGGAACTGATTTGCTGTGGGCCGTGCCAAACAATCGCACCGCCACGCCGCATCGCCCTCTTCAGGGCTGGCCTCAGCACCGTGGCCCCTGCGAAGATCGCTAGGCTCGGTTGCTGCTCGGGCTTTATGGAGGCCGCCCGAGACTCTGGATGCGTTGATGACGATAGCTCAGTGTCGACGGCGAGTCAATGAGAACTTTGCGCGCTCATCCCACGCGAACACTTGCGCGGGTTACGCCCCCTTCGCGTAGAGCCATGCGCTGATCATCCGCGCGGTCTCTGCGTCCGCGATGTCGCTGAGTCGACTGGCTACACCTACCGCTGCGTCGCTGACACGGCTGCAGCGTGGGCGGATGCGGGGGTCGTTCGCTTCCAACATGGTTTCTGCACGATCCTCGATCCGACACCATGGGCGCAGTTGCTGCGGTGTGACATCGCCAATGTCGTGACCGTCGACTGGCAAGCTGCGTACGGAGCCGTGGTCGAGTTCGTACGGACGCTTGAGAACGCGCGCACAGTGGCCGTCGACGAGAAGAGCCCTCTCATCTGTGCAGCAGCGATGACGGCGGATGGCATCCTCCAAGGGGCGGTGGCCGGTGTTGCACCTGAGCGCGCACCCACAATCGAGGCACTGCGAAAATCGATCAGTGCGGGTTGAACACTGTCAGAGGAGTTCTTCTCGCGGGGATCGAAGAACCCTCTACCTCGCCCTTGCACCAAGTTCAAAGAGCTTGGGCGGCATCGCGTTGGCGAGTGTGCCAGTCACACTCATCGGGTGCATCCCCTCGATCTTCGTCGGACGAAATGCCCCCATGAATGTGTAGGACTGCGTGCCGAGCGAACCGTCCTTCTTCCTGTGACGCACGAAGAGCCACATCGTGCCGACGCCATTCTTGGCCTCAACAATCCGCCTTCCCAGATCCGTGTTTGGCCGAGCTGTTGATTGGCTCTGCCAGTGAAACTCGGTCGGCGTGATGGCGAAGTCGCGGTATCGGGTGCGCTCGGTGAACGACTCAGAATCTTTGTCAAGCGTGACCAGCATCAGATATGCGCTGTGCTCTGGAATCCACATCACGCCTGCTTGTTGGGTTGAGTGCCAGACCGGCTCCCAGCCAAAGGCTGAGCACACTTGATCGGTGGTGTAACTGCGGTGAAGCATCAGCGGCACACCCTCAGGAATCGGGACCGATGGTGTGATTGAAAGTGTGTGTGCGCGCGTAGCAACTGTAAGCAGCAGCGAGCGCAACTCTGCCCGAAGTGGAGCGTTGGCAGCGAGCGCATTGATGACGTCTCGCGCGCAGGGTGGCCGATTGAGATTCGCCTCTCTTGCCACGGAGTCGCCGAATCCCACGAGCAACACCGCGAGCCGCCGATCTGCGATGAGCGCGGTCGCGAGTGACTCGCCGCGGTCCAGCGCGTCGAGGATTTCGATGCCGAACTCGGCGAGTTTGCGATCGTCGAGCGCCGCGACTGCTCGAAGACCGGCGGGGAATGGCTCCAGCGCCTCCACCTTCGCGAGCGATGCCCCCAGACCCGCGCTGTGCAAGAGACCTGTGTAGGTCCAGCGTGCATCTCTTCGATGCGAGTACATCTCCCGAGGATCGATGCCCGTCGCTTCGATAAACTCCAACTGCGTCGGGGTGCGCTCAATTCGCTCATGAAGTTGACGGAGCAAGTCAATCAGTTGCTCGCGCCTCCCACCGAGTTGCGCCTGAATGTGTTCTAGCACACGCCTGCGCGCTATCGGCTCAAGCGTGATCGAACAGCCAGGCGGAAGTGCCGTGAAGCCATCCTCAACCTGCGTCTTGATCGACACCCCCGCCTCTGTCAGCAACGCGTCCAGTCGATCGGCAAATCGAAACTCGCGCCGGTACTGACCAACGAAGTCGAGCACTGTCAGACACTCTTTGTTGGTCTTCGCGCAGAGTCGAAGTCCGCGGCCAAGTTGCTGCAAGAAGATCGTAAGACTGTCCGTCGGACGCATGAAGAGCACTGTGTCGACCTCTGGAATGTCGACCCCCTCATTGAGCAAGTCTGCGACAAAGAGCAGTTGCAGTTCACCTCGGCGCAATTGACCGATGACTTCGTCGCGCCGCTCCACCGAGTCATCGCCCGCAAGTGCTGCCGCCCGCATTCCTCGACGACCGGCGGCTTCCGCGCTCTCCCGCGCACGCTCAAACACTGCTGCGAGCATGCGCGCATGAGCGACTCCTGCGCAGAAGCCGATTGCGCGCATCTGAAGTGGCTCAGCAACATACGAATGGATCGCTCGACGCACTCCTTCGATCCACGGGTCGCCTCGCTCGATGTACGCCTGCTCGACACGCTCCATGACGTACCGCCCACCTGTCACGAGCGCAGCGTCGCGAAGGTCGATCTCATCGGTCACTCCGAAATATCGAAATGGCACGAGCAATCGGCGCGCGATTGCGTCTGGCAGCCGCAGTTCTGCGGTCGTACGGTCCTCGAAATGGCGCGTGATGTCTGAGCCATCTGCGCGCTCGGGAGTCGCCGTCAAACCGAGCAGTGATTTTGGCGTGATCCACTCAAGCAGCTTCTTCCACGTCTTCGCTTCGCCGTGGTGGGCTTCGTCGACGATGACATAATCGAAGTAGTCGGGCGCGAGCGAGTTGGTCCCGATCTTTGAGTTCCATGATTGAATCGATGCGAAGAGTGCATCGCACGGCCGTCCATCTTCGCCGCCAACTAGGAGTCCTCCGAAGTTCAGATTGCGCATGACTTGCGCGAACATCGCACGCGCTTGCCTAAGAATTCGCTCAGAATGAACCACATAGAGCATCCTGGGAGCGCGGCCATGCCGCACACGAAACGACGCTTCGAATGATCGATAGTCGAATGCGGCAATCATGGTCTTGCCTGTTCCTGTTGCAGCGACGATCAGGTGTCTCTTGCGGCCAAGTGCTTCTCGCTCTACTGCGATTCGTTCGAGAATTGCTTGCTGAAACGGCTTGGGCTGAAGATCAAAAATCGGCAGCGAATCGAGCTGGCCCTGCTGAGCGGCGGCGCCCGCTCCCTTCTCCCGCGCAACGAGCTCTCGAAACTGCGCGTGAGTTGGATGGTCAGAATCAAGGCCATACTCTTCAAACTCTTTATCCCCCCACCACTGCTCGAATGTCTCTTCGATCTTCGTCCAGAGCCCTGGCGATGCGGCTTGCGAGAGCCGCACGACCCATTCGAGTCCGTCGGTGAGCGCTGGGCGCGATAGGTTCGCGGATCCGATGTACGCGCTGCCGAACCCGCTCTCGCGATGATGAATGTAGGACTTCGCATGCAGCCGAGTCGCTTCGACCTCGCGCGAAAACCGAATCGAGAGTCGTCGATCCGCCTCGCGCGAGATCGATGCGAGCAGCTCGATCGCCGCTGGATCAGTCGCACCCATGTATGCAGTTGTGGCAACGCGCATTGTGCCACCGCGACCAAGGAACCCCTTGATGTCCGACTCAAGCATCTTGACGCCACCGAGCTTGATAAACGAGACAAGCCAGTCAACTCGGTTGCACGAGGCGAGCTCGCGTCTGAGTTGGAACAGTAGGTTGTCAGTGCCTTCGCGCCCAGTGAGCAGACCGTGTGCTGACAACTCTGGCGGATGTGCGCTTGGCAGCTGACCGATGCTCTCGAGCACCTGAGGGAGCATCCGGTCGAGAGCTGTCTCTGATTCATCTTGCGTCATTCGAAGAAGCTGCAGAAGCTGGTTCACAACATCGATGTCTTCCCCACTCGCCTGCCGTGAACCACTGAGGCGCTCTTCAATGGCACTGATCACAACCGAGGCAACTTCGCGCGCCAGGAGTCGGCCGTCCCCAGGTCGCAGGTCGCGCACTCCAACTCCGACTCCATTGCCGCGAAGACGATCGAGCAACTCGTGAAGCCGCACGTCTACGACGCTGTCGTAGAGGCCATCGACTGGGAGTCCCGCAGCGTTTACTCGAATTCGTCGATGCGCCGGCATCCAGGCAGACTATGAGCTCGAGCGCCCGAGCGCTGCCCCCACACCCCTCACACACCCGGCGCTGCGACATCCACTTGCTCTGCCTCAAGGAACATCGCCTTCGAGAAGGCCGCGAAAAACTGTTGATAGAACTTCGGGTCTTCGACGGGG
>SXGU01332458.1_pt1 | contig 37085 bp, 36 predicted proteins | sample 3174531 | NCBI WGS metagenome assembly SXGU01 (sample SAMN11356863, study PRJNA531348) | freshwater metagenome | isolation source: freshwater sample F1-140 | place: China: Fuxian Lake, Yuxi | collected 2017-12-25 | reverse complement strand
GTTTAATAGTTTTAAATCATCTTCAAACGCCTTTAAAATGCTTTTTTGAGGGAAAATCTGACTTTAATGATGATTTAGAGTGATCTACGGTGATTTAAAGTGATTTCTTGTCGAATGGACCATCAAGTTATTTACTTGTAACTATTTGATATTCAATATTTTAAAAATCAGTTAGCACCAAACCTAGGTCACGAAACGGCTATTTTTAGATCACGCTTAAATTAGTGTGCTATAGTGTGATTGATTAGATTATCTTATCAAACTGCATCTTTTATAACACCTAGGCATAATAAGCAATGAAAAACACGATCTGCAGATTGATAATTAAAATCATTGTTTTTTGCAATACCATGACAAACTTTATTACGCAAATTCCATGCACGTTGTTCTGTAAATATTATTCTAAAATAATTTACAAAATCATATCCCAACGAATCGATAACTATAGGATCTTTTAAAATTTCATTAAACGTTTTTAAATTAAATGAACCATCGATATTCTGTCTTAATACTACTCCTCCAGAAAACTCAAGTAAATTTCTAAATGCTTCCTCAATTTGTGGAATAGCTAAATGTATAAAGGATAAATAATCTTTCTCATAATAAGCATCTAAGCATTTCATTATTATATCATGTCTATCCACTTCGATAACCGCACTCCTTTTTATTAATTCTAAAGCTGAATTTTTATCGAAATTGAATTTTTCTATAATCTTTTCTATTAATAAATGTAAAAAGGGTGCATTATGCTGTAAGTTTTGTGAAGTTTGATGAATTATATGATTATCTAAATCAGTTTCTAATGATCCGATTTTAGCTAAAATTCTACCTTTTTCATCTTGTATAACTCTACCAAAGATAAATTGTAAAGGATTGGACTTAGACAATTCAAATAATTGTTTCTCTACGTCTTCTTTTCGAGGAATTGAAATAGCCATAAATCTTTCAATTACTTCCGGCAAAGAACCTGCCGTCATACTATTTAGATAATTTTCAACATATTCTCTAGGTATGGTAAATTCAAATGCAACTGGCTTTAATTCTTTGGCAATACTTGGGCCTAGTTCTCTTATTTTTAATAAAATACTTTTTTCATCATTTGGAAATTTATATTGTTTAAAAATGGATAAAAGTTTTTCTAAATAAGTCGAAGTTTGTATAGCTGTTGAATCTTTAATTAATAATTGAAAGCCTTCGCTTAAAACAGTAATAACTCTTTTCAAATTCTCTCTATCGTTATTATTATGATAATATTTTGAAAGCCTATTTACAGCAGACTCAATTGCCCATATTTGACTTGCATTGCCGGATATTACTTGTTTTTGAAAAAAATCTAATTTTACTTCAAGTTCAGAAATTATCTCTTGGATTTCAGCTTCATCAAGCTTTATGTTTTTTTTGAAAAGAAGCAAGTCGAATGCAAACCCCCATAGACCAACATGGTTTACAACACCAATCACTTTTTCATAATTCATAATTGCATCCTTGCTAGCAATTACTAAGTCCTGATAATTTAGTTGATTAGAAAGTTCTAAAGCTCTTTCTAATTTTTTATAAACTTGATATTCCTGACTATATTTATTTTGTTTAGAAATTTCAATTAATGAATTTATATAGATTTTAGAAATATTATAATCAGGCTTTTTTTTACATATCAGATTTGTAAAGTCCCATACTAAACCCGAATACCTTGCCTTTAATATTGGATTTTCACACATTTCAACTCTTTTTTCCCAATATTCAATCATTTCTTTATTTACGAGTGTAATTGATGGTGATTCTATTACTTGACCTTCTTTACTTCTAGATACGTACATAGGACCAAAATACGTTCCCCAGCCTTCAGGCTTTGTTTGATAATCTTCACAAAAATCAAAAGCCATAACTTCTGCTTTCAATTCAAAAGGAGTATCTTCTTTATTTGAAGGTATAAGTTTATTAAGCTCTTTCGAAACATCAAATTCATCGAATTTTAATTCACTATTCTTATCAAACTCTTCAAGTACACCTAAATATTTCATACCATTAATTTTTGTTACTGCATAAAATTAAAGAATTTAGACTTTCTTAATTTCAGTATATATACCTAATAAAAAGGCCACCCGCTTTCGCGAATGGCCTTGAACTAAACCACACTAAAAATGAATTTATATTATAAGCAGCTCTTTATTAATCCTGATTTATATAGTAAAAGCTCCTGGAATAGATGGTAGGGGCAGTATTTAAGTGTTATTTTGTTCCATTCTGTTTGAATGAAGAAGTCGATGGCATCTGGATGCAGCTTTCGGTAAGTGATCAGGCCTTCTTCCGCCTCGTCAATCATGTCATCAAATTTTTCGGTTTCGGCGTATTCTTCATATACGGCTATATGATCTTCTGTTTCTTTTTCAGCATAGATAATCTGCGTTATCCATGCAACGAGTCTATCAATAGCTCGCAACTCACCAATGCTATAGCTATGCACTTTGTCTCCTGCACATATCAAATAGCCATCTTTATATAGGTCATTTAAAATATTAGTAATGTTTATGTTGAACGTCTTTGAATTTACATCTGACTCTGTCATTACGATCCATGTTACTTTATTCAGATGTGCTAGTTGTTCTTCTATTGTCATGTGGTTCTTATTAAATTATTTTAAAATCGGGTGTCTATACAAGTACCTACATCACCTTCGCTTCCCTCTCTTGCCATATCTTCTCCATCTTATCTGCGAACTGGTCGCCTGATACTTTTATGTAGCGCATAAAGGACTTATAAGATTTGTGTCCGCTTATTGCCATAATAATCATTGGGTCAGTTCCTTTAATAAATTCATTGGAGCAGAAGGAACGGCGAGCAGTATGGGTCATCATGTAATCGTACTTCATTTTCACAATTTCAGTGAGTTCACGTTTATAGGTTATTTGCTTAGTAAATGGCACATGCATACAAGGCATCTTTGCTCCTACCTTTTTTATGATTTCATTAAATTGATTATTAGGTGGCACAGGTGGTAGCTTGTAATCGTACTTCTCCAAAATGGTTTTCACCACGGGGTGAATAGGTATCGTCACCTTCGCACCCGTCTTCACCTGAATAAAAGAAAGTCTATTATTACGAATAGCCGTAGGGTCTAAAACGCTATAGTCCGAAAATCGCATAGCTGTAAAACAACCAATAGCAAATACATCACGCACTATCTCTTGTTCAGGATTATCAAAATCCTTAATCTCAAGTAATTGTAAAATTTCAGATTCAGTTAGGTAGATACTATCTGTCTCCTCACGGCTGGTATCAAATTTCAATTCAAATAATAGCGCTGGTGGCAGCCTCTTTAACTTCACGGCATACTTATACACTTGTAACATATCCATCATCAACTTTGCATGCGTATTCATGCTCCAATCTAAATCCATGATCAAGTGATCACTAATCAAGTCAATATGCTCCTGTGTCAACTCCCCTAGCTTCAAGTCCCAATTTTTTTTATTGAAATAACTAGCGAGCATTTTACGAGTGGTCTTGAAACTACTTATGGTTTGAGGCTTGAGCTTCTTTTTCTTAGGAGATAGTCGCACACCAGCCTCACAGTCTTTAATAAATAGATCCATGAAGGCAAGTAAGGAATCTCCACTAGGACGCACCCCACTCTTCTTTAATTTATTAAATTTTGTTTTTGGATTATCATTTAGCTCATTTAGTTTCTCTTCCAATTCAAGGTAAGTAAGCTTAGGCTTACCATATTTGTATTGCTCAATAAGCTCCAGTATTGAAACCTCCTTCTCTCTAAGCGTACGAATAATATTCGTTGTAACACTTTTCCCTTGATAAGATTTAACGAAACCTTTTTTTGCATCCCAGTGTACGGTTTCAATTTGGATACCCGTCCTTAATCGAATCCTTGTACCATCTACGGTAACATCAATAACTATTGATGACCTTCTAGCATTCTTGTCATTTATGAAAAAAGAAACGCCCATTTTAGTTTAATTTACGATTCATGTAAAGAGTGACATTGTTCTTAGTAAGCTTCCACTTACGACCAGGCTTGACTGCAACAATCTCGCCACGTAAAATCATTTTAGAAAGAGTTTGAGTGCACACACCTATTACAGATGCTGCTTTTTCTAATGACCAAATTTCATCCTCTTCAATGTCAGGAGGCGGAAGATTAGAAGTTAACTTTCTAACTTCATTGTAGATGATATCTTTAATATAGATATCCAACTCGGGGAATAACCCTTGGGGGAAAAGTGAACTCATACTATTTAATTTTTGTTGTTTTTAGATTTTTCGTTTTCTTGCTCCATCCAGTTTCTTATTTTATAAAATGCATATAAACTCCCAACCAATATAATTACGGGTAATATCCATTTACCATTACCATTTTTTGTTGGAGGAATATTTTCAACCGCTGGCAGAATTTTTGGTGTTTGTACTACAGGTGGAATAACTTGATTAGTAGGAAGGATTCCGCCACTAGTTAATTTTTGCACTTCAACATTATTTAAATGCGGCGCGTTTTTGTACAAGGCTGCAAAGGCAGGGTCTTTTAATAATTGTTCTAATAACATAATTTATAGTTTAAAGATTTTAATTGATAGAGGTTCATAAATCATATAACCAATGTCACCAAGAGCAACACCCAATGCACCATCTTTTAGAAAAGTTCCAGTCTTTAGGGACCAATCAATTTTAAAGGGTGATACGTAATTAAGATGTATTGGAACTTCGTATCCAAATTCATCAGCCAGATTATTAAAGTGCTCTCGCAGCCTTATAATTGGGTCAGCCGTGTTACGGACTTTTTGATAGTTAGCAGCTTCGCGTTCTTTCTTTAAAAGCATAGCATGCTCTTTGCAACAGGTAGTTGCATTCTTGTGGCGACCGTCTGGTATTGGATCGCCACAAGCTGGTAATTGACAGATTTCTTTTTTCATATCACTTTTTTTGTTTATTTTTGAATGATTTGCTATATTAACATTTGATGGTAATTTAGTCAAACTTGGTAATGTTTACCAAAGTAAAGCATTTTGATAATAAATTCCAAATTATTTTTATTATTTAATAAATTTTTATGCAACCACTAACTGAATTGTTCAGGTCAACTATTGAAACTTTCCCTAGTATATTGCTTGAACACAGAGTAAAACTTGCTGATATTACTAGTGAGAAGGAGGTTTTGGGGCTAACTGATGAGGAAATCCTAGAAAAAGACTACTTATTCCCTAGGAAGTATGAATTGGAGACACTGAGGTACTGGAGAAAGATGGGGCTTCTCCCTTTTTTCGATCAAAGCAAGCATGCTTATATAAGTATCTCTCAAATGATGTGGCTCAGATTCCTATCGGAACTTAAAAACTTAGGTGCTAGCATTGCAATGCTAAAGGAAGCAAACTACTATTTTATAGAAAGAGGTTATAGGGATGAGGTCGCCAGACTTAACCTACTTGAGTTAAAAAAAACGATTATTGGGGAGTTAGAGAAAGATCCAAACAATGCCACCAACATACAGACGTTGAAAAATGTTGAGCATATTCTAAATGATAGATTACTAAAATATTCTATCCAAATTGATTTCAATTATTTTAACCTAAACATAATTGATCATGTAATCAACGGCACCGATGTACAGTTTACTGTGACTGCAGAAAGAATATTGAATAAAGAAAATAATGAGATAGAAAAAAAACAGGCATTTAGTGTAATAAGATATAACGAGGACAAGAAGAAAACAGATACAGTTTTAGATAGTGATAAAGTAGATTTTTACGATTTTGTAAATAAGGCATTTAAGAAACCGACTATTGTATTTCCTGCTAAATTTTTTATAGAAGATGTATTCGGGGATTGTAGTATTTCCGAGAAGGCATTCAATATAATGATTCTGACAAAAACAGAAAAACGTCTGTTTGCAGAAATTAGAAACCGAAATGTAAAAGAGGTGAAGTTGTTGCCAGAAAATGACAAAATAGGTAAGTTGCCATACAGCATCTTAGATGAGAATGGGAAGCTTAATACAGAAAGTATTAAGAAAATGAAAGTCCTAATGGGGACGAAAAGTTACGAAAAAGGATTCACTACATTAAGTGATGGAACTAAATTGGAATTTAGTCCTAAGGCATATGCGCCAGAAAATAAAGAAAAATAATATCAAATAGTTAAAGCTAGAACGTTAACTATACTAGTGCATAGGGGAAAATTCCTTATTGAGACCTATTCTGCTATAAAAGAAATTGACATTAATTGTAATTACTTACGATTTTGCACTATATAATAACGATAAATTATATGTAAGTGATAATGCTCTTTCGACAGGAATTGTAAGTTATTTGGATTAAATGTGATTTAGCTTAATTTCAGAAAATGAAAACAAATAGGATTACACTATGATCTATCTCCACAAAATACTACCCACGTTCGTACTTCCTGTCATGCTGGTCATAATAGTAATACTAATAGGATTAATCAAGAATAAGAAAAAGCTAATCTATATAGCAATAGGAGCACTATATATCCTATCCACTCCTATATTCTCTAATAACTTCTTTAAACTAGTAGAAGGTAATGAATATAGAACGCCAATAAGCGCTATAGATAGTGCAGATGCAATTGTAGTGCTAAGTGGAATGTTGGAAATAAATGAAGTGGGAGATTCAACCTATATAGAATGGGGAGACCCAGATAGGTTTTTTGGAGGGATGGCTTTATTTAAAGCAGGTAAGGCTCAAAAACTAGTATTTACAGGAGGCAAAATGCCATGGGATAAGGCAATAAAAACTGAAGGGGCAGTGTTAAAAGAATATGCTATTTCAAATGGCATACCATTCGAAAAGATATTTGTAACAAAAGATGTGGAGAATACTGCAGATGAGGCAGTGGCTGTAAAAGAACTAATAAACCCAAGTAAAAGGATAATACTTGTAACATCGGCTTATCATATGTATCGAGCAAAGAGGCTCTTTGAGAAACAAGGATTTATTGTAATTCCTTATAAAGTAGATTATAAATCGGAGAGAAATAAAGAAATCACAATTCTTGATTTCTTGCCTAGTGCAGATTATTTAAAAATTACTGAAACTGGTTTTAGAGAGATAGCAGGAAGATTATTTTATTTAGTGAAGAGCTAGTGACTTACACCTTTACTAAACAAAACATTTGTAAATGTCCTTATAATTATTTCTACATCAAAAAGAAATGACTTCCTATATAAATACTCTTGTTCCAGTTGCACTTTTTGAGCAATAGATATTTCATCCCTCCCGTTAATTTGAGCCCAGCCTGTAATTCCAGGTTTTAATTTTGAAACACCAGTTGCAACCCTAAACTCCATTAAGTCATCTTGATTATATAATGCAGGTCTTGGTCCAACAAAAACCATTTCACCTTTAATAATATTAATTAGGTTTGGTAGTTCATCAAGACTTGTTTTCCTTATAAATTTCCCTATTTTAAGTAAATATTGATCAGGATTTTCAAGTAGATGTGTCGCAACATTAGGCGTATTTTTCTTCATGCTTCGAAATTTATAGATTTTGAAGAAAGTATAATTAATTCCAACTCTTTTTTGAGTAAATAAAACTGGCAAACCGTCTTCTAATATTATTGCAATTGCAACAAAAATAAAAATAGGAGAAAAAAGAATAATTAGAATAAGTGCAGAAAGTCTATTAAGCATTATTAAATGAATTGAATGTTTTAATTAAACCATCTTTGGCAGAAATAGGAAGTGGTTTATTTATCGCATTTTTTATTTTATCGTTAGAGACTATATAAGTTTCAGTCAATTTACTCAATCTTTCACTATTAAGAGGCAACTTTAATACATCACCTAGTTTTGAAAAAGACTTAATTAATGATTGGGGTACATTCCAAATATGTGGCTTATTGCCTAATCCTACTGCAATTAAATTAATAAGTTCATTTGTAGAGATAGGTTCATCATCTGCTAAGTTATATACACCAGATGGTATTTGATCATTTTCAATTAACTCTCTAATTATAAAACAAAGGTTGTCTATACTACAAAATGATCGCTTATTTTCAAATGCACCCAGTGGCCATGGCAACCCTTTACTCACAATTTTGTATAATAAATTCAAATTACCCTTATTACCAGGCCCATGAATCATACATGGTCTTAAAATGTATACTCTTTTACCATCAGGAATTTTTTTACTTAAAATATGTTCTTCAGCTAGTAGTTTACTTTTTCCATAATGAGTTAAAGGATTGGGTCTATGCTCTTCAGTCAATTCACAATCTGATTTGTCAGCTACTACTTTTACTGAACTTAAAGTTATAAATACTTTGGCGTCTGATTCAAGAAAACTATCAAATATCTGCTTTGTTAATTCTGAATTAACAATATAATACTCTTGTACATTAGAGGTGTTTTTAAGATCATGTGCTTTGCCGGCTAAATGGAGAACTACATCTTGTTTAATTTTAATTTCTTCATTCTTTGAAAAATTATAAAACTCAAATTCTGAATTAAAATATTGTATTATGTTTCTACCAACAAATCCTGTTGATCCAGTTATGAAAACACTTTTCACTATAAATTTTTAAATAAATTTAAATACTTTGCTACAACTTTTTCCTTAGTGTAGTATTGTTGTATTATATTATAGCCATTCTGGGCTAATTCTTCTTTTTGGGTTTCATTATTTGCCAATTCATTTATTGCACGTACAAATTCTTCATTCCGGTTTTCTGAAATAAGTATAGAACAGTTCAAAGATTTCAAGAAATTAAATAGAGGCGTATTCTCTCCTGTAATAACAATCATTGGTTTTGAACAAGCCATTATCGTATATACTTTTGAAGGGAAGCCTTCTTGCTCCATTTCTTTACTAATAGAGATAAAGTGTATATCAGCAAATGAATTTATCATTGGCATTAATTCTCTGTCTTGATAAGGCAACACTTTAATATTAGAAAGATTATGTTTTTTTACTTCTTTTATTAAATATTCTTTTTTTACACCTTCTCCAATAATCCAAAATTCAATATTCGTATCTATTAGTTTTTTTGCTGCAAATAATACTGGCTCCCAATCTTGATAAAATCCAATGTTGCCTGCATATAATAATCGAACTTTATGTGGATCTTTTTTAAATGGGTTAGGAAGCTCTATCTCTTTAGATATAGGCTTGTACAATTCTGTATCTACAAAATTGGGGACAATTTTCAGCTTATCTTTTTCATTAAATCTATCAACAATCTGATCATAGAACTTTTGATCAATCGTAATTACTGCAGATGCATAGTTATAAACATATTTTTCTAGCCACTTTAGTGACTTGATAATTATATTTGATTTAAGTGCTCCGTTTTTAATTAATAAGTCTGGATATATTTCTTGAACATTATATATAAACTTAGCTCTATTCTTTTTTGCAATTAAAATTGAAATTAGTCCGATACTTAATGGCGGTGAAGGACTTAATATAAAGTCAATTTTTTTGATCGAAAGTCCTATAATAAGAGATAAAAAATGCCAGTAAATAAAAGATAATATTCTAATAATAGTACTCTTGTATTTCTTTAACGGAACATGAATTACACGTATTCCATTAAAATCACTTTCATAGAATATGCCAAAAAATTTGCTTTTTAATGGCTGTTTTATTAAAGTACTCTCAATTAAATTATAATGTGGTGTAGTTGTTAAAACCACAACCTCATATCCCGCATTTCTAAAACCTAGAGCTATATCATTGTACAAATATGCAGTAGAAACACCATCAGGACTAAATACAATAGAATGTATTAAAATTTTCTTTGTGATCATTCGCTCCAAACTGTTCTCTTAATATAATCTACATAACTAATGATTATTCTTACCACTTTATCAGAAACATTTGGCATTGAATAATCCGAAACAGTCCTTAAAGTTCGTTCTTCGCCTCTTTTTTGCGAATCTAATTCAATTAAACCTTGTAATATTCTTTCTGGATTTAACCCAACCATCATTACCGATGCCTCCTCCATTGCCTCTGGTCTTTCGTGTGCTTGTCTAATATTTAATGCAGGGAAATTCAAAATTGAAGATTCCTCAGAAATTGTTCCACTATCAGATAAAACTGCTTTTGAATGTAGTTGTAGTGCATTATAATCATTAAAACCTAAAGGCTTTAATAACTGAATATTTTTATGTAAAACGATTCTTTTTGAATCGATCATTTTTCTAGTTCTAGGATGAGTACTAACAATTATTGGTAAACCATATTTTACTGCTACTAGGTTTAGGCTAGAAACTAAACCCGCAAAATTCAAGTCACTACTTATATTCTCTTCTCTATGAGCCGATACAACAAAATATTTGTTGCGTTCTAACTGTAAACGCTCTAAAACATTAGAGGATTTAATTGATGGCAAATAATGATTCAGAACTTCAAACATTGGTGAACCCGTTTTGATTATTCTATCTGCAGATAAGCCTTCTCGTAAAAGATATTCACGGGCAATATCACTATATGTCATATTTATATCTGATATATGATCTACTATCTTACGATTTGTTTCTTCAGGAACACGTTGATCAAAACAACGATTACCAGCTTCCATATGAAAGATAGGTATATGTCTTTTTTTAGCAGGCAATGCACACAAGCAACTATTTGTATCACCTAATACTAAAAATGCATCAGGTTTTACTTCTTCTAATAGAGGATCAATATTAATTAGAATTTTACCAATAGTTTCTGTTGCAGTTGCTCCTGCAGCGTTCAAAAAATAGTCAGGTTTACGAATTTGTAAGTCATCAAAAAAAATTTGATTTAACTCATAATCATAATTTTGACCAGTATGAACAATAATATGTTCAATAGCTTTTGAATTATCTAAGGCACTCATCACCCTTGCTAATCTAATAATTTCAGGCCTAGTGCCTACTACTGTCATTACTTTTAAGCGCTGATTCATTGTTTATCTATTTATACTTTTACAAAGTAAGTGTCTGGATCGTTTGCATCATAAAACTCATTAATCCAAAACATTGTATATAATTCCTCGTCTCCTATATTTTTAATATTGTGCGTATACCAAATTGGCATATCTACATATGCTGGCTCATCTCCTGATAAATAGTAATCATATACTTCAGTTGTTCCAATTTTTCTTAATTGGATTAGAGCATTACCTTTTATTACCGAAAATCGCTCTATTTTTCTTGTATGAAAATGATTCCCTCTGGTGATTTCCTTTTTTGTGGTAGAAAAAGAAACCTGACCTCCAGTTTCTAATCTTATAATTTCAACAAAATTTCCCCTTTCATCAATATTATTTTTATACTTAATTGGGAAATGAGTGTTCAAATTAAAATATGATCTAAAAGTATTAAATAGATTTATTTCAAACTGATTATTGAAACTTGGAATTTGTCCATTTTCAAAATACATATTTTTGAACTTAGTTAAGAGTTCTAGTATTTCAGAAACCTTATATGTATCTGTATGTACAATTATTACATTATCATTAGTTTCAGAATGAAATAAGCCAATAATTTTTTTTACTAGATCATTAATATAAATAAGATTTAGTGTTGCATCGGTTTCAATTTTAGGAGATTCGATATTAACTAACTGATGACAAAAAGTAGATATAACTGAATTATAAAATGGCACACCAAAAGCACCAAATACATTTGGTATTATTACTCCATGAAAAGTGGCATTTGACTGGCTAGCCCAATTAGCAAATAACTCTCTGGCCACTTTTTTGGAATTTCCAAATGTGTTATTTCTCTCTTCTTGAATAGATGAAGAAAATATAACATGACCCTTAAACCCTATTCTTTTAAAAGAGTCAACTAATTTAACTGCTAAACCAACATTTGTGTCATAAATAGCACTTTCTTCACTATGGCGATTAAGCCCCGCTAAATGAACTATAATATCACATTTTGAAACAAATGTATCAAGATTAATGTTTTCATTAAACCAATCTCTTTGGAATTCAATTAATTCAAATTTATTAGTATCTAATTCTATTGTGCGGCACAAATGCCATCCTATAAAACCATTTGACCCTGTTACTCCAACTTTAATCATAATTAATAAGGATATTGAATAGCGTCTACTTCTCCTAAAATATCTTTTCGAATAATTGGAAGCTTTAATAATAACTCTTTCATTCCTTCTACATCTAAAATTGCAGTATTGTGAGAGTGATACTCATTAAGATTTGCAATATCAGGCATGCCTTCAGAAAAATACTGTTCATAGTTTAAATCCCTATTATCTGCTGGAATTCTATAGTACTCTCCAAGATCTTCAGCCTTAGTCATGTCTTCTCTGTTAACAAGTGTTTCGTATAATTTTTCACCATGCCTCGTACCTATTACCTTTAGTTGACTTGAAGATTTATATAGTTCTATTAAAGCTTGTGCTAAAGTACCTACGGTAGCAGAAGGTGCTTTTTGAACAAATAAATCACCCTGATTAGCATGCTCAAAAGCATAAAGTACTAAGTCAACTGCATCTTCTAATGTCATCATAAAACGTGTCATGCTTGGATCAGTCAGTGTCAACGCTTTATTTTCTTTTATTTGATCTATGAACAAAGGTATTACCGAAACTCTTGAAGCCATTACATTTCCATATCTTGTTCCACAGAATATAGTCTTATTACTATCTAATATCCTTGATTTTGCAACCATTACCTTTTCCATTAATGCTTTAGACATACCCATTGCATTAATTGGATAAGCAGCCTTATCAGTGCTTAAAACTACTACTTTTTTAACTTCATATTCTTGCGCTACTGTTAATACATTATCTGTACCAATTATATTAGTTTTTACCGCTTCTAAAGGGAAAAATTCACAAGAGGGGACTTGTTTTAAAGCAGCAGCATGAAAAATATAATCAACTCCTTTAATCGCGGGAATCAGACTATCTCGATCACGAACATCGCCAATATAAAATTTGACTTTATTATTATTGACTCTTTTTCGAAGGTCATCTTGTTTTTTTTCGTCTCTACTGAAGATTCTAATCTCTGTAAAATAATCTGTTTTTAGAAATCTATTTAATACTGCATTCCCAAAAGAGCCGGTACCACCAGTAATTAATAAAATTTTATTTTCCATTAAATTAGTTATTTAATAAATTGTTGTTTATAATATTATCCTTTTCATTAGTTGATGGATAATTAATCAATACTGCTTTATACACACCTTTAAATACAAATAGACTTCCCGCTGCAGCTCCAATTATTCCATAATTTTGAATTAGATTTCCAATATCAGTCATACTCCCAGCACCTCCTAACACAGTCAAAGGAAGTGAAGTTGAATTTCTTACTTGTTCTACAAGTTTTAAATCATAGCCATTCATCATTCCATCTTGATCAATTGAGTTTATAACAATTTCTCCTGCACCTAGTTCTTCAATTTTTTTTACAAATTCAATTGGGTTTATGCCAGTAGATTTTCTACCATTATGTGTATATAATTCATACCCTCCAAACATTTTTTTCTTAATATCCAAAACTGCCACTACACTTTGACTTCCAACTTTAGAAGCAATTTCAGTTATTAATTTTGGTTTCTCAATTAGGATTGAACTTAGTGCAATTTTTTCAACTCCGAGTGAAAAAATAATTTGTGCTTGTTCAACATTTTTTATACCTCCACCATAACATAAAGGCATCCTGCATTCCGATGCTATATTTTGGATTAATTTATAGTTTGGTTCATTTTTATTAACAGTAGCATCAATATCAATTAGCATTAATTCATCTGATTGTTTCTCATTAAATATTCTAACTGCATTTATTGGATCACCAATATACTTGTAATTTTTAAATTGAACTGATTTTACTAAACCACTTTCGTGAACTAATAAACAAGGTATAATTCTTGGTCTTAACATGTATTATAAATTGGAGAAGTTTTCTAATAATTTAATCCCGTAAAAATGACTCTTTTCAGGATGGAATTGTACACCAAAAATATTATTATAATTGACTGCACATGCAAAAGTACTTCCATAAGTCGAGGTAGCAATTATATTACATTTCTCTTTACAATCAAAATAGTAACTATGTAAGAAATAGTACTTTGGGGAATTTTGAAGATTATGAAATAGTGGATTATTATTAACTATGTTGATGTCATTCCAGCCCATATGTGGCAGTCGGGTAGTTTGTTGTAATAAACTTGAATCTATTTTTTTAACCTCTGCATCAATCCAACCTAAACCTGGAAGTAAACCTTCTTCGCTTAAATTAGCTAACATCTGCATGCCAACGCAAATACCCAAAATTGGAATTTTATTTTTTTGAACTAATTCTGAAACATTATCAACCATCCCAGAATTATTGAATTTATTCATTGCATAATCAAAATGTCCAACTCCTGGCAAAATCAATTTAGTTGCATTTTTTAGGTCAACTGCCTTTTTTGCAATACAAACTTCTTTACCTAACGTTTTATAAATGTTTTTAAATGCATTTATATTTCCAACCCCATAATCAATTATAGTTATCATCTAAATAATCTTTTTTCAAGTCCCAATATTTGCAAAATTTTAGCTCCGAATAGAATCAAAGCTCTATTGTTTTTATAATCTCTGAATGTCTTATTTTCCCCATTAAATAAATCTAAAAGCTCATTAACTTCTAATCCTAACTTATTTGCTACAAATTCAAATTCGTTTTTCAAAGTTTGTTCATCTAATTCAGGATGTTTTAGCCTTTCTAAAGCATCTTCTCTTGTCATCTGGTTAGTTAAAATCAAACTTGAAAAGTGTGCCTTTCTTTTATCAAAACCAAATTTTCTTGGAAGCCAATAATCTTCATAAAATCTAGTAAATCTTGATTCATGATGTTTGTGTTGAAACTTTTCCCAACCAAATTTTTTTTCTAATAAATTCTCGGCATCAGATTTTATATATGGTACGAAATTTAATGGTTTAATTATCTTCATCCCATAAAAGAACTTATAATATATTTTATAAGTAAAAATATCTATAATTGGAAATGTCTTTAGTTTTATAGTTCCGAATTTTTTGTGAATATCATTTACCAATTTTTTGTCAATACCAGCATAGCCACCCCATTCTTCAGGTTCTCTACAACATTCTGTCGAATAATTTGAGCCTGTAATAATATATTTAATCTTGTTTTTCTTTGCAAACCTATATAAACTAGAAAAAAAGGCATAGTCTTGAACAAGATCTTGGTCTGGAATTTGTGCCTTTAAAAATGATTTTTGTAAATCTTTGACCTCTTCCCAATTAATTACATCTGTATATAAATCAAGTTTAAGGCCTTCAATCATTTTTTCAATATTCCCAACTGCCTGGTCTGTATTCCATCCTGCATCAACATGAAATACAAGTGGACGCAAACCCATTACTTCTTTAGCAATATATAATGCATATGAACTATCCAAACCACCACTCATACCTATAATACAATCGAATGGCTTTTTTTTAGACTCTGTTTTAATTTTTTTGGCAATTTTCAATAATTCTTCCTTGCCTTTTGGACCAGTGTTCCAACTTGGCAAAATTTTATTTATATAATTATAATAATAATCCGAAATTCCGTGTTCATCAAAGATAATATTAGGATCACTTGTATCCATAACTGTTTTTTTACACACCATTTGATTCATTAATTTATATTTATTGTGATAAATTGTTATTTTTTAATTCGTCATTGAATAGTCGTAAATATTTTTCAAAACATAATTCAGAATCAAAATATTTTTCTGCTACACTTCTACAATCATTAGTAAAATAATTACTTCCATAGCTTAAAATGGTATTTATTGCGCGAGAAACTTCATTAATATTTCCTTTTTCAACTACAATACCAGAATTTTCAATAATCGACTCTTTACTTCCACCAGTATCATAAGTAATTACAGGGGTTCCGCAAGCAATAGATTCTAGATTAGTTGTAGGATATGTGTCTTCTAAAGTAAGATTTACATACACATTAGCAAGTGAATAAAATGTAGCTAACTCTTTGATGCTTTCCGTTCTTTTAATTCCAAATATTCCATTTGGTAATGTTTTAATTTGCTTTTCTGTTAACCCAATTAAAATAATTAATATATTATCATCAAGTTGACTTCTAAGTTTTATAAATTCATCAAGCCCTTTTCTTTTTTCCCACAAACTCGCAACACCTAATATAATATATTTTGATTGAATATTGTATTTTACGATTGTCTCAGTAACATCTGGAATTCGATGGAATTTATCAAGATCAATTCCGTTATGGATAGTAAATAAATTATGATTTCTTAAAAAAGAAACCTTTACCAAATCTGTCATCCAATTTGAAACTGAAATAATATTTAAATTGGGGTAACTTTCTAGAATTGACTTTTTAAAAATAAAATTTTGTTTTGAACGATCTAAAAAAATTGATTTAGGATATTCTCTTTTTTGAACACAATTATTACATTCTGTTTTCCATTTGTCACATTTAACATAATCAAAATATGCACAATGTCCTGTAAACGCCCAGCAATCATGAAAAATCCAATAAACTTTCTTTCTCTTTTTTAAAAAATATGAAAATAAAACATCGATGTTTACAAAATAACCATGAATATGATGTAGTAATATAACATCTGGATTCAAAGTTTCGATTTTTTTTACCAATTTTTTTGTTGCAATCCTTGATCCAAAACAATGTCTATCAAACAATCTAGTAATAATTAAGTGATATACAATATCTATAAAATTGCCAATTTTAATTAAAATCGAGTCACTTATTAAGCCTGGTCGACCATATGCAATATAACTTGACCAGCCGTTATATTTCATCTTTAGTCCAATTTGCTCAGCTATTCTACCAACTGAACCTTTATTTGGTTCAACACAAATTTGAAAAATTATAGGCATTCTAAAAAAGTTTCATATTCTCTTGGGCATATTTTATACTAGAAACTAATCCTTTTACCATTTGCCCTATAGTAGCATTTTCATAATAATAGTTTTGAGCATTACTACTTAATTCAAACACTAGTTTTTTGTCATTTGAAAGAACATTTAAAATATTTGCTAATTCTTCAATATTACCTTCGTAAATTATTCCATTATTACCATTGATTATATTAAATATTTCACCTCCTGTTATTGCATTTCTTGTAGTTACAAATGCTACTCCATAAGCCAAACTTGTTAATACGGATAAACCAGCTTGACCAGGTGAAACACACGCAATTGCATCCTTAAAGTATGACTTTAATATTTGTTTGTCATAAATTGCACCTAGAAGAAATATTTTATTACCTAAATCATTATTTTCAATCCATTTAAATATATTTTCTTTTTCTACTCCATCTCCAATTATGTAAAGTGGTTGTATAGTTTTATTTTTAACAAATGAAGACTTATACGCCAATAACAAGTCGAAAATCTTTTTTTCTTTATATAGTGTGCCTACAAAGAGGAAATGCTTTTTTTCATTAGGTATTTCAATTTTTTCATCTACTAATACTGTATTATTTGCAACAAATAGCTTGTTCTCATCTATTCCACCATCGACTATATATCTTTTTACAGGATATTTACAATAAAAAACCAATGAATCAGCTTTGTCCATTAAAAAGAATCGCAACTTGTCAAACTTTCGATCTTCATCATATCTTTTCTTATAAGAGAAAGAAACATCGCCGCCCCAATATGTTAAGGAATATTTTCTTTTTTTATGAAATCCTAGCATCATATAAGAAATTACATGCATGTCTCCCATTACTAGACAGGAATTAAATTCAGAAGCAATTTTTTTTAATGGTTCCTTAATATATACAAACGGCCCAATAAAAACTGGTGTTAATTTTAAAGTAGAATATTGTGGATTATTAGTTTTTTTTTGGTCGTAATAGGCAACGGTTATATCATAATATTTCGACATTTCATCGTAAACATCATTTCTATATTCTAATATAGAATTAGTAAGTATTAAGAGTCGTTTCATTTTGCTTTAACTATTCTGCTTTTCAATACCACAAAAATCTAAAAGAGAAACATTTTGATTTATTTTCTCTAGAATATTCAAGAATTCCTTATGCTTTACAAGTACTACGATTATATCTGAGCTTTTCAAAGCATCATCATAGCTAATCAACTGAATTATTTCATGTGCATTAATATTGGGCTCAACAGCTTTTATATTAAAATTCTCACCAATTAAACTCAATACAATGTTAACAGCTGGTGATTCTCTTAAATCATCAATGTCAGGTTTAAAAGAAAGTCCTAAACAGCTTATAGTTGGCATTTTACCTGTTCTAGATGCAAAATTATTTGCAGTACTTTTTATTTTGTCAATGACCCATTTAGATTTATAATTATTTACCTCTCTGGCTGATTTTATTATTTTAGCATCCTCTGGATTCCTTGCTACAATAAACCATGGATCTACAGCAATACAATGTCCTCCAACACCAGATCCAGGCTGTAGAACATTTACTCTAGGGTGTCTATTAGCTAAATTAATAAGTTTCCAAACGTCAATTCCCTCTTTATCACAAATAATTGAAAGTTCATTTGCAAAAGCAATATTCACATCTCTAAAACTATTCTCTGTAAGTTTACACATTTCAGCGGTTCGTGCATCTGTTTCTAATACGGCTCCTTTAACAAATTGTCTGTAAAAATTTGATACAATTTTACTTGAAATTTCATTTATTCCACCAACAACTCTATCATTATTGACTAACTCTTCTATTACTTTACCTGGAACAACTCTTTCAGGGCAATATGCAATATAAACATCCTCTATTTCAACTCCTGCATTAGCTAAAGTATCTGCAACTATTTCTGTTGTGCCAACTGGAGAAGTTGACTCTAGAATTATTAAATCACCTTTCTTTATTAACCTAGAAATACTTTCTGTAGCAGCAACTACATAGTCGATATTTGGCAAATGAAGATTTTCGTTTTCATGAAAGGGGGTTGGAACACAAATCATATAAATATCACTTATGATTGGTATAGTATTAGCTTTTAAATTTCCAGAATTGACTGCATTAGCAACTAACAATTCTAAACCTGGCTCAACAATATGAATTTTACCTTCATTTACAATGTCGACTGTTTTTTTATTTATGTCAACTCCAATAACTTCGAAATTATTATTAGCCAATAAAGCCGCGGTTGGTAAACCTATATAGCCAAGTCCTACAATGCATACTTTTTTTCTCATTACTTAAATTGATTTTAATACGTTATAAATTATTTCACAAGCATGGCCGTCACCATAAGGATTATGTGAATGAGCCATTATTTCATATGAACTAATATCTTCAATTAATTCACTTACACCATCTACTATTTTATTCTTATCAGAGCCAACTAATTTAACAGTTCCTGAAGTTACTGCCTCAGGTCTTTCAGTTGTTTCTCGCATAACTAATACAGGTTTACCTAAACTTGGCGCCTCTTCTTGTATCCCACCACTATCCGTTAAAACGATATAAGAAAACTTTAGTAATAATATGAATGGCTCATATTCTAATGGTGGAATTAGATATACATTTTCAATTCCGGACAATATTTTATTGGCAGGTGTTTGTATTTGGGGATTTAAATGAACTGGATAAATAAATTTAATATCTGAATATTTAATGGCCAACTCTCTTATAGATTCACAAATTTGCACAAATGAATCTCCAAAGTTTTCTCTTCTGTGACCAGTAATAAGAACATATTTATCTTTAGTCCAATTAAATGGCAAATAATTATTTAAAATCAATGTTATTTTGTCTTTGATTTTTTTATTATCATTTATTTTATTTAATACCCAAAATAATGAATCAATTACAGTATTACCTGTTATGTAAACGTTCGATGAGTTTACTCCCTCTTCTAAAAGATTTTTCTTACTAGTTTCCGTTGGGGCGAAATGGATATATGCTAATTTACTTGCCAATTGTCTATTTGCTTCTTCGGGAAATGGTGCGTTAAGATTGTATGTTCTAAGTCCTGCTTCTATATGTACAACTTTTATTCCACAATAAAATGCAGCAAGCGTAGAAGCTAACATAGTGGTGGTATCACCATGTACTAATATATAATCTGGCTTATATTTATTTAAAACTTGTTTCATGCCAAGCATAACTCCAGAAGTAACGTCAAACAAATCCTGATTAGGTTTCATTATATTCAGATCGATATCTGGTATAATTTCAAAAATACTCAATACTTGATCAAGCATTTCCCTGTGCTGTGCTGTTACACAAACAATGGTTTCAAAATTTATTTTGTCATTTTTAAATATATGACATAGTGGCGCCATTTTTATAGCTTCCGGTCTAGTTCCAAATACTATTAATACCTTTTTTTTCATTAATAAGATTTATATAAAGAATTCTAAATAAAAGAATAAATATCATTGAATATGAAACAACAAGGAAAAATTCCCTTTGAAATAGGACAAGCGCAAATCCAATAGAAGCAAAATACTTACGTCCCTTTATGATACTAATAAATAGAAGAAATAAAATTAAATAATAAGGCAATGAAATCAAAACCCCAAAACTTAAAATTGGCATTAGTGGATTTGATCCCACAACTCCATAATCAAATGAAATATTATCAAAATTGGTTTTCATTGATTCTCCAAATAATATATTTAATGGGTGTTGAGAAATATAATCTAATGCATTGAAAAAATACATGGATCTATTATCACCAGGAAATAAGCCCGAATTTTCACTTTGAAATCTTCCAAAAAAAACTAAAGAAATCCATTCCCAAGTTCCTGTAAATAATAAAATAAAATAAATAGATAATAAAATAAATATAAAGTAAAATGATTTTTTTAATAGGCTAATATTAATTTTAAATTTTGTGTCTGAAATTAAATGAAAAGCCAAGTAGATTACATGAGCTACACTGAATGTTATTAAACCTAAAAATAAAATTAATCTAGTCCTTTTTTTATCAAAATTTAATAAATGTCGGATATAACATATACCACATATGAAGAAGCTTAAAGCACCAGGTTCATCATAAATTCCAGAAGGTCTGATAAAGTTACCCCATCTTGAGTTAGTCATAGTAGTTAAAAAAACTTGATTTTCAAGTCCGTTAGGATTCTTGAAAACAAATGTTGGTTGCCCAAAGAAAAATGCATAAAAAAAACCAAAAAATGCACCGATTGTAATTAAAAAAATGATATTAGTTGAAACATCAACAAATTTTGCAATATCATTATTACTAGAAACTAAAACAAAATATACAGATGTTAAAAAGAAAAAGGGAAGTAGCATAAATGATGCTTCTTGATGAAATACAGTCAAGACAATGCTAATAAAAATATAATAACAAACTAATACTAAGTAATATTTTAAAAACCTTTCTTTTCTATTAAAGTTCAAGAATATAGATATTGTAAATAAAAGAAATGTTATAGAGGTACTAATTCCTTTTAAAAGAGAAAATAATGGGCTAATTAACAATAACGTTACAACAGACAATACCAAAACATTGAAACTATTGTAAGTATGTACAGATTCTTTTTTTAATAACCTAAGCATTATATTAATATCGACTACTTTTCATAATCATAAAGTATTCTGTAGTATAAAATTTTTTATAGCCATTTTTATTTGCAACATCTATTACATAATTTATATAATTAGGATTAAAATCAAGGGGTAAATGTCTTTGTTCCCAATTTTCTTGAGTTACATCATATAAAGGAAATACTATAAAATCAAGTTTATTCGTTTTATTTAAAAGAATATCAATACGAGATTGGAAATAACTAATGTTCAAATATGTTGGCCAAGGATAATCAAAAATTCCATCAGTTTTAGTAAGATAATTTAATATTGATATTCTCCCTACACATAAAATTTTACTGTCACTTTTTTTATTCTTTAATAAATAACTTACAACCGATTCAATTTCATCTCCTCTTTTTTTTGTTGTTTGTATATTTTTTAAAGGACTAATTTGAAGAGTCTTATTTAAACTGCTTATTTCAGAATCTTTGTAAGGGTAGTTTTTGTAATTTTTAATTGTAATTATTATGATTGGAATAAAAATTAATTTTGATAGCCAAATTAAACTTTTATAAAATAAATTTAATTTTTCATTCAATAAAACAACTGGAGTAGACAAATAGATAAAGTATAAAGCGGGAATAATTAAAGGGAAGGTTAAAATTAATTTTTTCTCGAAACTATTAGAACCTAACGGGAAAAGAATGAATAGAGAAGCAAGGAATAGTATTAAACTTTGATGAATTCCAGTTTTTAGTGAAAAAAACAATAGGAAGAATAAAGTCAATCCGCTTAATAAATAGATATTTAATGCTTGATTTTGTATTGTTTCTAAATTATACTTAAAAATATTACTTATAGGTAAGAAAAGAAATACAACTAATGATAAAAATAATGACCAATGAGAAATAGTCTGAAATTTTTTAGATGTTTTTTTTAGTAAAAAATATAAAAAATATGTTATTAGAAAAGTGAATACAATTATTCTAATATAACCTCTTAACCAATATAAAATTTGACTTGATACCCCATAATTGTTACTTGATAATAAAGATAAAGAACCCGTTGTACTATCATTATGTCCTAGCAATTTATAAAATGTACTTCCAATTGTCCGATACATTAAAAATGTAGGATTTCGAAAAAACTCAAATCGGAGAAATAATATTTGAATAAAAATAAACCCAATAATTATCAATAATAAGACAGCCTTTTTTTGATTTTTATTTTGAAATATAAAGATCAATATGAATGATAATGCCAATAATATGAGGGGCAACCTCATGAAAATCATTAGATATAAGAGGATTCCAACTATAAAATAATATGATTTAAAATTTTCGTTTTTATATACAATTCGGGTTAGAATAAAAAACAATAAGGAAATAGGTAATAGTGGGGCTAAATCATAATTAATAATTGGGAAAATATTTATTGCTCCGAATAATAAATATGTAAAGAATGTTATATTTATCGCTTTGATCCTATTATTTAAAATGTTAAGTAAACTAAAGTGGATTATAAAAAAAATTAAGCCATCGAGCAAATATGCACCTATTCTAGCCTTATGTAATGAAGGATCACCTATTAGTTTTAGCCACAAGGAGCCAAACAAATCACTTCCGATCCAATATAAATTAGGCCCAGTCTCATTTAAAGTACCAAAATTTATTTTATTTTGAGTATATAGAAAAAATCCAGTATCAGTCGTATCAAAACCAAATTTTGCCCAATAATAGCTTAATGGTGATATTATTAGGAAAGAGAGAACAAGGGCAATAAATACATATGACCCTTGTTTAATTTCATTTATTTTATTAATCTTAAATCTCATTTTATAAATAAAATTCTTTTATGCTTTCGCAAACAAAATTAACATCGCTAGGTGTTAATGTCTTGTACATAGGCAAACGCAATAAACAATCACTATAATTATCAGAGTTTTTTAAATCTAATCCTTCATATTTATCTGAGAAATAAGGACTTTTATGTAAACTTAGATAATGAAACACTGCATTAATTCCCCTTTTTTTAAGAAAGTTTATTAGTTCGCTTCGCTCATTTAAGTTTTTACATTGTAAGTAAAACATATGTGCATTATTTGTTGCATAAGATGGAATTTTAGGCAATTTAATTATTGATTTTTCTTCCAATATTTTCAAATTACTTAAATACAAATTCCAATTATCTTTTCTAATTGATTGTATTAGTTCGATTTGTTCTAATTGAGCGTATAAAAAAGCTGCGATAATATCTGAAGGCAAGAAAGAAGATCCTATATCAACCCATCCATATTTATCTACACTGCCCCTAAAAAATGCTGATCTATTGGTCCCCTTTTCCCAAATAATCTCAGCTCGTTCTGCGAATTTTTGATCATTGATAACCAACAACCCTCCTTCACCAGAAATTATATTTTTGGTTTCATGAAAACTAAACGCTGCTAAGTGACCAATACTACCTAGTCTTTTTTTAACCCCATCTTTTCCGATATAAAAACTATCAATTGCTTGTGCTGCATCTTCTATGACGAATAAATTATATTTTTTTGCGATTCTCATTATTTCTTCCATATCGCAAGAAATGCCTGCATAATGCACTACAACAATAGCCTTAGTTTTATTAGTCACAAGGTTTTCTATTTTATGTGCATCTATATTGGGATTGTCGACCATTGAATCAGCAAAAATTACTTTTGCTCCTCTTAAAACAAATGCATTGGCAGTACTAACAAATGTATATGACGGAATAATAACTTCATCGCCCTTCTCAATTTCAATTAGAATTGCTGCCATCTCTAATGCATCAGTGCATGATGTAGTTAAAAGTGATTTTTCAAAATCAAATTTTTCATAAAAGAATTTATGACACAATTGAGTGTATTTCCCATTGCCGGAAATTTTACCAGAATTTACTGCGTCTTCAATATATTCAGTTTCTTTCCCAGTCAGAAATGGCTTGTTAAATGGAATCGTCATTTTAATCTTGCTCTTGTTTTGTTAAAAAAATATGGCTGATTTGTTTTTCGTTCAACTACATTAGTTAGTTTCAATAAACCACTTCCACACACAACTACAGGTTCATTATTGATTATAAAGAAAATTTTACCGGGTATGTTGTTAATAATTTTTAAATCTTCGTACAACTCCGATTCTAAAATTGTTAATTCGATTCCATCAATCGAAGATTTTGCTCCATTATATGGATATCCGACAGCATCTATAAATCTCTTAATTTTACTAGAAGACTGATTCCAATCAATTATATAATCTTCCTCATCTCTCCATAAACTATAAGTGGCATTTGCATCGACTTGTATGTCTTCAGTTAATTCATTTAGAAACATTTTATTAATTATACTATAAAATAATTTTCCGTATAACTTACTAATAATATTAATGGCAAATTCAATCTTTATTGGATACTCTATTTGTATAGATTCGCAACCTATAATATTGCCCCTGTCAAATGATTCAGAAGCTAAAATAGCTGTAACGCCAATATTAGTATCTCCCTCAATTAATGCAGTTACAAGTGGATTAAACCCTCTGTATTTAGGTAAAAGGGAATCGTGAAAAACAATTAATTTTTCAAGCTTTTCTTTAATTAGCCAACGCCAACTAATTGCAAAATAAAAATTCAATTCAGTATCTGGAATTGGATCAACTCCTCTTTCTAAAAATTTAATACTATTACTTAAAGCTAAAGATTTTATATCTTCAAAATAATCATTTTTAATCTGTTTGTCTCTTGCACATACAACATACTCAGCTTGACACAATGAAGACATTTTAATATACTCTTCTAATACATGTAATCCTTTTTCACCCATTAAATACAATGCTATTTTAAACATTTTCTACTTTTTCAATGATATAAATAGGTCTACCCTTAACACCTTCAAATATTTTACCGACATATAAGCCAATAATACCAAGAGTAGTTAAAATACATCCAGATAAAAACCAAATACTAATTATTAAACTTGAGTATCCGACAACATTTATTGTACCGTTATACCATTTTATAAAAGTATATAATGACATAATAAATGAAACAAATGAAATAAAAATCCCTAATTTAATTGTAATTCTAATTGGCTTATCACTATATGCTAAAATTATATCTATCGCAAGATTGAACATTTTTTTAAAATTATAGCTACTTTTACCTTCTTCGCGTTCCGAGTGAGTAACAATAATTGTTGTCTTCCTAAATCCAACCCAATTAACCATTGTTGGAAAATATCTTATACTTTCTCTTAATGACTTTATTTCTCTAATCACACATTTACTATATATTCCAAAATTTGCAACAGAAGCATCATGTTTAGTTCCAGTTAAAAATCCCAATATTTTATAAAAATATTTAGAGTACATTTTTTTTAAATATTTATCTTTTCGATTTATTCTTCCAGCTAGCACAATGTCATAGTTCCCTTCAATTGCTGTTTTATATAAGTTGATTATTTCTTCTGGTCGATCTTGAAGATCACAATCCATTACTATTACCCATTCCCCAAAAGCATTATCAAGACCTGCTGTAATTGCATAATGTTGTCCGAAATTTCGGCTTAACTTAATTCCTTTAATTTTTAGATTAGACTTTGCAGCTGTTTCGATTGATTGCCATGAATTATCGGTACTATAATCATCTACTAAGATAATTTCATAATCCTCTGTAATATGTTTAAGTACTTCTTCAACTCTATTGACTAAGAGTGGTACAATGTTTTGCGAATTGTAAACCGGGCTTACTACTGAAATAAATGGCATAAAAATAATTTAACTAGTTGCTATTATATCGTAAACAAAACTACTAAACATCTCTGGTTGATGATTTTTTGACATCAATAATGCATTATTTGAAAGTTCATAATACATTGTTCTATTTTCGACTAGAAGATTAACGGAATTATTAATGCTAGTAGAATTATAAATATCACACGCAATGCCATTTTTATGTTTCTTAACTAACCACCCCAATAATCCGAAATCATTGACTATAACAGGAATTCCTAATGATGATGCTTGATAATAAACACCACTAGAACCAGAAAAACCATTTGAATAACCCACCCAAACAATATCTGAGGAAATAAAGGAAACATATTGTTCTGTTTCAGTTTGAAATCCTCTTTTAATATATAATCTTCCCTCCTTAATTAATTTAATGACATTTTTATCTTTCAAATAAGTTTCTGTATCATCATTTGTTTTTCCAACAAAATGTAAACAAATATTACTATTTCCATTATTATGAATTCCATTAATTAATTCACGAATTCCTTTTCTTAAAGTCAAATCGCCATAAACTAGTATTACAAATTTTTCTTCACTAAATCCAAATGCATCTCTAGCTTGTTGTCGATTCATAGTTCCGTTCAGATCAAAAGGCTCTGGAATAAATTTTATTTTTTTATTTTTATTATAATAATTAGCAAAAGTTTCGTCAACTGTGCCAATTGTCTTTAATGTCTTTTGTTTTAATAATTGCTTAAACAAAAATTTATAGATTTTGTCGTTTCTACTCTTAGAGCCGATTCCCATTTCATATTTATGAAATTTTGGATTCATAAATATTCCAGCATAAGGATATTTTCCGAATGGAGATCCAAATATAGAAAGTGCCTTCTCTATGTGATCAATATTTACAAAAAAAACTTTATCAATAACAAATTCCTTTATTACTTCTTTGAAGGACTCTTTGATCTTGAAATACAGTTTACATTGTTGTATAAATAGATTAAACGTGGCATTACTATTACTTTTTTTATAAGGAGCTAATAAATGAGTTGTTAAATTTCCGCCGCTTTCTCTCATTACAGTTTCGAACGCAGGATGAAATCTTGAATCAGAACTTGTTAAGAGATGTATATGTACCTTATTATTTAATGATTTTACGATTAATTTCAAATAGAGCGAAAAATGATGACCAGATGATTCTGGTTCAACTATCAAAATTCTTAGCATTATTTAAAAAATTTAAAGTATAACTTGTAACAAGACATAATAGTCAAATAGCAAAATACATTAATTATAGAAATATTTTTTTGAATTTGTTCTTGATAAATGTTAATGTATTTTTTGTTAAATATTTTAATTAGGAAGATTTTAATTTTATAGTATCCCGCTAATTCATTGGCAAAGTTTTTAACGAAATAACTTCTTGCATATTCATAATTTAAATCTAACCTGTTTTCTATAGAGATTGAGTTTTCATGAGCTCTAAATTTTGATAGATTTTCTTTTATGCACAATATTTTAGCGTTTTTGTGAATATTAGCAACAAGTAGCATCAATAGTAAATCATTTCCTGCTCCAGTTTTCTTAAAATCAATATTGTCCGAGTTAGGAATATCAGTTATCAAGCATGTCTCAATATCTGATTTTCTGAAAATAGAAGAGCCGGGAGAAACAGGAAAATCAATTGAATTATATAAAATATTCTGTTTTAAGTAAAAATCAACACTATAATTTTTTGAATTAAATGTTGATTTATATAGAACTTTTTTTGTAGAGTCTTCGAAAATATCATAACCAGTTAAAACAAAAGCTATGTTTGTATCAAAATGTATAATTGATTTTTCGATGTAATCAGATGCAAATAGGTCATCAGACCATAAAATTTTAACATAGTCTCCCTTTGCATTAATAAAACATTTTTCCCAATTTAATACTGGTCCCAAATTTTCTTCATTTCTAAATATTTTAACTCGATTATCCTCAAGCGCAATCCGACTTATTACTTCCCAAGTATTATCTGTACTGCAATTATCGACAACAACTACTTCTATATTTTTATAGGTTTGACTTAATGCAGAATTAATAGATTCTACTATATATTTTTCCCTATTATAGACAGGTATTAAAATACTTACCAATTTATCACTATTAATCACGTGGGATATTGTTTAAAATTTGATAAGATTTTATAGGGCCAGTTACTGAAAAAACACTCAAGCTAATACACATTGCCCAAACAATACCAGAAATTCCCAAGTCTAATTTTACTACGAAAATGTATGCAATAGGAACATTTAATAAAATTCCAACAATAGCAGTTTTAACTTGTAAATTAGTTTCATTTACACCATTTAAAAAGAAGCTGTAAATATTATTCCATATAGAAATAAATACGAAAATTGCCAATGAAAACATTAATTGAAAGTTTGGATATAAATCACTGTTTTCGGGTAGCCAAAATTTTAAAAAGATTCTATTAAATCTTATCATCAGCAAAATGCCAACACACAAAGGCAAAAGTGAGTAATTTAATACAGTAAAGGTTTTTCTAATCCATTTGTGATCTTTTTTAATGTAGGCTTCGGTGTAGGCTGACCATAGTGGCGCCATTAAAATTCCATAGGCTATTGTAAATATAGAAAAAAGCTTAAAAGCAACATTGTATTTAGAAACAAATGTAGGTCCAAGAAGTTGTAAAACTAAAAAATTATCAATGGTAAAAATTAATAAGACGGCAATTTGAATTATAAAAAATGCTCCACCTAGGGTTAATAAATCTTTTATGTGTTTTCTATTAAAATATTTTAATGAAGGGATATACTGTTTGTGTTTGATAAAAAATATTACATTAACTAAAACATTGCTCATTATTAAAGAAATACAGTATAAGAAAGTAATGACTGTAATATTATTTTTTGCAGACTTGGTAGAAAACAACAGAAAAATAAAAAATATACTAGTAAGTATATTGGTAACATTTGTTAATGATGAGAATTGAAATGCATTGAGAATTGGTCCGATTAAATTAAAAATGAAATTCAAAATTAAAGCAGACATATATATATACATCATATTTTTAAGTTGCCCAAAATACTGCTCTCTAATATTGAAAATAAATTCCCAATTAACATAGTGTATAATTAGAAATGAAATTAAGACTAATAGTAGACCAATACAAGCAATAAAAATATATGCAGTTGAAATGTAATTTTTTGCTAATTTTTTATCGCCTAGTGTTAATGCTCCTGTCAATTTATTTCTTAATCCATTACCTACTCCAATATCAAAAAGTGATAGCCAAGAAACGATTGACAATAGAACCATCCAGATGCCATAAAATTCACTTCCTAAATACGAAAGTGTTAAGGGTACTAATATAAAATTAAGAAAAATTGATGTCCCTCTTAGTAGTATTGAAAGATATATATTCTTTAGGACATTTTTTGTTCTTTTATTGTTTGAATTTAAGCCACTAATCATTATAAATTATTTACCCATTCAATCATTTTTCTCAAACCCTCTTCTTTTGTAATAAGTGGTTTCCAATTAAAGTCATTTTTAGCTAATGAAATATCAGCTATGAACACTTTTTGGTCACTTTTTCTCCAAGGTAAAATATCATATGACATCTTGATTGAAAGTTCATCTTCAAGAAATGCGAATAACTCTAATAGTGATAAGCTATTGTCAATGCCACCCCCAATATTATATACTTGTCCACTTGTTTTTTCTATATTTTGAATAGCTGAAAAATAACAATTAATTAGATCAGATGCAAATATAACATCTCTCACCTGCTTGCCATTTCCCGAAATTGTAAAATTTGATGTTGTTTGGTTTTTTTGAATTTCTAGTGCTTTTTGAATAAACCAACCAATCCAGCCTTGTTCAGAACTTGCATATTGTCGACCACCAAAAATAGATGAGTGTCTAAAAACAATTGTTTTTATTCCAAAAATTCTGGCATAATCAAGCATATATTGGTCAGTTGCCCCTTTAGAACAACCATATGGTGATTCAAAACTTAATGGCAATCTTTCACTAAATCCATTTTCAAAACCTGTTGCGATATATCTAGTATCTGTTTCTTTATAATTAATCCAATTCATATCACCATACACCTTGTTAGTTGAAGAGTATGTTATAATTGTTTGAGGTGAATATTTTCGGACTGCTTCTAATAAGTTATTGCCTCCAATCACATTGATTTCGAAATCTAATCTTGGATTATCTATTGATGTCGTCATCGCTACTTGACCAGCAAGATGAAACACAACATCTGGCCTAACTTTGCAAATAACATTTTCAACATCATTATATATTCTAATATCTGAGTGGAAAAAAGTAAATTTACCTAATTGTTGTAACCATTTTAAATTTTCTTGTGATCCAGATCTAAATAAATTATCAAATACAAATAGTTCATCTCCTCTTTTCATTACTTCAGCTGCTAGATTTGAACCTAAAAACCCACAACCTCCAGTTATTAATATTTTCATTTTGTTTCCATTTTTATTGTTTCTTCTAAACCCATTTCTAAGCTATATTTTGGTTTCCAATTTAAACTATTCAGAATATGTAGATTAGACGGCGGAATGTCAATCTGTTTACTACTATATTTAATAGCTCCAAAATTTAGTATTGAAGTGGAGTTTGTCATCTCATGCAATTTTGAGACGAACTCTTTTATTGAAATTAATGCACCAGAACCTATTTCAATATCTACAACATTTATAAATGAGATATTTTTGCAAATCATTGCAATAGCATCTGACACATCTTTTATGTAGATAAAATCTCTTAATTGCTCCCCATTCGTCAAGTCTACTTCTTGCACATTTCTTAAACATGCATTAATGACGTATGAAGTGAACTTGGACTCGTCATCACCAGGGCCATACATATGTTGTAATAAAATATTTTTAAAATTAATCTTTTTAAAGATATTAGAAGTAAATTTTCCAAGATCAGAAAACTGATTTTTACTAAATGAATATAAACTATTGTCAGATGGAAGAATCGTTCCTATATTCAGAAAAACAATATTTTTTTCAAGTAGGATAATTTCATTTAATATTAATAAACCTATCCTATAATTGGCATCAAATATTTCTTGTAGGCTTTCGTTTTTTCTTCCATAATTACATGCAGTATGAATAATAATATCAGGATTTGAACTTATTAATATTTTTTTTAAATCGGTTTCATTTGTATATATGAAAATATTATACTTATCAATTTGATTCTGAAGTCGACTTAAATTTGATTTTTGTCGAACCATTAAGCTAACATTATAATCAAGTTTAACAAACTTCTCAGCTAATGCACTCCCTAGAAAGCCATTGCCACCTGTAATTAATACATTCAACTTATAATTCTTTTAAATAACTTCTAACACAATCAATGATATATGTATAATGTTCATTATTTAGCCCTGGCCATACCCCAAGCCAAAATGAATTGTTCATTATTAAATCAGTATTTTTTAAATCATCAATTTTACGATGATTTAAATTATAATAAGCGGGTTGTCTTAAGAGATTTCCACCAAAAAATAATCTAGTGCCAATTTTATTTTGTTCTAGGTATTCAACAAATTTATTTCTGTCTATTTTACTGCCCTCTCTTATCGTTAACATAAATCCAAACCAACTTGGTTCAGCATTTTCAGTTGCTTTTGGTAATATAAAATGTTCTTCAAATTCCTTAAACATTTCAGAAAGAATAGCATGATTCTCTTTTCTTCTTGCTACAAAATGATCTGCCTTGGTTAACTGACTTAACCCTACTGCAGCTTGCATATCTGAAACCTTCAAATTAAATCCTATATGAGAATAGGTGTATTTATGATCATAGCCTTCTGGTAAGTCACCTAGTTTTTGGCAGTATCTTTCGCCACAAGTATTATCCTTTCCGGGCGCACACCAACAATCTCTTCCCCAGTCTCTAAAGCTTTCTGTGATTTTTTTAAGTGATGCATTATTTACCAATACTGCTCCACCTTCTCCCATTGTAATATGATGTGCTGGATAAAATGAAAGTGTTGCTAAGTCTCCAAAGGTGCCTGTTTTTTTACCTTCATATGTGGCACCTAATGAATCACAATCATCCTCAATTACCCATAAATTATACTTTTTTGCAATTGCCATTACAACACTTAAGTTAAAAGGATTACCCAAAGCATGTGCGATCATAATTGCTTTAGTTTTAGGTGTTATGGCCTTTTCAATATCTTCTGCTTTAATGTTATAGGTAGGGATATCAACATCTACAAATACTGGAATACATCCAAATTGTATCATTGGGTTAATAGTAGTTGGAAACCCTGCTGCAACAGTAATAATCTCATCACCAGGTTTAATTGCTTTATCTAACAATTTAGGTGAAGTCAAAGCGTAGAAGGCTAATAAATTTGCTGATGATCCAGAGTTAACTAGGAACGAAAATCTACTTCCAAAATATCTTGCCAACTCTCTTTCTAATTTAACTGAAAATCTTCCAGCAGTCAACCAAGCGTCCATCATAGATTCAATTCCCCATAGCACATCTTCTTCATCAATTACTTTTCCTGAAACAGGAATATAACTCTCACCTGGAATTATTTGTTTGTTAATATTTTTACTAAATTTTTCAACTAAAAGTTTCTTTAAACTTTCGTCATTTAAATTATTAAAATCTATTCCTTTTAAAATTTCAATGTTTTTACTCATGAATTCTACTTTGATAATATTCAATATCTGATTCCATTAAATTAATAGCTGGCACTTTATTATAATAATTTTTATACCAGTTTATTGTTCGTTCTATAGCATTCGCGGCATTTAAGATAGGCTTCCAATTTAGATCTTTCATTGCTTTACTTATATCCAATTTTAATAATCCGGCTTCATGTGGGTTGTTTGGATCTTTCATTATTACATAATTGCCTTCTTCCCAAAATTGTAAAGCATTTTGTACCATCTTTTCAACAGATAATGCATCAGATGTATTTGGACCAAAATTATAAGCTTGCGCGAATTTGATTGGATCTAAATTTAATTTGGCTCCTAATTCTAGATATGCGAATAAAGGTTCAATTACGTGCTGCCAGGGTCTAACTGAATATGGATTTCTTATCTTAATTTCATTATTATTCTGCAAAGATTTTACAATATCTGGAATAAGCCTATCTATTGACCAATCACCGCCACCAATTACGTTTCCGGCTCTTCCTATTGCAATCGCTTTTTTATGCTGATTATAGTTGGCTGAATTAAAAAAAGAGTTTTTATAAGAATCAATCACCAATTCACAACAGGCCTTACTAGCACTATATGGATCATATCCTCCCAATCTATCGTTTTCTCTATATGGATATTCCCATTCATTATTATGATATACTTTGTCAGTTGTAATTAAAACTATATTGCATTTTTTTTCTAACAATCTAATTGCATCTAATAGATTGGCTGTGCCAATTGCATTTACTTCAAATGTTTCGGATGGAATTTGATATGACAACCTAACCAATGGTTGAGCTGCTAAATGAAAAACAAAATCAGGCTGAAATTCTAATACCGATTTTTTTAACATATCCCTATCTCTTAGATCACTTATTACAGAATCACATAATCCATCGCCATTTATCTCAGTATATAAATTAATTTCGGTTTCTGGCGCAAGTGCATAACCTTTTATTACTGCACCCAAGTCACTTAAAATTTTAATCAACCAGGATCCTTTAAAACCAGTATGACCTGTTACGAATACTCGCTTACCCGAATATGTACTTTTTAATTCATTCATTATTTCCAAATTTTCCAATCTGCTTTTCCAGAGTTCCATAATTCATTTAGATCCATCTTATCTTTTAGTGAATCCATCGGTCTCCAAAAGCCAGAATGTTTAAATGAAACAAGTTGTTTTTCTTTAGCTAAAGTCTCAAGTGGATCTCTTTCCCATATAGTCTTGTCGCCATCTTTAATATAATCAAAGACTTCAGGTTGACAAACAAAAAAACCTCCATTAATCCACCCAATATCTTCAGATCTTTTTTCATGAAATGATTCAACAAGGGAATCATTATTTATTTGCAATACACCAAATCTACCGCTTGGTTGAACAGATGTAACCGTACACAATTTTTTATTTTTTTTATGAAATTCAGCTAATTCTTTGATATTAACATCAGACACTCCATCACCATAAGTTAACATGAAGGGTTCATTCCCTATATATTTTTGAACTCTTTTTACCCTTCCTCCCGTTAGAGTTTCTGGACCAGTTTCAACCAATGTTATCTTCCAATCTTCTGCAAAATTATTATGTACTTCCAGTTTATTATTTTTTACATCAATCGTAACATCCGAGTGATGTAAAAAAAGATTCGCAAAATATTCTTTAATAACGTAGCCCTTATATCCTAAGCAAACTACAAAATCATTAAAACCATAGCTTGAATATATTTTCATAATATGCCACAAGATTGGCATTCCTCCTATTTCAACCATCGGCTTTGGACGCACATCTGTTTCTTCTGCTAATCTTGTACCAAATCCACCTGCAAGAATTACAACTTTCATAAAACTTAATTAAAATAAATTATTGACTTCATTAATTGTGCGCTGAATACCTACATTTAATGAGACTGAAAAATTCCAACCTAAATTATTAATCTTACTAGTATCCATCAATTTTCTCGGTGTACCATCTGGCTTAGTTGTATCGAACACTAGTTGGCCTTTATATCCAACCTCTGCAACTATCAACTCTGCTAGTTCTTTAATAGAAACATCTGTACCACAACCAATATTCACCAAGCCTTGTTCATTATAATTTTGTAATAAGAAATAACAAGCATCTGCTAAATCATCAACATGAAGAAACTCTCTTCTTGGCGTACCTGTTCCCCAAATAGTAACTGTAGGTTCATTATTTTTTTTTGCTAAAACAATTCTTCTAATTAATGCAGGGAGTACGTGTGAATTTTCAGGATGGTAATTGTCATTCGTGCCATATAAATTGGTAGGCATAGCTGAAATGAAATTACAACCATACTGTGCCCTATAACTATCACACATTTCAATTCCTGCAATTTTCGCAATTGCATATGGTTGATTAGTTGGCTCTAGATATCCACTTAGTAAATATTCTTCTTTCAATGGCTGTGGAGCCATTTTAGGATATATACACGAAGAACCCAAAAACAATAACTTAGTAACCTTATTCAAATAAGCCGCATGAATAATATTAGCCTCAATCATTAAGTTATCGTAAATAAATTCAGCTCTATAAGTATTGTTAGCATGTATGCCTCCTACTTTTGCTGCAGCAAGTATTACATATGCTGGTTTTTCTTTTTCAAAAAAATCATTTACAGCTTGCTGGTTTCTTAAATCTAATTCGCTGGAAGTTTTGGTAACAATATTATTATATCCTTCTTTTCTTAGTTTGCGTTCTAATCCGGAACCTACCATTCCTCTGTGTCCAGCAATATATATTTTAGCAGTTTGCTCCATGCTTATAATCCGCTTTGTTTAATGTGTAATTCTTTTTTGAATAAAGTAACATCACTAGCTACCATTTCTTTAACTAATGCTGCTAAGTCATACTTTGGTTTCCAACCTAATTGAGTCATTGCTTTAGTTGGATCTCCAATTAATAAATCAACTTCAGTTGGTCTATAATATTTAGGATCAACTTTTACAACCACAGTTCCTTCTTCCAATTTATATTCACCAGTATTTTTTACAACATACCCTTCTTCGGCTTCATCCTTACCTCTAAAGCCTAGTTCAATTCCCAACTCTGCAAAACTCATTTTTACAAAATCACGAATCGTTGTAGTGATTCCTGTTGCCAAAACAAAGTCCTCCGGTTTTTCTTGTTGCAAAATCAAATACATTCCTTCTATATAATCCTTTGCATGACCCCAGTCTCTTTTTGCATCTAAGTTCCCTAAGTACAAACAATTGTCCATACCTAAAGCAATTTTTGCTGTTGCTCTTGTAATTTTTCTTGTTACAAAGGTTTCTCCTCTTTGTGGAGACTCATGATTAAACAAGATACCATTACATGCATACATGTTGTACGCTTCTCTATAGTTTACTGTAATCCAATATGCATATAGTTTTGCAACAGCATAAGGAGAACGAGGATAGAATGGAGTAGTTTCAGATTGAGGTACTGCTTGAACTAATCCGTATAATTCCGATGTAGATGCTTGGTAAATTTTTGTTTTCTTAGTTAAGCCTAATAAACGAACCGCTTCTAAAATTCTTAATGTTCCAATACCATCTGCATTGGCTGTGTATTCTGGTTCTTCAAAACTTACATGCACATGACTCATTGCAGCCAGGTTGTAAATTTCATCTGGTTGTACTTCTTGAATAATACGTATTAGGTTAGTGCTATCCGTTAAGTCCCCATAATGCAAATGAAGGTGTCTATCTGGAATATGCGGGTCTTCATAAATATGGTCTATTCTTTGTGTATTAAACAAAGAGGATCTTCTTTTAATTCCGTGTACCTCGTATCCTTTATTCAATAAGAACTCTGCCAAATACGCTCCGTCTTGACCTGTAATTCCCGTAATAATTGCTTTTTTCATGTATATTATTCTTTAAAATAACGCACAAAACTGCGCACATTTAACCTATTTTTCGACATTTTTCAATAACCCATAAACAAAAAATCAAACATGTAATGTGCTTGATTATCAATTTATTAATGATTTAAGACTGTTTGAAAATACACCAAATTAGTGTGGACCACACTAATCCACCCCTACCCAATCAACTTCATACAAACACCCAACTCTTTTAATTTATCTTTTGTAAATTCTTTACTATTAAACAAGCCAACTCTAATTTTTTTATCAATTAATTTTTCTGTCT
>SXGU01365612.1_pt1 | contig 37090 bp, 49 predicted proteins | sample 3174531 | NCBI WGS metagenome assembly SXGU01 (sample SAMN11356863, study PRJNA531348) | freshwater metagenome | isolation source: freshwater sample F1-140 | place: China: Fuxian Lake, Yuxi | collected 2017-12-25 | reverse complement strand
GATGGAGCAAGAGCAGGAGCGTGGAATTACGATAACTTCGGCTGCAACTACTTGTTTTTGGAGTGGAATGAGAGGTCAGTTTCCGCAGCATCGAATAAATATCATAGATACGCCGGGGCATGTAGACTTTACTATTGAGGTTGAGCGTTCATTACGAGTTTTAGATGGCGCTTGTGCGGTTTTCTGTGCTGTTGGTGGTGTCGAGCCTCAGTCTGAAACGGTTTGGCATCAGGCGAGTAAATATAATGTTCCGCGATTGGTTTTTGTAAACAAGATGGATCGTTCTGGTGCTGATTTTCTGCGAGTAATTGGGCAGATTAAAGATCGACTGGGTGCTAAGCCTATTCCAATGCAGTTGCCTATTGGTGCTGAAGATGTTTTTGAAGGGGTTGTTGATCTTGTTGAAATGAAAGCCATATATTGGGATGAGGCTAATATGGGAATGACCTTTAAGGAAGGAGATATTCCTAGTGATATGCTTGATCTTTGTAATGAGTGGCGAGAGTATATGGTTGAGGCCTCTGCGGAGGCGAGCGAAGATTTGCTGGAAAAATATCTTGAACGCGGGTGTTTATCAGATGACGAAATTAGGTTGGGGATTCGCTCGCGGACGATAGCAAATCAAATTGTTCCGGCATTTTGTGGGTCGGCTTTTAAAAATAAAGGTGTTCAGGCGATGCTGGATGCTGTTATTGAGTACATGCCTGCGCCTATCGATGTCAATGCCATAAAAGGTCGTGATGAGAATGATACGGCTGAATTGCTTCGTCCTGCGGATGATGCTGCTCCTTTTGCGGCGTTGGCTTTTAAGATTGCTACGGACCCTTTTGTTGGAACATTGGCGTTTTTTAGAGTTTATTCCGGTGTGTTGAATACTGGAGATAGTGTTTTTAATTCAGTAAAAAAGAAAAAAGAGCGTATTGGTCGTATAGTGCAAATGCATGCCAATAGTCGCGAAGAGGTTAAAGAGGTATATGCTGGCGATATAGCTGCTGTAATCGGTCTCAAGGATGTGACGACGGGTGATACATTTTGTGATCTCAAAGAGATTATAGTGCTTGAAAAAATGGAGTTTCCTGATCCTGTTATTTCAGTTGCGGTTGAGCCGAAAACAAAAGCCGATCAAGAGAAAATGGGGATTGCATTGGGTAAGTTGGCTCAAGAAGACCCCTCTTTTAGAGTGCATACTGACGAAGAGTCTGGGCAAATAATTATCTCTGGTATGGGTGAGTTGCATCTTGAGATTGTTGTTGATCGTATGAAAAGAGAGTTTAATGTTGATGCTAATGTGGGGGCTCCACAGGTTGCATATAGAGAGACTGTCAGAAAAACGATTGAGCAGGAAGGTAAGTTTATAAGGCAGTCCGGTGGGCGCGGGCAGTACGGTCATGTTTGGTTGCGCATTGAGCCGCAAGAAATTGGTGCTGGATATGAGTTTGTTAATGAGGTTGTTGGTGGGGTGGTTCCAAAAGAATTTATACCAGCAGTAGATAAAGGTATCCAAGAACAATTAAAGAGTGGTATCCTAGCTGGCTATCCTGTATTAGATGTAAAGGTATCCTTATTTGACGGTTCGTATCACGATGTCGATTCGAATGAAATGGCTTTTAAAATTGCTGGCTCCATGTGCTTCAGAGAGGGTGCAAGGAAAGCGGATCCTGTTTTGCTTGAGCCGATAATGAAAGTTGAAATTGCTACGCCTGAAGAATACATGGGCGATGTTGTAGGTGATATCAACAGGCGGCGGGGAATAATACAGGGGATGGAAGATACTCTATCAGGTAAGGCACTTAGCTGCGAAGTGCCATTGGCGGAAATGTTTGGTTATGCAACTGATTTGCGTTCTGCAACACAGGGGCGGGCTACATACAGTATGCAGTTTGAAAAATATAATGAAACGCCTGCACATATTGCGGAAGCGATTATTAAAAAATCTTCATAAAAATTGAATAATTAAAGGTATTAACTCATGGCCAAAGAAAAATTCTCACGTAGCAAGCCGCACGTAAACGTCGGTACCATCGGTCACGTCGATCACGGTAAAACCACTTTAACTGCCGCGTTAACCAAAGTCATGGCAGAACTTCAAGGTGGAGAAGTTAAAGCCTTTGATCAGATCGATAATGCGCCTGAAGAGCGTGCGCGTGGTATTACTATTTCCACATCGCACGTCGAATATGAATCGGCAACACGTCATTATGCTCACGTTGACTGCCCAGGCCATGCTGATTATGTAAAGAACATGATTACCGGTGCGGCCCAAATGGACGGTGCTATTTTGGTCTGTTCTGCGGCGGATGGTCCAATGCCGCAAACCAGAGAACACATTCTGTTGTCAAGGCAGGTTGGCGTACCTTACGTTGTTGTGTTTCTGAACAAAGCGGATATGGTTGATGATGCGGAATTAATCGAATTGGTCGAAATGGAAATTCGCGAGCTGCTGGATATGTATGAGTTTCCAGGTGATGATACCCCTATTATCGTGGGTTCGGCGTTGAAGGCTTTGGAGGGTGATACCAGTGAAATTGGCGTTCCTTCGGTGGTCAGGCTGGTTGATGCCTTGGATAGCTATATTCCATTGCCAGAAAGAGCGGTAGATGGCGCGTTCCTGATGCCAATTGAAGATGTGTTCTCAATTTCCGGGCGTGGTACCGTGGTAACAGGTCGTATTGAGCGTGGTGTGATTAAAGTGGGTCAGGAAATCGAGATTGTCGGTATTAGGCCTACCGTATCAACAACCTGTACGGGTGTTGAGATGTTCCGTAAGTTACTGGATCAAGGTCAGGCGGGGGATAATGTCGGTATTCTGTTAAGGGGAACAAAAAGAGACGACGTTGAGCGTGGTCAGGTGTTGGCTCATAAAGGTACTATTAAGCCGCATTCATATTTCAACTCAGAAATTTATATCTTATCTAAAGATGAAGGTGGTCGTCATACGCCATTCTTTAATGGCTACCGTCCTCAGTTCTATTTTAGAACGACAGATGTGACTGGGGCTGTTGAGCTGCCGGAAGGTGTTGAAATGGTTATGCCGGGCGATAATATTTCAGTAAAAGTAAAGCTGATTTCACCGATTGCTATGGATGACGGCTTGCGTTTTGCAATTCGTGAGGGCGGTCGTACTGTAGGTGCGGGCGTCGTTGCATCAATAATCGAGTAATGTATATGTCTAATCAAACTATCAGAATCCGTTTGAAATCATTTGATCATAAATTGATTGATCAATCGGCTGGCGAGATAGTAGAAACAGCAAGAAGAACTGGTGCCCAGGTTAAAGGTCCAATTCCCTTGCCTACTAAAAAAGAACGTTTTACGATTTTGATTTCACCGCATGTAAATAAAGATGCGAGAGATCAGTATGAATTAAGAACATATAAAAGATTATTGGATATCGTTGAGCCAACAGAAAAAACCGTAGATGCATTGATGAAGTTGGATCTTGCGGCTGGCGTTGATGTTCAAATAAAGTTGAATTAAGAAGCAGGGGAATTGGCAGATGTCAATAGGTCTTATAGGTCGTAAATGTGGTATGACCAGGGTTTTTTGTGAAGATGGTTCGTCAGTACCAGTTACTGTACTCCAGATTGACTCAAACAGAGTTACTCAGGTTAAAGGTATTGAAGTTGATGGGTATCGTTCGATTCAAGTAGCGGCGGGCGATAAAAAATCTTCTAGAGTCAATAAAGCAATGGCGGGTCATTACGCAGCGGCTAATGTGACGGCTGGTCGTGGCCTTTGGGAGTTCAGGTTGGAAGACGGTGAAGGCGAAGGTTTATCTGCTGGGTCCCAGTTGTCCTTAGATATTTTTTCTGCTGGTCAAGTTGTTGATGTTCAAGGTAAAAGTATTGGTAAAGGCTTTGCTGGGGGTATAAAACGTCATAATTTCAGCATGCAGGATGCAACTCACGGCAATTCGCGCTCACATAGAGTATTGGGTTCTATTGGTATGTGTCAAACGCCAGGTCGCGTATTTAAAGGAAAAAAAATGGAAGGTCATATGGGGGCTGAGAAAGTTACAGTTCAGAATCTGACTATACATTCAATTGATACGGCAAGAAATTTAATTTTAGTAAAAGGTGCCGTGCCTGGTGCTAAAGGTGGTGATGTAGTAATTACACCCGCTATGAAAATGCGAAATAAAGGTTAAGCTATGAGTATGCAAGTACCTGCTTTAAATGAAAAAGACTCTGCTGGAAATGTGGAGGTAACAGAAGCAATTTTCGGTCAGGCTTTTAATGAAACTTTAGTTCATCAACTGGTTGTACGTCATTTAGCTGGCGCTCGTGCCGGAACTAAAGCTCAGAAGACGCGCTCGGATGTGAGTGGTGGTGGTACAAAGCCATGGAGACAAAAAGGAACGGGGCGGGCGCGGTCGGGTACAACCCGTAGTCCGGTTTGGAGAACGGGTGGTGTTGCATTTGCTGCAAGGCCTAGAAATTACGATCAGAAATTAAATAAAAAAATGTTTCGGGTTGGGATTCGGTCAATTCTATCTGAGCTACTAAGGCAGGGACGTCTGGTAGTTAGTAATGATATATTGCCTTCCAGTCCAAAAACAAAAGAGTTAAATGCAGCAATAAAAAATGTTGATGCTAAACGTGTCCTGATTGTTGTAGAGAATGTTGATGTAAACTTGGCTTTAGCGTCAAGAAACTTACCTTATGTGGAAGTGATAGAAGCGGTTAATTTAAGTCCTGTTTTATTGGTTTCAGCTGATAAAGTGATCGCTACATCTGGTGCCTTGAAGAAAATAGAGGAGCGTTTGGCGTGAGTTTAAATAAATACCACTTGGCAAGTGTGCTTCAGTCTCCGATTGTGTCTGAGAAAAGCACTATTGCTGCCGAAAAAAATAATCGATTTGTTTTTAAGGTGCAAAAACAAGCAACTAAAAAGCAAGTTAAAAGTGCAGTGGAGCTAATGTTTAGCGTTGAGGTTGAGTCGGTTCAGGTTTTAAACGTCAAGGGTAAAAAGAAAAGATTTGGCGGTTCACTGGGACAAAGATCTGATTGGAAAAAAGCTTATGTAAAGCTTAAGCCTGGTCATGATATAGATTTCTCTGCTGCTTAATAATTTAAGTTTTAACAGATCAATAGGAAACGGTAGAAAGCATGGCTATTGTAAAGTCTAAACCGACGTCACCTGGTTCGCGGTTTGTAGTGCGCATCAAAGATGATGAATTGCATAAAGGAAAGCCGTACGCGCCTTTGCTGAGTAAGAACAGCAAAAGTGGGGGGCGTAACAATCAGGGTCGTATAACAACACGTCATGTGGGTGGTGGTCATAAACAGCACTACCGAATTATCGATTTTAAAAGAAATAAGACTAATATTCCTGCAGTTGTTGAGCGTTTGGAATATGATCCGAACAGGACTGCAAATATTGCTTTGATATTATTCAAAGATGGGGAGCGCAAGTATATTATTGCTCCTAAAGGACTTGAAGTTGGGCAGGAAGTGCTTTCTTCAGAAACTACTGCTGTGAAAGCGGGTAACTGTATGCCACTGAGAAATATACCGATGGGTACTACAGTGCATTGCGTGGAGCTGAAGCCAGGCAAGGGGGCTCAAATTGCTCGAAGTGCTGGCACGTCTGTGCAATTAGTTGCTAAAGACGGTGCGCATGCAACTATCAGGCTGAGATCTGGTGAGATGCGCAAGGTTATGGCTGATTGTCGTGCGGTAATTGGTGAGGTTTCCAATTCAGAGCATAACTTAGTGTCTCTTGGGAAAGCTGGAGCTTCAAGATGGCGTGGTGTTCGCCCGACTGTTCGAGGCGTTGTAATGAATCCCGTTGATCATCCGCATGGTGGTGGTGAAGGTCGCACATCCGGTGGCAGACATCCTGTATCTCCTTGGGGTATGCCAACTAAAGGTTATAAAACCAGAAATAATAAACGTACTGATAATATGATTATCAGGCGTCGTAAGCTGAAATAGAGAGGAATTAACGTGCCACGTTCAATTAAAAAAGGTCCTTTTATTGACCATCATCTACTTAAAAAAGTTGAAGATGCTGTAAGTACCAATAATCGGAAACCGATTAAAACATGGTCAAGAAGATCAATGATTATTCCAGATATGTTGGGGTTAACCATTGCAATTCATAATGGGCGACTACATATACCAGTTCTAATTTCTGAGAATATGGTCGGGCATAAATTAGGTGAGTTTTCGCCAACTCGCACATATAAAGGCCATGTGGCTGATAAGAAATCTAGATAGGTCGTGGTCATGGAAATTTCAGCAAAATTAAAAAATGCTCCACTGTCTGCGCAAAAAGCACGGTTAGTAGGCGATCAAATTCGTGGAATGCCAGTTGAAAAAGCACTGAATCTATTGAAGTTCAGTTCAAAAAAAGCAGCTGCGATTATTAAAAAAATTCTAGAATCGGCTATTGCTAATGCAGAGCATAATGACAGCGCGGATATCGACGAATTAAAAGTGTCGACCGTTTATGTAAATGAAGGGGCGACTATGAAAAGATTCAAGGCAAGAGCTAAAGGACGTGCAAATCATATCCTTAAAAGAACCTGCCATATTACAGTTAAAGTCGCAGAATACGAGTAGGGGCAGAAAATGGGTCAAAAGGTACATCCAACAGGTATACGCCTAGGTATTGTTAAAGATTGGAATTCGAGGTGGTATGCGAATAGTCAGGATTACTCGGTATTCCTACATCAAGACTTAACAGTTAGGGATTATATAAAGAAAAAATTAGCTCATGCCTCTGTTAGTCGTATTCAGATAAATCGTCCGCCAAATAATGCGCATATTACAATTCATACGGCTAGGCCTGGTATTGTTATAGGAAAGAAAGGTGAAGACATAGAGGCATTGAGACAGGGGGTTTCTAAAATAATGGGGATTCCTGTTCAGCTTAATGTTGAAGAGATTAGAAAACCTGAATTAGATGCTCAGTTGGTGGCGGAAGGTGTCGCTCAACAGCTTGAGAAAAGGATTATGTATCGCCGAGCGATGAAACGTGCCGTAACTAATACTATGCGACTGGGCGCGGAGGGCATAAAAATAAATATCGGCGGGCGATTAAATGGGGCTGAGATCGCTCGTAGTGAGTGGTATAGAGAGGGGCGAGTACCTTTGCATACCTTAAGGGCGGACATTGATTATGCTACGGCCGAAGCGCATACTACCTATGGAATTATTGGCATTAAGGTGTGGATATTCAAGGGAGAAGTATTTGACATGGATGCACATACGGCATCGATTAACTCCGAATCTAAAAAATAGTTGAAGGGATAGAAAAAAATGCTTCAACCTAAAAGAACTAAATTCCGTAAACAACATAAAGGCAGAAATAACGGTACTGCTGTGCGCGGATCATCAGTAAGTTTTGGTGATTTTGGTCTTAAGTCGATAGAGCGAGGAAGGCTTACTGCTCGTCAAATTGAATCTGCGCGTAGAACGATTACACGGCATGTTAAACGTGGCGGTAAAATATGGATTAGAATTTTTCCTGATAAACCTATTACCAAAAAGCCATTAGAAGTTCGTATGGGAAAAGGAAAAGGTAGTGTAGAATACTGGGTTGCTCAAGTTAAGCCTGGAACTATGTTATATGAAATACAAGGTGTTTCTGAGGAATTGGCTCGTGAAGCATTCGCGTTGGGTGCTGCAAAGTTGCCTTTGAAAACAGTTTTTACCTCTCGGACGATAATGTAATGAAAGCAAGTGAGTTACGCCAAAAATCAAAAGACGAATTAAAGTCTATGTTGCTTAATATGTCTCGCGAACAATTTAACCTTAAAATGCAGAAAGGGACTGGGCAGTTGTCCAAGCCAGACCAAGTGAGAATGGTTAGACGTGATGTAGCACGCATTCATACCATATTAAACGAAATGACGAGCGCATAACAATGAGTGAAAATGTAGCTAAATTGCGGACAATCAGTGGTCGGGTTGTTAGTAATAAGATGGATAAGACTATCACGGTATTAGTTGAACGAGTTGTAAAGCACCCTGTTTATGGTAAATATATTAAGCGTTCTACTAAAATGATGGCTCATGATGAGCAGAATATCTGCCATGAAGGTGACATAGTGTCTATTACATCATGTCGGCCAATGTCTAAAAATAAATCCTTCAGGCTGGTTCAGATCTTGGAAAGTGTTAACAAATAGTATCGAAAAGCTATTTAACAAATAGATAATTAGGAATAAATTATGATTCAGATGCAAACTAACCTTGACGTCGCCGACAATAGCGGCGCAAAAAAGGTCATGTGTATCAAGGTATTAGGGGGGTCTCATAGGCGCTATGCGGGTATAGGAGATATTATTAAGGTCAGTATAAAGGATGCTATACCTCGTGGAAGGGTAAAAAAAGGCGAAGTTTATAACGCATTGGTTGTCAGGACTTGTAAAGGTGTACGTAGATCAGATGGTTCTGTTATTCGCTTTGATGGGAATGCTGCGGTAATTTTGAACAATAATTTGCAGCCTCTTGGTACCCGTATTTTTGGCCCTGTAACACGTGAGCTAAGGGGGGAGAAATTTATGAAAATTATCTCACTGGCTCCTGAAGTTTTATAAGGTAGGGTTTGAAATGCAAAAAATTAAGCAAGGTGATGAAGTTGTTGTTCGTACTGGTAAGGATAAAGGTAAAACAGGTAGAGTAAGTAAGGTTTTGAGGGGCAATAAGGTTTTGGTTGAAGGGATTAATCAAGTTAAGAAAAGCCAGAAACCTAACCCAAATGCTGGAGTTTCAGGTGGAATTGTCGTTAAGGATATGCCGATTAATATTTCCAATATAGGGTTATATAATCCTGAGACTAAAAAAGCAGATCGTGTTGGCTTTAAGTTTCTAGAAAATGGACAAAAAGTCAGATATTTTAAATCAACAAGCGAAGTTGTTGATGTATAAGGGTGTAGATAAAAATCATGACTAGACTAGAAGCTATATATAAAGAGAAAATTCTTCCGGCATTGGTGGAGCAGTTTGCTTATAACTCAGTAATGCAAGCTCCGCGGATTACAAAAATAACACTTAATATGGGCGTTGGTGGGGCGGTTGCTGATAAAAAAGTATTGCAATCTGCTGTTAGCGACATGGAAAAGATTTCCGGGCAAAAGCCGGTTGTCACTCTGGCTAGAAAATCTATTGCTGGTTTTAAAATTCGCGATGATATGCCTATAGGATGCAAAGTCACTTTACGTAGCGACAGAATGTATGAGTTTTTAGATCGTTTAATATCTATCTCTATTCCTAGAATTCGCGATTTTAGAGGGTTGAGTTCTAAAAGTTTTGATGGTCGTGGAAATTATTCAATGGGTGTTAAAGAGCAAATCATCTTTCCAGAAATTGATTACGATAAAATTGATGCGTTACGAGGTATGGATATAACGATCACAACAACAGCCCAAACTAATGAAGAAGGCCTGGCTTTGTTGAAGCTTTTTAATTTTCCATTTAAGAGCTAAAGGTATATTAAAATGGCAAAAAAATCGATGATTGCGCGTGAAGACAAGCGAAAGAAGTTAGTAAAAAAATATGATGCTAAAAGGAAGTCTTTAAAAGAAACTATTAGAAACCCGAACGCGACTTTTGAAGATAAAGATTCTGCTCAACTACAGCTACAAAAACTACCAAGAGACTCGAGTTTATCAAGGGTTCGTAATCGATGCAATTTAACTGGGCGGCCGCATGGGTACTACCGTAAATTTGGTCTTAGTCGAAATAAGTTAAGAGAGGCGACGATGCGTGGTGATGTGCCAGGTTTGGTAAAGGCGAGTTGGTAAGATCTGTTAGATCAAGTTTGGAGAGATTATAAAATGAGTATGACAGACCCAGTTGCAGACATGCTGACCCGGATTAGAAATGGTCAATCTGCGAGTAAAAAGATCGTTAGGCTACCTTCATCAAAGTTGAAGGTGTCTATTGCCAAAGTGCTGAAAGAAGAAGGTTTTATCGGAGGTTATTCTACAGAAACAATAGGTAGTCATACAGAAATGACTATTGAATTGAAGTATTATAAAGGCCTTCCTGTAATTGAGAACATCAAAAGAATTAGTAAGCCGGGTTTACGTATTTATAAATCTAAAGATGAATTGCCGAAAGTACTTGGCGGGCTTGGAATTGCTATCGTATCAACTTCAAATGGTGTTATGACTGATAGGGCCGCTCGTTCGATTGGGCATGGCGGTGAAGTCATTTGTACTGTTTGTTAAAGTGTAGGTCAGGTTATGTCAAGAATTGCTAAAGCCCCAGTTAATATCCCTAGTGGAGTAGATGTGAAGCTAGAGGGTAATAATTTAATCGTTAAAGGAAATAATGGTCAATTATCTTATGATATTAATATGTCCGTCAGTCTGAATATCACGGATAACGTGATTCAGGTTCAATGGGATAGAGAAGATAAGAAAGCTACTGCTCAAGCTGGTACGGCTAGAGCAATTGTTAGTAACATGATTATTGGTGCTTCTGCCGGGTTTGAAAAGAGATTAGCTTTGATTGGTGTTGGTTATAGAGCTCAGGCTAAAGGGAATATACTTAACTTAGCTCTTGGTTTTTCTCATCCAGTGGACTTTGAAGTTCCTGAAGGTGTTTTGGTTGAAACGCCTAGTCAAACTGAAATTGTTGTTAAAGGAAGTAATAAGCAATTGGTAGGTGAGGTTGCAGCAAAAATTAGAGCATATCGCCCGCCTGAACCTTATAAAGGAAAAGGCGTGAGGTATGCTGATGAGCATGTTGCAAGAAAAGAAGCTAAAAAGAAGTAAGGTGGCGTAATGGATAAGAAACAATCACGTATGAAGCGCGCATTAAAATTGCGTTGCAAAATTAAAAAGCTAAGCGCAACACGTTTATCGATTCATAAAACTTCGCAACATATATATGCTCAAGTTATCAGTGCTGATGGAGCGACAACTTTAGCAAGTGCATCTACGGCTCAAGCTGAAATTAGATCTACTTTGAAAAATACAGGAAATATTAAGGCGGCAGTTGAGGTGGGGAAATTTATTGCTCTAAAAGCAATTGCGGCAGGAGTTTCTGAAGTTGCTTTTGATCGTTCAGGATTTAAATATCATGGTCGCGTTAAAGCATTGGCTGATGCGGCACGTGAAGCCGGTCTGAAATTTTAGAGGAAATTAAAATGTCTACAGCACCTTCTCAAGTTAGTGCGGATGGTTTGCAAGAAAAGTTAGTTAACGTAAGGCGCGTTGCCAAAGTTGTAAAAGGCGGTAGGGTTTTTGGTTTTACTGCGTTAACAGTGGTTGGTGATGGTGAAGGTAGGGTCGGATATGGCGTGAGTAAGGCGCGTGAGGTTCCTATTGCAATACAAAAGTCTTTAGAGCAAGCGCGAAAAAATATGCGCAAAATTTCTTTAAATGGTGATACCTTGCAATATCCTATTATGAATACGACAGGTGCTGCTAAGGTTTATATGCAGCCAGCTTCTGAGGGTACGGGTATTATTGCAGGTGGTGCAATGAGAGCTGTATTCGAAGTAGTTGGAGTGCATAATGTATTGGCTAAATGTATTGGAACAAGTAATCCTATTAATGTTGTGAGGGCTACAATTAATGGGCTTACTGGGATGCATAGTGCTAACCAAATAGCAGCGAAACGTGGCTTGTCAGTTGAACAGATTATTGGGTAGTGATAATGGTTGGCGATAAAATTAGTGTGACAATGACAAAAAGCAGATTTGGGCGATTACCGCGACACCAGGCCTGTTTGAAGGGTTTAGGATTGCGTAAAATCAACCAGACGGTTGTTGTGCTTAATACTCCTGAAAACCGAGGTATGATAAGTAAAATATCATACATGTTAAAATTTGAGGAAATGTAATGTTTTTAAATACCATTCGTTCCAGTGAAGGTGCTCGAAAAAAATCTAAGCGTGTGGGTCGAGGTATTGGTTGTACGCTTGGTAAGACGTGTGGAAGAGGTCATAAAGGTCAAAAAGCACGTAGCGGGGGGTTTCATAAGGTTGGTTTTGAAGGTGGTCAAATGCCCCTTCAGCGCCGCTTACCAAAAATTGGATTTACTTCGCAAATAAGCAGGTATTCATCAGAAGTAAGATTGAATGAGTTGAATGGCTTGGATGCCGATGTAATAGATATTAATATTTTGATTGCGGCGAACATAGTTCCAATATTCACTAAGAAAGTAAAGATTATTAAATCTGGTGAGATAAATAAGGCTGTTTCCTTAAAAGGTATTAAAGTAACCAAGGGAGCGAAGGAAGCTATTGAGATGGCTGGCGGACAAGTAGGGGTTTAAGTGAGTACTTCAAGAGCTCAGGTGACAGGCAAGGTCGGTAATTTTTCAGAGCTTAAGGCAAGATTGCTTTTCGTTTTGGGGGCATTCTTTGTATACAGGGTTGGTGCTCATATACCTGTGCCTGGTATTGATCCTAAGGCGCTTTCTGTTATGTTTGAGCAGCAGAGTGGTTCGATCTTGGATATGTTTAACATGTTCTCTGGTGGTGCTTTGATGCGTTTAAGCCTGTTTGCTCTAGGAATTATGCCTTATATATCGTCATCAATTATAATGCAATTGATGACTGTTGTAGTCCCTGTGATGGAACAGTTAAAGAAAGAGGGGGAGGCGGGGCGACGCAAGATTTCCCAATATACTCGGTTTGGTACGGTTATTTTGGCCACTTTTCAAGCGGTTGGAATCTCTTTTGCGTTGCAAAATCAAACGGCTGGTGGGCTTTCTGTTGTCTTGAGTCCTGGTGTTGGCTTTGTTGTAATTACAACTGTTACCTTGGTTACGGGTACGGTTTTTTTGATGTGGTTAGGTGAGCAGGTAACTGAGCGAGGTATAGGTAATGGTATTTCGCTGATCATTTTTGCTGGGATTGTTTCTGGGTTGCCTAAAGCGATTGGCGGTACTTTAGAGTTGGCAAGAACGGGTGAAATGAACGGAGCCTTCATTATATTATTATTTCTGTTGTCTATTTCTGTTACGGCGTTAGTTGTTTTTGTTGAAAGGGGGCAGAGAAGAATAGTTATTAATTATCCAAAAAGACAGCAGGGTCGAAAGATGTATGCCGGTCAAAGTAGTTTTTTGCCTCTAAAATTAAATATGGCTGGTGTTATACCGCCTATTTTTGCATCAAGCATAATTTTATTTCCGGCGACTATAGCTGGTTGGTTTGGGCATAGTGATGGGTTTTCTTGGTTGCAGGATGTGGCTACTATGTTATCTCCTGGGCAGCCTATTTATGTTATCTTTTATGCTACGGCTATAATTTTCTTCTGCTTCTTTTATACAGCGTTGGTGTTTAATTCGAAAGAGACTGCTGAGAATTTAAAGAAATCTGGTGCATTTTTGCCAGGGATAAGGCCGGGTCTACAAACAAGCTCTTATATTGATAAAGTAATGACTCGGTTAACGTTATTCGGAGCCTTTTATATTACACTTGTATGTCTCTTGCCTGAGTTTTTGATAGTTTACTGGAATGTTCCATTTTACTTTGGTGGAACTTCCTTGTTAATTATTGTGGTGGTTGTGATGGATTTTATTTCGCAAATGCAAACTCATGTTATGTCTCAGCAGTATGATGGCTTAATGAAAAAAGCCAATCTAAAAAAATAACTTATTGCACAAAAAATAGTCAAGGAATTAGCAATGAAAGTTCGTGCCTCAGTTAAAAAAATTTGTAGAAAATGTAAGGTTGTAAAAAGAAATGGCGTTATTAGAGTTATCTGTGAAGACGGAAAACATAAACAACGACAAGGATAATAATTATTGCGTCATAATTAGCGCAGTGCTATAATTCGACGCTTAACTTTAGAGTGCTACCAAGGGGAGTATCTAGATGGCACGTATTGCCGGGATAAATATACCAGACCATAAGCATGCGGTAATTGCTTTAACCGCTATATATGGTATTGGTCGTCAAACTGCGAGTGAAATTTGCGTTGAAGTAGGTATAGCTCCTTCAACAAAGATAAAAGAACTGACTGAAGAGCAATTAGAAACTATCCGCAATGTGGTATCGAAGATGACAGTGGAAGGTGATCTGCGTCGAGAAGTTTCTATGAATATCAAGCGGTTGATGGATCTGGGTTGCTATCGCGGGATAAGGCATCGTAGAGGATTGCCTTTAAGAGGGCAGAGAACGAGAACTAATGCTCGTACTCGTAAAGGTCCACGTAAAGCAATTAAAAAATAAGATGTTCTTTTAAGAGGTTTGAAGTAAATGGCGAGTCAAAATCGTTCTAGAAAGCGTATAAAAAAAGAAATTGCAGACGGTATAGTGCATGTGCACGCTTCTTTTAATAATACAATTGTAACTATTACTGATAGAAAGGGTAATGCTCTTTCTTGGGCAACATCTGGAGGCTCAGGCTTTCGAGGGTCTAGAAAAAGTACACCATTTGCCGCACAGGTTGCGGCTGAAAAAGCTGGTTCAATTGCCCTAGAATATGGTATGAAGAACCTTGACGTTATGATTAAAGGACCCGGGCCTGGTCGCGAATCTGCAGTGCGTTCCTTGAATAATTTGGGGTTCAAAATAAATAATATTGTTGATGTGACGCCGATTCCACATAATGGTTGTCGCCCGCCGAAAAAACGACGCGTATAAAAAATCTGGAGTAGTTTGTTATGGCAAGATATCTTGGGCCTACTTGTAAATTAAGTCGAAGAGAAGGTACGGATCTGTTTTTAAAAAGCAGAGGTAAATCTTTAGAAAATAAGTGTAAATTAGATCAGCGCCCTGGACAGCATGGTGCTAAGCGGACAAGAAGCTCTGATTATGCTATTCAGTTAAGAGCTAAGCAGCGTTTACGCAGAATATATGGTATTTTAGAAAAACAGTTTAGAAATTATTACAAGACGGCTGATTCGAAGAAAGGAGCAACAGGTCAGAATTTACTGAATCTTTTAGAATCAAGATTAGACAATGTTGTTTATCGTATGGGCTTCGCCTCTACACGGGCGGAGGCTCGTCAGTTGGTGAGTCATAAGTCAATTCAAGTCAATAGCGTTTTGATTAATGTTCCTTCTTATCAGGTTGCTCCTGGTGATGTTCTTACTGTTAGAGAAAAAGCAAAAAAGCAACAAAGGATTATTGATGCTTTAAATATAACTGAGCAGTATGGTTTTCCTTCTTGGGTTGAGGTTAATTTAAAGGCCATGTCAGGTACATTTAGTTCTCTGCCTGATCGTGTAGATTTAGGAAGTGATATAAATGAACAGTTAGTAGTTGAGCTTTATTCTAAATAATCGTAGTTTTGAGGGATATAAATGCAGAATTCCATTTCTGGCTTGTTGAAGCCTCGACTAGTTGAGGTTGTAAGCAAAACACCTAATCATTCTAAGATTGTTATTGAGCCTCTAGAAAGAGGGTTTGGTCACTCTATTGGTAACGCATTGCGCCGCGTATTGTTGTCTACAATTCCAGGCTGTGCTGTTACAGATGTTGAAATTGAAGGCGTTCTTCATGAGTACACCACTATAGAAGGTGTTCAAGAGGATGTGATTGATATTTTACTTAATCTTAAAAAGTTAGCCGTTGTACTCCATTCTAAAGATGAAGTTGAGCTTACTCTTTCAAAACATGGTGCAGGTTGTATAACCGCAGCTGATATTATAGTTCCACACGACGTGGAAATTATCAATCCTGATTTGGTAATAGCTAACCTAACTCAGGTTGGTGTGTTAAATATGAAGATCCGAGTGCGTCGAGGAAGAGGCTATGAGCCTGTAAGTGTTCGTAAATCAAATTCCGAACATGGCCTTATTGTTGGTGCGCTTCAGCTTGATGCTTCATACAGTCCGATTGTTAAGGTTGCTTATCAAGTTGAAAGTACACGTGTTGAGCAGCGTACCAATTTAGACAAACTAATAATTGAACTGGAAACAAATGGAACTGTCGATCCAGAGGAGACTATTAAACTTGCTGCAACAATTCTTCATGATCAATTGTCAGTTTTTGTTGACTTTGAAAAAGTAAATGATCAACTTACTGAGGAAGAGGTTGAGGTTGAAGAAATATTCGATCCAGTTCTTCTTCGTCCTGTAGATGATCTTGAATTAACAGTACGATCTGCTAACTGTTTGAAAGCTGAAAATATTTTTTATATTGGAGATTTAATTCAACGTACAGAAGTAGAGTTATTAAAAACTCCAAATCTAGGAAAAAAATCTTTAACAGAAATTAAAGATATTCTTGCTTTAAAAGGTTTATCTTTAGGAATGCGCTTAGAAAATTGGCCTCCTGAGAATCTAGCAGATCAATCACATGCTTTAACACACTAATATTAGGTTTTCTTATAATGAGACATCGTAAATCTGGAAGAAAATTAAATATAAACAGTAGTCATCGTAAGGCTCTGTTTAGTAACATGGTTAGTTCATTATTTAAGCATGAATTAATAAAAACAACTTTACCAAAAGCAAAAGAATTAAGAAGTTATGCTGAGCCATTAATTACTTTGTCTAAAGAAGATAGCGTCGCTAAAAGACGGCTTGCTTTTTCACGACTACGTGATCGTGATGTTGTAACTAAGCTTTTTAATGAGCTAGGTCCCCGTTACAAAAATAGATCTGGTGGGTATTTACGCATTATGAAGTGTGGATTCAGATCCGGTGATGATGCGCCAATGGCTTATGTTGAGCTTGTTGATAGGTCTATTGCCGTTATTGAAGATTAATTACGAGTTTAAGGCGTGTACTAAAAAACAATCTACCCAGAAGTAGAGGCAATAGCCATATCCTATTTGGGTAGAAGAGGATTTATTAGAAGTCGCCTTGAAAAGACACCATTTTTACGGATAGCTTTTTCCCGGATCCGTAAGCTATTTGTAATAGTCAACTAAAACAGTAGATTCTATTAAATACTCTTCCGATAGAAACACTGTTCAAAATCCAGCAGGGATTGATAGCTTAGTTTTGAGTGCATGCGTTTACCATTATAAAAAGCCAAGTAATCAATAATACTCAGCCTTGCCGACTCTTTAGTGCTAAGTTTTTCATAGTTAGTTGGTCGCACTTTAAGCTTTGGAAAACCGCTCTGCTGGCAAATTCTCCCAGCAGTTGTCTTTAGAGCTCATACTTTGCTCCATCTTTATTATCCCCAAATGTCTTTGGTATTCGTAGCTTGCGCATTGCCTACCCTGATCAGAATAATGCTGTAGGCTAGGCTCAGGCTTTCGTCTACAAAATGCCATCTGTAAAGCATTGGCACACAGCGAAGTTCGCATGTGATCATCAATCGACCAGTCAAGCACTTGCCTAGACAAGTCAGTGATAATCGTGACATAGATCAACCTTCAAGCGACCAGACGTAAGTCATGTAGGTCGTTCAGGCCTTGTTGGGGCAGTGACATCACATTGCCTATTTTTTACTAGCTCAGGAGAAATTACATCATTATGATCGCTGTCTGTGGTGACTTTGAATCGTTTTGGATAGCGAGGTTTCAACTCCAATTTCTTCATCAATTGTTTCGCTTTATAGCATCCGACCTGATATCTCCTTTTCTGAAGGCTTCGGATAAACGACGGGAACTTTACGCTTACTTATTCTCTTCAAATAACTGAATTGCTTTAACTTCAAGCTGTTTTTGCAGAACTTTTTATCAGTATCTACAGGCGATTTAGCCCATGCATAAAAGGCGCCGGTAGTGACCAGTATGACGTACCGTTGGCCCTTTTTCGGCTCTTACCCTGCGTCCAATAGCGCCCAGCGATACGCCTAAATTATCCGCTGCTTGTTTCTGCGTATAGCCTTCGTTAACTAATTTTGCCGAATCTTGTTTAAATTCAAGAGTGTACTTGGGAGGGTTATGTTTATTTTGTTCGCTCATTTTTGTAAGTGCTCAGCCAAGCCACCTTTGCTAACGAATCCAGAAGCATTATTCTTAGATTTTTTGAAGAGAATAATGCATAACCTTAACGGTCCTGGGATACAGCATCTAAACAACTGGCAAAACAGCGGTATGACGCAAGTGGCGTATTGCCGAGAGTATCAGCTTAATGTCAAAACCTTTCGTCTGTTGAAGCCGAAGTTGAACAACTGCAAGAGCTTAGCGTTGTAGAAACCCTGGTTAAACTCAAACCGCCCACGCGCAGTACAGCCACGCTTACCTGATCATCTTCCACGTATCGAACACAGCCACGAACCGGAATCCTGTACCTGCGAACACTGCGGCAAAGAGTTGGTTAAAATCCGCGAAGATGTCACTGAGCAACTCGATGTTGAACCGGCTAAGTTGTCCACCGCTACTTGTGTCCTGTAGGTATGTTCGCCCGCAATACGCTTGTCGCCGCGGTGAAACCGTGACCGCGGCACCGATTCTGCCAGCGGTCATTGATGGCGGTATGACCGCCATCGGTCTGCTAGTCTGGCTGATCATCAGTAGATTCCAAGACCATTTGCCGCTGTACCGATTGGAACAAATCGCCGCGCGCGAAGGGGTTAACTTCGTCCGGTCAACGCTGGCGGAATCGGTCGGTCGCGTCGGGGTAGCGCTAAAACCCTTGGCTGAGCGATTAAAGTGGCATTTATTGCAAGGCAACACCTTGCTGGCCGATGAAACGCCGGTGTCGCAATGAGAACCACCCGGCACCGGCAAGACGCGAAAAGCCTATCTGTGGGCTTACCGCAGTAATGATTTGCAACGGGGCCTCGCATTATCGTCTTTGACTATCAAGCCGGTCGGAGCGGCAGCTAGTTTATCGGCAATTGGCGAGGCGATTTAATGATCGATGATTATGCCGGCTATAAAACCTTGTTTGCTGACATTGGCGATTCCGGTGCATGTATTGAACTCGGTTGTCTCGCGCACGCCCGGCGCAAATTCTTTGACTTGCACCCGGCCAATCACAGCCCGATAGCGTTAGCGGCACTGAACCGAATGGCCGAGCTATATGCGGTAGAAGCCGAAGCTAAGACCAAGACCCTGAGCATTTTCGAGCGGCAAGCCTTACGCGCCGAAAAAAACGTACCGGCACTGGCGTCCCTGTACGCTTGGCTGGTAAGCAACTCGCGTTAAGGCCGCACCGGGCGGCGGCGCTACCGCCAAGGCTTTGGATTATAGTCTCAAGCCTTGGCTGGCCTTTGCCGCTACGCGAAAACCGGATATCTGCCGATTGACAACAATTCGACCGAGAATTGCATTCGGCCTATTGCCGTGGGCAAAAAAATTGGTTGTTCGTGGGCTCTGAACGGGTTGGCGACCGTGCCGTAGCGACTTAAACCTTGTTAGGGATAGTTAAACTCAAGGGTTTAAACCCTACCGAACGGCTCAAAGTTGCCTTGGAAAAATTACCGACTTGGCCCAATAGCCGCATTGATGAGTCTGCCTTTCGCAACGGCAGATTTTGAAACCACTTAAGAATTAAAGTTTCCTTTAAAAAGCAACGCGGCTAGGTTGAACGGTTGCATTTCAACAACGACCGTCTTCTATATAACCAACAAACTCCATGACCTCACATTAACTAAACCATGTATTCAAAACCTATATTCGATCAAGATTGCAGACAGTGTCAGCGGTTAGATGATTTTCTATGTGAAGTTAAACAAAAACACCCTGACTATCATGCGCGTCCGGTTGCTCCGTTTGGCGATAGTTCGGCCCGACTGCTGATAGTCGGACTGGCTCCCGGCATGCATGGCGCCAATGCCACCGGCAGGCCGTTTACCGGTGATTATGCCGGGTTGCTGCTGTATGAGGCGCTTTACCTGTTCGGTTACAGTAATCAAATAAAATCCGAGTCATTAGCCGATGGCTTGATGCTTAAAAACTGCCGTATCACCAATGCGGTTAAATGCTTGCCGCCGCAAAATAAACCGACCACTGCTGAAATCAATCAATGCAATCGTTTTTTGGCTGCGGAGTTAAAAACATTGCCGGAGCGGGCGATTATTCTGGCGCTGGGTTCGGTCGCGCACCAAGCGGTAATAAAAGCTTATGGGCTGAAACCGAGTAGAGCCAAATTCGCTCATAATGCTCAGCATGTCTTGCCGGACGGTCGCACGCTGGTCGATTCTTACCATAGCAGCCGCTACAACGTGCAAACCAAACGGCTGACTAAAGCTATGTTTGCCGATGTTTTCCGTACCGTTGAGCGGATAGAGCGAGCGCTGTAATGTGATGCGGCGCATGGCAAGTAGTCTATGAAATACTGCATGCATTGCCCGGCAAAAAACAGACCGATTAAAAATACTGTAAAATGTCTGAACGGCCTGGGGTCAGGACTTTTGCCGGGTACGTGCTTCGCCTGTTCGTAAGCAAAGCGTGTACTCCTGCCATAGTCTATTCACGCTCTCTCCCGGCAGCTTTTTTAATCGCAATGGTTTGATATGAAATGACTGAAGAATACGAATACGATGATGAGGCGGAAGAATATTACGCGATCCGTCCTAATAAAACACAAATCAAGAAGGACATGGCGGCTCTTTTTGTTTTAAGCGAAGAAATATCCGAGTTATCGCCTAGCCAGATAAAAACGCTTGAACTGCCTGACGTTATCGATAAAGCCGTCCTCGAAGTATCGGGAATGCCGCATAAGGGCGCCAGAAAACGGCTGCTGAAATTTATTGCCGGCCAGTTTAATAAGATTGATGTGGAACCTATTTTAGAGAAACTGTCACGTATCAAAAATAAAAGTGCCCATGCGGTCCGGGAGCATCATATTGTCGAGCGTTGGCGGGATCGGTTGATAACCGAAGGCAATGATGCGCTAACCGCGTTGCTCGACGAACAGCCTGATGCGGATCGGCAGCTATTAAGGCAGTTGATACGCAACGCGCAGAAAGAAGCCGAAACAGGTAAACCGCCTAAGTCTTCCCGCCTGTTATATCGCCGCTTGAAAGAGTTGTTTCAGGTTGAAGGCGAAACGGATCAGGAATCGGAATTTGAGGCTGATTAGCCGTTCGCTATGTCCAACATAACTTTCGGCTAATTGTTGAATAGTTAACCATCATTAAACAAGTCCATTTGCCGGAAATGAGTTTGCCCCGACTTGTTTTCCAGCGATGACAGTGCAACGCCTAACAAACGGACATTGCGCCTACCTATGTCGGTGTCTTTCAATAGGTCTTCGAAGGTGCCGTCTAGGGCCGATTTCGGCGTAATGGCATGAGGCAGTGTTCGGCTGCGGGTAATCTGGACAAAATCGTGATATTTGATTTTTACCGTCAGGGTGTAAGCGACCATCTGCTTTCCGGTGACTTTGCCGAGCGCCTTCTGCACGAGGTTTTGCAACTGCGCGATAACGTCTTGCTTAAACTTGATATCTTGTTCAAATGTTATCTCCACGCCTACCGATTTCCTGATGCGGTCGTTGTTGACGGGGCGATTGTCGATGCCTCTGGAAATAGTGTAATAATGCAGCCCGGCTTTACCGAAATAGTAGTGCAATGTTTCCAGCGATTGTGCCTTTAAGTCTTTGCCGGTTTTGATGCCTAGCGCGTGCATTTTTGCCGACGTTGCCTTGCCTACGCCATGAAACCGCTCAATCGGGAGTTGTTCGGCAAAGCTTGCGCCGTGCTCCGGTGCGATTAAATAGAGTCCGTCCGGCTTGTTGATGTCCGATGCGATTTTAGCGAGAAATTTATTATAAGAAACGCCGGCCGAAGCAATCAGTTGAGTTTCTTGTTTAATCGCGGCTTTGATGGCTTTGGCGATTAAGGTGGCGGAACCTTGATGCAAACTGACATGGCTGACATCCAGATAGGCTTCATCCAGGGAAAGGGGTTCAAAAAGGTCGGTGTAGTCGGCAAAGATTTTTCGAATGGCCATTGAGGCGTGTTGATAGGCCTCGAAGCGGGGCTTTACAAAAATGGCCTGCGGACACAAGCGGTACGCCTGCGCGGAGGACATGGCCGAATGGATGCCGTATTGTCTCGCTTCGTAGCTGCAAGTTGCAACTACGCCGCGAGAATCGGGAGCGCCGCCGACAATCAGCGGCTTATTGCGGTATTGCGGAAAATCGCGTTGCTCTACCGCCGCAAAAAATGCATCCATATCGATATGAATGATTTTGCGGGTAGAGCTCATCAAATGTTATTTTGTTTTGCTTTCCGGTTGTTGCAGTTCTGCGGTCATATTCCAATCGGAGAACGGAAAGGGCATGATCTCGGTATTGAAGGTCAGGAACAGCAGGATGTGGTAGGTATAGGTGGAAAGGCTGCGGCCAAAATTAAGGATATTGACGTTAGCTTTGCCGGTTAGCAGTGTTGATGCCACTTGCAGAATAATAACAGCCCAAAGCAGCATTCTGACCAGTCCGCCGATAGCGGCAAAAACCAGCATAAAGAAAATTCGTTTCCAAGTGCTGAGTTGGGTCAGGTTGTAGTTTATTTGTTCGTCCATCGTGGTTAGCCTCGGTTCATAATGTCGCGTAAATCAAGTGCCGCTGCGTTACAGCGCGCTATGTAGTTTGCCATAGACAAGGAGTAGTTGGCGAAAAGACCGTAACCGCTACCGTTTAAGATCATCGGGCTTAAAATAGGAGTTAACGCGTTTTCCAGCGCTTTAATCATAATATCAACGGTACGCATCGCCCGCTTGTCTAACAAAATATCCTCAAAGTCATGCTTGACGGCCCTAAGAATATGCAATAACGCCCAGCTTGCCCCGCGCGCTTCGTAGAAAACGTCGTCGATCTCCAGCCAGGTGACTTTGGCTACGGTGGTGCCTTTTTCATCGGCGGCTTCCCGCTCAAGTTCGGTTAAGCCGGGGCCATAGTTGCCGCTGGCGCTGTTTGCGGTCAAACGGGTGGAAAGACCGCCCAGACGCTTGATCACCACTTCGGTGTATTGCCACAGGTTGTCGGCACGGGAATAAAATTGCGCCTGTTTTACGTTGCCTCCGTATTTTTGCAGACGTTGCATGTATTTATGCAACGCCTCGACGCCTTTTTGATACTCGGCTTCGGTTGACGGCAGCGCCCATGAATCGTTTTCATAGTAGAAATACGGTTCGGCAATCGCCAAATCAGGATCTTCGGCGGATTGGGATTGATCCCTGGCAAAGTGGTTTCTTAATGCCGAGGTGGCGTCACGCAGCATGACCAAGGCGCCGTATTCCCAGTTGGAAATGTTGTCCAAAAAAACGCCCGGAGGCGCGACATCGTTAGTGATATAACCGCCGCTTTTATGCAGCAGAACCTCGGCAATATGGGCCAGGGTGTTGGTATAGACATAGCCGACCGGCATGCTGTCGGTGGAATGGGTTTCTTCCGCGCGTTTTACGGCTTCGTCCTGAACATTAAACTGCCCCGGCTCGCTACCCCACCATGCGCCCAGGAAAATCAGAATGACCACGACAATGAGGAGAAAAACGCCAAAGCCCCAGAGTATTCCTTTAGATTTTATATCGTTCAGTGTATCGTTTGCCGCCATTTTTGGAATCCCGTAAAGAGGTTTTTCGTAGAGTCGAAAACTATTTTACCCTACTGCTTTTTTATATGAAAAATTGGCTACATGGTAGCAGGTTTTTTGGTTATTTGCTTACGGTGCAATCCGCTATGCCGGTTTTTTTTTGGCTCTTGGGTGCGCTTTATCATAGATTTCAGCCAGATGTTGAAAGTCCAGGTGGGTGTAGATCTGGGTCGTGCCGATATTGCTGTGTCCGAGCAATTCCTGAACGGCCCTTAGGTCCTGGCTGGACTCAAGCAAATGACTGGCGAACGAATGTCTGAGCATGTGCGGATGAATATGTTCGGCAATGCCTTTTTTTATGCACCATTGCGCCAGCCTTAATTCAATATTGCGTTGACCGAGCCGGATGCCGCGCGCTGATACAAACAGTGCGGGCTCGACAGCGGGAATTTTTACGGCGCGTTGCCGTAGCCAGTTTTCAATAGCCGTGACGGCTTTACTGCCTATCGGTAATATTCTGGATTTGCCGCCTTTGCCTATGCGCACAGTCACGGTGCTATCCGGCAAGTCCAGGTCGCTTAAGTCAAGTCCGGACAACTCGCTCAAACGCAGGCCGGATGAATAGAATAACTCAAACATAGCCAAGTCGCGGATTTCCAGTAGCGAACTGGCCCCGGCTTCGAGCAAACCGGATAACTGATCGACATCCAGAACTTTAGGCAGCTTTCTGGCTTGTTTGGGGGCTTGGATATGCTGGGCCGGATTAATGCTGACCAGGCCTTGTTTTAACAGATAATTATAAAAGCTGCGGATTGCCGATAGCTGGCGTTGCAGACTTTTACTGCTCAATTTTTCTCGATGCCGACCGGCGATGAAAGCACGAATATCGGTTTGTTGCAGATCGGCCCAGTGGGCTAGACCTTTTTTCGTGCAATAGCGGCACAGCTGCTCCATATCCCGCCGGTAACTTTTTACAGTGTGTTCGGAGGCGCGGACTTGAACGGTAAGCTGCTGGAAAAACTCAGCCAGCATAAGCTCGGCATCGGCATGCATATTAACTCCGCTGCAATAAAGCAATCAGTCGGGTTCCTATGATTTCGCTCATTTGGTTTAAAAACAGATGGCCCATGCTGGGGTGAAAGCGGTCTTCATCCCGGCTGCCGATCGCTAAAATCCCTTCTAATTCGGTAAAGGCCATCGGAATAATCGCGCAGGATTTGACTTCGAACGCCATTCCGCCGAATAACACTCTGGCCTGGGCAATGCTCAGGCGTCCGCATTTGGGCTGATTACCGGCCAGCTCGGCGGCAAACGGTTCCAGATCCTTGCTGCCCGGTTCAATAAACAAATGGGTAAGCGTGTTGTCCGGATTGGGTTTAATGATAAGTACCGCTACGAAGTCAACCAGAAAATATTCCGATAGAGCTATCTCAAGATTGGCAACGGCCTCTTCCAACGTGGTGGCGTCGAGCAGCGCCAAGGTAAGCTTGTGCATACGGTTTAGCGAAGTGTTGTTATCCCTGGCTATATCGACCAAGGTGATGAGCTTGTTTTCCATATCCTGATGCCGATTTCTGAATAGTTCCAACTGCTTTGAAATCAGCGATACCGCACTGCCGCTGGGATGAGGAATGCTCATGTGTTCCAGCAAATTCAGGTGTTTATGGAAGAAATCCGGGTGTTTTCGTAGATAGTCTTCAACTTGGGCGGCAGTGATTTCAGCAGCTTGTTCATTCATAGCGATAGTTGTCCTTCAAAAACAGAAACGGCGGGGCCGGTCATTAAAACCGGTTCGCCACGGCCGGGCCAATTAATAATTAAGGTTCCGCCGGGCAGGTCAACACTGACAATAGGGTCCAGCAGATTGTGTTCGATGCCGATAACCACGGCCGCACACGCGCCGCTGCCGCAAGCCAGGGTTTCAGCCGCACCGCGTTCAAATACGCGCAATTTGATATGTTGGCGGTCTACGACTTGCATAAAACCGACATTCACCCGTTCCGGGAAAAAAACATGGCTTTCCAAAGCCTTGCCCAATTCAGCCACAGGCGCGGATTTAACATCGGTGACTTGAATAACGGCATGTGGATTACCCATCGAAACCGCGCCGAATGCTTTTTCGGTATCGTTAACCTGCACCGTATAAAAGCGGGATTCTTCTTCTGCCAGCAGAGGGATTTCAGCGGGCGCATGGCGTGGAATGCCCATATTGACCGTGATCAGGTTATCGTCGTCAAAACACAGCAGCAATTGACCTGAATTGGTATCGACGCGAATTTCGTCTTTGTCCGACAACTTTTTGTCGCGGACGAAGCGGGCAAAGCAGCGGGCGCCGTTGCCGCATTGAGCGACTTCGCTGCCGTCCGCGTTAAAAATCCGGTATTTGAAATCGGCATTATCGCTAACTGCCGCTTCGACCAGTAATAATTGATCGAAACCTATGCCGAAGTGCCGGTCTGACAGGAGGCGGATTTGCTCGGATGTTAAGCCGATGTGCTGATTGATCGCGTCGATAACGACAAAATCATTACCGAGGCCGTGCATTTTAGTGAAGTTGATCATGTTAAATATAATGGATTTAATGGTTCACTCCGAAGGCGCGAAGAAATAACGTTGTTCGCGCCTTCGGAGTGAATATTGATGTGTTACGGCAACAAATGCTCGCCGGTCCAAAGCTGTGCAATCGTTTCTCTTTCCCTGATCACATGAAGGCTGTCGCCGTCAACCATCAACTCAGCCAGACGCGGTCTGGAATTATAATTCGAACTCATGGTAAAGCCATAGGCGCCGGATGAACGTACGGCCAATAAATCGCCTTGAGCGATTTTAAGCGGGCGGTTTTTGCCCAAAAAATCGCCGGTTTCACAAACCGGGCCGACGATATCCCAAATTGTTTCAACTTCATTGCTTTGCAGGTTGACCGGAATGATATTTTGCCAAGCGCTATATAATGACGGGCGCACCAAATCATTCATCGCCGCATCGACGATAGCGAAATTTTTATTGGCCGTCGGTTTGAGGTATTCAACTTGCGTAACTAAAATTCCGGCGTTGCCGACAATAGCGCGGCCCGGTTCCAATAAGATCTCAAAATCGCTTTGGCCCAGCCGCGCCAAAACCGCTTGGATATAGTCGGCAGGTTCCGGCGGCTGTTCATCTTTATAGCAAATGCCTAAGCCGCCGCCCAAATCCAGGTGGTGTAGCTTAATGCCTTCGGCTTCAAGCTCGGCAACCAGATCAAGAATTTTATCCAGCGCGTCCAGAAAAGGCCGGGTTTCGGTCAATTGTGAGCCGATATGACAATCGATGCCGATCACGTTGATATGGGGCATCGCGGCGGCGCGGCGGTATTCCAGCAGCGCCTGTTGAATGTCGATGCCGAACTTATTTTCCTTTAAACCGGTGGAAATATAAGGATGCGTTTTAGCGTCGACATCGGGATTGACCCGAAAAGACACCGGTGCGAGTACGCCCAACTGCTCGGCCAACTGATTAATTCGATCCAACTCACCGCTGACTTCAATATTAAAACAGCGAATGCCGATTTTTAATGCCGCCAGAATTTCATCTTCGCGTTTGCCGACGCCGGAAAACACGATTTTTTTAGGGTCGCCGCCGGCGGTGATTACCCGTTCCAGTTCGCCCAAAGAAACAATGTCAAAGCCCGAGCCTAAACGGGCCAGCAAGTTGAGTATCGCAATATTGGAATTAGCCTTTACGGCATAGCAAATTAAATGCGCTTGTTCGCCGAAGGCTTGGTCGAAAGCCTTCCAGTGCCGTTCCAGTGTCGCTCTTGAATAGATGTAACAAGGGCTGCCGTATTTATAGACAATGTCCTGAACAGCGAAATCTTCGGCAAAAAGTTCACCGTTTCGATAATTAAAATAATCCATGTTATTGAGTTTTTTGGGGCTTGGGTTCTGGGGTTGGCGCGGGTTCCGGTTCGACATGAATCGGTGCCGCTTGTCCGGGCAAATAAAGCGGGCCGGGCTGTCCGCAGCCTGCTAAAGCGCTGAGTGGCAGCAAAAGCAGTAATAATTTATAAAGTTTCATCGCGCGTCATCATAAGTCATAGTTGATAAGCAGGGGTGATGGGCGAGTGATCGGCTGTCTTTACGCCCATAACAACAATGGCCGATATAATAAGCCCAATTGCAAGAAAAGGCATTAGTAAGGCAGAGCATAAGCTTTATGTCATTCCCGATTAGCTACGCGGTAACCCTCAGAATAAAATCGGCTAAGCGCCAAAGGCCGGTAAAAATCGTTTTTTATTTAGCACGAAAGGGATGCGAAATTTTATTCTCCGTGCCTTCGTGTTGCCCCATTATCTTTCTGATCCGGACTCAGCAAAGTGTCCGTCGCGGTCAAAAATATTTAATTTAATCGTGGGCTTTAAACATCCGTTTAAAGCCGGTGTAGTCGGTGGTTGAAAAAAACCGTATGCAGAAGGTTCATTTCAACCTTTGCTCTTTCCCGTAGCCGTTTATCCCGCCTCTATTTATCCGCGATAACTGATTTTTATCATATTGTTTAAAATTGGCATAGAACCGGCTTAATGATCTGCAAGTGCTTGCTAAGGTCACGTTGCTTCATTGTTTAGCACGCATGATTTTAAGTTGAACGAATATTTCGTTTTTTACCGAGAAGAGAATTGCCATGATAGAAGAAATTGTATTGACCAGTGTTTTTTGCGTAGCTGTTTTTTATGCCCATGTTTTTATCAAAAAAATAATGGCTGAGGAATCAAACTCATAAAAACGGCACCCAGTAAGTTAGGTATTTCCTAAGGCCAATATTGTTGACTTAAACGAGATCCGGTCCGTTACCAGAGCGGAGCTGCAAGCCAAGTGTTCGCTTCGGCTTCGCTCCGGAAACGGCTCGACGCCATCGTCAGCCCTGCTCGGATTAAGTCCGGCCGATGCTTAAGTCAACAGTGCTGCCGGTTAAAGCCCGGTATCACAGTCACGTTTGGATTAAACTGCAAAGTTAAAAACTGCCGCGTTAAAGTCGACGATTCTATTTAATCTACGCTCTGAAATTGAGTTAACAGAGAATCATCCTATTGATTTTTTCGGGCATATTGTCTAGCCTTTAATAATATATGAGATTAGATAGGAAGAAAAAATCATGGAAATAGTTATTTTCTTGAAAATGTTATTGGGTGGAGTCGGACGGATATTGGCCGGCGTCAGTTTTGTTTTTTTGTGCTCACTACCCGCACATGCCGGCAGTCAGAAGGCATTCGATAAGTACGATCCTCCGTCCGACTTGATACTAACTTTGCCTGACCAAGAGTTTAGGACAGAAAAGTCAAGCCTATCAATTAACCAAAACGTAGCGGTGCATAATGATAATGAATCCCAAACGTCGGCATTAAAAAGCCCACCCGTTAATGTACGTTGCAATATGGATGTCATCCAGAACACTTTAGGTGATGTACCGCTCAGCAATCGATTGTTTGGAAAATGCGGCCTTCAATATCATTATTAAACACCGGCCGACTCCTCCATTATTTTCGATCCCCCTGTTCAGCAAAAGATTTTAGCTGCGCGGAAAAACTTCTAACAGCCCGACTCGATTCTGTGTGCGGCGCTTCAATCTCCGGCCTTGATTCTCGACAGGCCTTGAACTATTTACAGATAGCTTTGACCGCCGGCTAACAAGCCAGTGCCAGAAAATTATTGTTCCTGCTTTTGCCAATCCGCGATTTTTCATTGAGCGTTTATATTTTTCGACACGCTACAAATCAAGCGAGTGCCTTGTTTCCTTCAACACATCCTTACGCATTTTGGTGCGCACGGCACGCGGATGCTGTTATTGTCATGTTTTTCCGTTCGTCGCAGTGTCGATGGCGGAGCGCTTGTTACTGTTAGCGCGGATAGCTTTAGGCGCCCGCCTTCAAAGGGCAGGAAAGAGTGCCGCTTAAATTTAAGCGATAATAAACAGTCGTCAAGTTTTGACGCGTACTTTATGCTTACCGTTTTTAACGATATAAGGGCTCATCATTATGGATATTATTTACTTCTTATTACATTTACTTAGAGATCCTCTTACCACGTTGCAAGATTTCTTGGCGCATTACGAGATGTTTACCTATGCGATTATAGCGACGATTATTTTTGTCGAAACCGGCTTAATCGTGATGCCGCTGCTGCCTGGCGACTCTTTACTGTTCGCGGTCGGTCTGCTGGCGTCGTCGACCGGGAAATTGGATATTCAAATCATCATTCCGCTACTCATCGGTGCGGCTTTGCTCGGCGATAACGTCAACCATTTCATCGGCAAACATTTCGGCAATTTCGTCAAATCCAAACAACAAATTTTATTTTTTAAGCGGGAATACATCACTCAAACCGAAGAATTCTACGAAAAACATGGCGGCAAAGCTGTTATCATTGCCCGCTTTATCCCCATCGTCCGCACCATTGCCCCTTTTGTGGCCGGAGCGGGCAGCATGAAATACACCAAATACATCACTTTTTGCATCATCGGCGCGACATTATGGGTGACCAGCATCAGCTTGGCGGGATATTTTCTCGGCTCAAATGAGTGGGTCAAACACAATTTCGAGAAAATTGTTTTAGGCATTGTTTTCGTATCGATCATGCCAATGATTTGGCAGTTTGCAAGAATTAAACTACTCAAACAAACACAATCCGCCTAAATTTTTTCTATGCACGTTTCAAGTCAAGAAAAAATACAAGCATGACCGCTTTATCCGGATTTTGAGCATAACAAACGCAGCATTAATGTTTAAGAAATCACTCTTATTGAACAGTCACAAAACCGGCTTGTCTAACCGTAATTTAACACCTTTAGATAACCCGGAGACTCCGGTCGTGCCGCAGAAGCCAACATTGTCCGCAACCACCGACGCGGAACACCCCCGCGCCATCGGCACAATGCTGGTTTTAGTGGTGCTATTACACTTATGGCTCGGCTCTTGGTTGTTAAAGCCGAAGCAAGCGCCTCAAACACCGGCTCAGGTGATGATGGAAGTTTCGCTACTTTCGCAGCCGACGCCAAAAGCGCCGGTCACGCCACCTGCTCCGCCCGCGCCGCCAAAGCCTGAACCGCCGAAAAAGCAAGCCGCGCCGAAACCGGTGCAGAAGCAGGTCAAAAAAACACTGCCGGTTATTTCTAAACCGGCAGAACTGCCAAAGCCGCAACCGATTGTTGAAGCAAAACCGTCGCCTCCCAGCCCGGCCACTCCTCCGGTAACGCCGGTTTTTACACCGCCGGCTGTCAGTCGGCCCGCGCCGGCTGTGGTCAGTAATGAACCGAAAATCAGCACCGGCGTCATTCCGTTGGAACGGATTCCGCCGAAATATCCGCCTCGTGCCGCCGACCGTCATATCGAAGGCTGGGTTAAAATCGAATTTACCATCACCACTGACGGCAATGTTGAAAATGCCGTCGTGGTTGAGGCGGAACCGGCCGAAATTTTTAACGATGCCGCGTTAAAAGCTATTAACCAATGGACATTTAAAGAGAAAATAGTTAACGGTGTGGCTGTTGAACAACGCGCTATTCAAACGCTGCAATTTAAATTAACCCGATAAAAATCATCACCGCGAAGACACGAAGAGCACTAAAACTTCGTGTTGTTCGCGCCTTCGTGGTGAATAAAAGCTCTCATCGCCTGTAAGTAATAAAAAGTTGCGAGGGGGGAGACCGTTCCCTGAATTTTATTTTGAATACCTAACAAGGAGACTTTAATGCCTTACCATCTTTCGCCGGAAATTATTATCGACGGGACTTTATATACTTTAGTGGCCTTTTCGGTGGCGACATGGACACTGATTCTGTTTAAAACGTGGCAATTCATCAAAAATACTCAGTATAACCGGCGCTTCAACCAGGCATTTTGGGATGCGTCCGATCTGGAGCAGGCAAAGAACTTGCCTAACGAGATAGCCAAAGGTCCGCAAGCGCGTATTGCCCGGCGAGGCTTTGCCTGGATCGACGAAAGCCGGCAAGCCGCCGGCAAAAACCTCAAATATTGCGGCGTTCCATCCGAGTTGCTGGAACACGCATTGCTCGTGCAAATGCAGCAAGAACAGCAGATGATGGACAGCGGCCTGACGCTGCTGGCCAGCATCGGCAGTACGGCGCCATTCGTCGGCTTGTTCGGTACTGTTTTAGGCATCATGCATGCGATGCATGATATTACCGCAAGCGGTTCAACCAGCCTTGATGTGGTCGCAGGTCCGATCGGCGACGCCTTGGTCGCCACGGCGATCGGTATCGCGGTCGCGGTGCCGGCGGTATTGGCTTATAACTTTTTCTTACGCCGGGCCAAGCAGCAACGCGCCGGTCTGGAAAATTTTGTGGTCAGTTTTATGCACATCGCTTTAAGCGCGAACGCTATCGATAAGGAGTAAACATGGCTTTTAAACCGCAATCGGAAGACGAAGGCGCGATGAGCGAAATCAACGTCACGCCTCTCGTCGATGTCATGCTGGTGGTGGTGATTATTTTATTGGTGACCGCACCGTTACTCACGCAATCGGTGCATGTGACTTTGCCGAAAACCGCCGAAACCACAGCGGATGTTAAACCGCAGCCGTTACAGCTCGGCATCGACGCGCACGGCGGGATAACCTTAAATAAGCTTCCGCTCGCCGATCTTAACGCCTTGGAAGCGGCATTAAAGGCTGAGCTGTTAAAAAACCCTGAAATCGGCCTGCATTTATACGCCGATCAAAATGTTGTTTATTCTAAAGTCGCCGAAGTCATGGCGACGGTGCAACATGCCGGAATCGTTAAAATAGCATTCGTGACGGTGGAGCAGTAGAACGGCTTCCAAATTGCCGAGATCATATTCCTTTGCTCATGAGGTTTTTTGGGCAGGGCTAATTTCCGACGCTAATCTGGATTCATTACAACAGGTTCGAGCCTTGATGCCGCTTAAAACCTAACATACTGTTAAGTCATCAAATTAAATAAATGGCGCTTTTTATGCTTTAAAAATTATGAAACTAAACCACTTAATTTTAAGCAATACGGATCTCAGCCGGTAAACTACCGATGTCTTTCCACTTAAGGTGTTATTGAGCAGTTACCGGTTGACGGGAATTTAATAAAACGAACGTCGGTCGATAACAAAGACAAGATGTTATAGCGCCAACATAAATTAATTCGACTTGAGGACATGACCATGAAAAACATAGCATGGATATTTAACATCATCGTTCAACTGACATTAATGATAGTGCTGCTTTTTGATCGTAACACTTATTTGCACTGTGTTGACCTTGAGAGCTAGTTAAGCCTTTCAGTAAAGAGCGGAGTCGAAGCCAAGCCTAGTGCAACTTCGCCCCCGCTCAGAAACCGGCTTAAGTCGACGCTATTATCGATGAACGTGGAAAACGGCAAAGCATTTCACTTGATTATTTCGGTCGTATACCGATAAATCAGCAGCGTTTTTGACCAATAATCCGGCGCTAATCCGGCTTTGTGTTTTAAATGCCGTAAAAATTGCTCAGGCTCCGGCAATGATTGCCAAACCGACGGCAAAAAAGTGCCGCGCCGATTGCCTTCTTGTAAAATCAAACCATCAATGCCGGGTTGCAACTGACCTAGCAAATCCAGCTCGGAACTGAACAACATCGGTTCAGCCGGCGTGAGTATCGATAAATGGATGTCCAGTTCGGACAGTTCACGCGCTTCCAACGGTGGAAAGCGCCGATCTCTAAACGCGGCTGAAAATGCATTTTCGGCAATATCCTCGGCCAGCGGTCTGATCGCTTCCAACATGCCGATACAGCCGCGCAGTTGGTGATTGATCTCTAAGGTAACAAAAGTGGCGCGCCGAGCCTTCAATTCTTCCGGATAGTCGTCCAAGTTGACCGCTAACGGCCGACCTGTTTGCAAGCCATGCACGATGGAGCTTCTGGCCAAATCCAATAATAACTGCCGATGGGCATTATTCAATGACATAAGCCCCGTACCCTACTACGCGAGATTTATCGCCGGCCGTATCGCCGGAGTTGCGCAGATCTATTGTTGTGATTGACAGCGATTTCTCTCGTGCCAGTTTTAGCAATCCGCTGACCGGTACTTTACCGCAGGCCGATTCCGAGTCGAGCCGCTCATATTGCAACTGTTCTATGGCTTGGCTGGTGGACTTATCCATCCGCTGGGCGGTTAGGTAATCATGATAATGACTTAGGTCGGAACTGATCACAATCAATGTTTCAGCTCCGCCCCACAGCGCAGCCAGCACTTGGCTGACTTGTTCCGGCGACGCATCGCCGGCGACAATGGGCACAATCGCAAAGTCATCCAATACTTCCTGCAAAAAAGGCAAATGCACTTCCAGGCTGTGCTCATGGGCATGCGCTTGCTCGATGTATTCGACAAAAGGCAACCGGGCTATAGCTTGTACGGCCGCCTGATCGACACGGACCTTCCCCAATGGCGTGGTAAAGGTTTCCGCTCCGCTCACGGCCAAGCCTCTGAACGCGACACGGTGAGAGGGGCCGATAAGCACCACGCGGGTTATGCGATCACGGGCTTGTTTTAAGCGTGCATAAGCGGTCGCGGCAATCGGACCGGAATAAATATAACCGGCATGAGGAGCGATGACGGCTTTAGGCGCTTTTTCATCGCTTGCCGCGGCATTCAAATACCGATCCAGCATCGAATGGAGTTGTTCCGGATTGGCCGGATAAAAAGAACCTGCTACGGCGGGCTGTCTGTTCATGAACGTGTCCTGCTGTTTATAACTACCTGAGGCGGTAGCGATTGCCGGAAATATCCGGCCGTGGTTATAAGGGGAGGGGGCTTTGCTTGGCAAGATAGTAACACTTAGTTGTGACAATATAAAAAGCACTTTATAGCGTAAACCACGCCTTGTCAGTGGCGCGGCATGATAGAGTTAAAGCCTCCCGACATCTATAAGTATCATTACTTAGACCTGCAAAAATCATTTATTTTATGCCGTCGATCAGTCATGCTAGAAAAGCCGGCCCGCTTCAACCCAGAACGCCGGCGGTACTGAAACAAGCCTTATTTAATTAGCGGAACCGGGAGAATGATAATGACTGAACTTGTTAGCCAAGATACCGTAACAACCGATTATTGGCATGTTCTGGCCGATGGCCGGGTGCAATGCGATCTTTGCCCCCGGTTTTGCAAATTGCACAAAGGCCAGCGCGGCCTGTGCTTCGTCAGACAAAACCTGGATGACCAAATCGTGATGACCAGTTACGGCCGCTCCAGCGGCTTTGCGATTGATCCCATCGAGAAAAAACCGCTGAACCATTTTTTACCGGGCACCTCGGTGTTTTCTTTCGGCACCGCCGGTTGCAATTTGGCCTGCAACTTTTGCCAGAATTGGGACATCAGCAAATCCAGGCAAATGGATACCTTAACGAGCAAAGCGTCGCCCGACGCCATTGCCCAAGCGGCAAAGGATAACGGCTGCCACAGCGTTGCTTATACCTATAATGATCCGGTGGTTTTCCATGAGTATGCGATTGATACCGCTCAAGCTTGCCGAAGTCTGGGCATAAAATCGGTCGCGGTATCCGCCGGTTATGTGTGCGCGGAACCCAGAGTCGAATTTTATCAATGGATGGATGCGGTCAATATCGATTTAAAAGCCTTTTCCGAACGCTTCTATTACAAAATCGCAGGCGGGCATCTGCAACCGGTATTGGAAACGATTAAATACATCAAACATGAAACCTCGGTCTGGATGGAACTGACCACCCTGATCATTCCCGACGAGAACGATTCCGACGCGGAATTGGAAGCGATGACTCAATGGATCGTCGAAAATTTGGGGCCGGATGTGCCGATACATTTCACTGCGTTTCACCCGGATTGGAAGATGCGCGACAAGCCGCCTACGCCGCTTTCATCCTTATTAAAAGCCCAGGCTTGTGCGGTAAAAAACGGTCTGCATTATGCCTACGTCGGTAATGTGCATGATAAAGCCAAAGGCAGCACTTATTGCCATCATTGCAAAAAATTACTGATAGGGCGCGATTGGTATGAGTTATCCGAGTGGAATCTGGATGCGTCGGGAAATTGCGGTTTTTGCGGTCAGCGTTGCGCGGGGGTATTTAATGCAAAACCGGGAAATTGGGGAGCGAAGCGGAAAGTCGTGGCTATGGGATAATAAATGCCGTCACTTTTTTAATGAAGCAAACTCTAAGCCTGCCGGTATATTCGGGCGGTGGAGCAGGGTTCTACCTGTTATGCTCGTCAGTGCTGCCGGCAGCGGCAGTTTTTTTCAGCATTAATTAACGTCTATGACATTGAATGCCCCCGTTCTTCGGTGGATAACCGAAGAACGGGGGCGGTTTCAAAAAGCAGTGCCGGTCCGGACTTTAAACTTATCCTTTGGATGCTCTCTTACGCTCATTTTCAGTTAACAGCTTTTTACGTAAGCGTATCGATTTTGGCGTTACTTCAACCAATTCATCTTCGGCAATAAATTCCAAGGCCTGCTCCAGAGTCATTTTTTGAATTCTCGCCAACACCAGGTTCTCATCCGAACCCGATGCGCGCATATTGGTCAGCGGTTTAGGCTTGGTTGGGTTAACCGTTAAATCATTGGAGCGGGAATGTAAGCCCACCAACATGCCTTCGTAAACTTCATCGCCGTTGACTAACAATAAATCGCCCCGTTCTTGCAGCGGATGTAATGAATAGGTCACCGCTTTGCCGGCCACCATTGAAATCATCACGCCGCGTTGACGGCTGCCGACATCGCCCGCTTTCATCGGACCGTAATGGTCGAATACATGGTACAACAAGCCGGAACCGGACGTAGCGGTCATAAACTCGGTTTGAAAACCGATCAGTCCGCGTGACGGCATCATGTATTCCAAGCGAATACGGCCTTTGCCGTCAGGCGTCATGTTGGTTAAATCGCCTTTACGTTCACCCAATTTTTCCATGATCGCACCTTGGTGAGTTTCTTCCACTTCGATGGTGACCGTTTCATAAGGCTCGCATTTGACGCCGTCAATTTCCTTAACAATAACTTCAGGGCGCGATACCCCCATTTCAAAGCCTTCGCGGCGCATGTTTTCAATCAACACCGATAAATGCAGCTCGCCGCGACCCGATACGATGAATTTGTCCGGGTCGGCGGTGTCTTCGACTTTTAATGCAACGTTATGCTGCAATTCTTTGTCCAAGCGGTCGCGAATTTGACGCGTAGTGACAAACTTGCCTTCTTTCCCTGCAAACGGCGAGTTATTGACCATGAACGTCATCGATACGGTCGGCTCGTCAACCGTCAACGGCGGCAATGCTTCCACGGTATCGGGATGGCAGATGGTGTCGGATATTTCCAATTTCTCAATACCGGCAAAAGCAATAATATCGCCGGCGCGCGCCTCCGGCACTTCAACACGTTCCAAACCATGGAAACCGTAGACCTGCAACATACGTCCCCTACGCTCAACGCCTTCCCGGCTAACAATAGTCAACGGCATGTTAGGTTTTACCGTACCGCGCTGAATCCGGCCGATACCGATAACGCCGGTGTAAGTATTGTAATCCAGGCTGGATACCTGCATTTGGAAAGGGCCGTCCATATCAACCGGCGGCGGGCTGACTTTGGCTACGATAGTTTCAAATAACGGCGTCATGTCGCCGCCGGTGACAGAAGTGTCCAATCCGGCATAGCCATTGATTGCCGAGGCATAAACGATAGGAAAATCCAGCTGTTCATCGGTTGCGCCTAGTTTGTCGAACAAATCAAAAACTTCGTTGACTACCCAGTCCGGACGCGCACCATCGCGATCCACCTTGTTGATGACAACGATT
>SXGU01107440.1_pt1 | contig 37162 bp, 39 predicted proteins | sample 3174531 | NCBI WGS metagenome assembly SXGU01 (sample SAMN11356863, study PRJNA531348) | freshwater metagenome | isolation source: freshwater sample F1-140 | place: China: Fuxian Lake, Yuxi | collected 2017-12-25 | reverse complement strand
TCGTCGACCGCGCCAAGGACATGGTCATCCGCGGTGGCGAGAACGTGTACTGCAGCGAGGTGGAGGCCGCGATCTACCACCACGACGCAGTCATGGAGGCCATCGTGTTCGGCGTGCCCGACGACCGCCTCGGCGAGGAAGTGGCCGCGTGCATCGTGCTGAAGGACGGCGCCTCGCTCGACGTCGACGAACTCCGCGACTTCCTGAAGACCAACCTGGCGGCGTACAAGATCCCGTCGAAGGTGTGGTTCCGCACCGAACCCATCCCGCGCAACGCGAGCGGTAAGTTCCTGAAGCGCGAAGTGCGCAAGGAGATCCTGGAAGGCAGCTGACATGCGCACGGGCACGGCCGTCAACGGCGACGTCACCATCCACTACGACGCCTTCGGCGATGCCGCGAACCCGACGCTGCTCATGGTGAACGGCCTCGGCAGCCAGTGCATCAACTACCAGGATGCCTGGTGTGAGATGTTCGCCGCCGAGGGGTTCCAGGTGGTGCGCTTCGACAACCGCGACGTGGGGCTGAGTTCCCACCTCCCCGGCGTCGAGTACACCCTCAGCGACATGGCAGCCGATGCGGTCGCCGTGCTCGACGCGCTCGGGGTGGAACGCGCCCACGTGATGGGTCTGTCGATGGGCGGGATGATCGTGCAGACGCTGGCCATCGAGCACCGCGACCGGCTGCGCACGATGACCTCGGTGATGAGCAGCACCGGCGAGGTGGAGTACCGGCAGAGTTCGCCGCGGGCGTGGGAGCTGCTCACGGCGCCGGGTGCCACCACCCGCGAGGAGTACGTGCAGCAGTGGATCGACGGGCTGCACGAGTGGGGCAGCCCCGAGTTCGCCGACGAGGCGCGCTGGCGCGCCGATGCCGAGCGGGCGTTCGACCGCTGCTTCGACCCGGCCGGCGTGGGCCGACAGTTCGAGGCGGTCGGCCGCAGCGGCTCGCGTGCCGAAGCACTGACGAAGGTCACCACACCCACGCTGGTCATCCACGGCGACAAGGACACCCTCATCTTCCCCATCGGCGGTGAGCGCACCGCGGCACTGGTTCCGGGCGCCCGGTTCGAACTCATCGAGGGAATGGGTCACGACTATCCGCCGCAGCTGTGGCGTCGCTGGACCGATCTCGTGGTGGAACACGCCACGGCTCACCCGTGAACCCCGACGAGCTGCGCGCCCTGGTGCGAGCGCGGCGCACGAGCATGATCGTCGATCGTGAACGCCCCGTGCCGCGGGCGCTCGTGGAGGAGCTGTGCGAGCAAGCCACCTGGGCGCCCAACCACAAGCGCACGTGGCCGTGGCGGTTCGCCGTCGCGGAAGGCGAAGGTCGGGCCCGCCTCGGCGAGGTCATCGCCGACGCCATGGCACGCCGCGGCGACCCGGCCGAGAAGGTGGCCAAGGCACGCACGAAGTACCTGCGCACGCCCACCACGTTGGTGGTCGGGTCGGTGCCGGGCGACTCGCCCGATCGCACGGCCGAGAACCGCGACGCGGTGGCGGCCGGGGTGCAGAACCTGTTGCTCACGGCCACCGCGCACGGTCTCGCGAGCTACTGGGGATCCTGCCCGAAGGGTGCCAACGATCCCGTCGCCGAGCTGTGTCACTTCGAGCCGGGCACGCACGTCGCTGCGATCATCTATCTCGGCTGGGCAACCGAGCACGTCGCGCCCCCCGAACGACCCCCGGTGCACGTGCACGACATCTGATCGCACGGCACGTCTGACCTGCATGGACAGATGATTCGCCGACAACTCCTGACGTACACCTGCACATCGCAACGGATCGCCTCCTAGCCTCTCCACGAACCGACATGAAGGCGATGTGATGAGTGGAAACTCGGTGTTCCGACACCAGCGCAGTGGCGTACTGAGCTTGGCCGCCGTCGAGGCGCCGCACGTGGTGACGTCCGACTGGATCGACGAACAGCTCGCCGAGACGTACGAACGCAACGGCATGCGTGCCGGACTGCTCTCGGGTGTCGCCGGCATCGACGAGCGTCGCTGGTGGGACACCGACGTGTCGTTCGCCGATGCGGCCGCGATGGCGGGCCGCGCCGCCATCGAACGGGCGGGCATCGACCCGTCGCAGATCGGCATCCTGATCAGCACGTCGGTCTGCAAGGAGCATCTCGAGCCGTCGGTGGCCTGCGCGGTGCACCACCGTCTCGGGCTGCCGTCGTCGTGCCTCAACTTCGACATCGGCAACGCATGCCTGGGCTTCATGAACGCCATGCACGTGGCTGCCACGATGATCGACACCGGCATGGTCGACTATGCGCTCATCGTCGACGGCGAGGGCAGTCGGTACACGCAGGAGACCACCATCGAACGGCTCCGCCGGCCCGAGGCGTCGATGATCGACGTGTTCAACGAGTTCGCATCGCTCACGCTCGGTTCGGGTGCCGCGGCGATGGTGCTCGCCAACACCGACCACCACCCCGAGGCCCACCGCATCGTGGCCGGCACGGCCCGCGCCGCCACGCAGCACGAACTGCTGTGCGTGGGCAGCCTCGACAAGATGACCACCGACACGGCCGCCCTGCTGGTGGCGGGGCTCGACCTGGCCGACGAGGCATGGAAGGCCGTACCGCCCGACTTCGCCTGGGCCCCCGACGCCGACTGGTACATCCTCCACCAGGTCAGCAAGGTGCACACCACGATGCTGTGCGAACGCCTGGGCATCGACCAGCGCAAGGTACCGCTCACCTATCCGAAGTACGGCAACGTCGGCCCGGCCGCCGTGCCCATCACGCTCGCCGGCGTGCAGGACCGCATCCAGCCGGGCGAGCGCGTGTTGTGCCTCGGCATCGGGTCGGGTCTCAACACCAGCGCCACCGAGATCCTCTGGTGAATCCCGCCGCCCCGACCGCGCTCGACCTCGAGGCGTACGGGCTCGACCCCACCTGGTCGCGATTCGTCGACGTAGCGGGCGCCACGGGGTCACATCGTTGGCACGTGCTCGACCGTCCGGCCGTCGGCGACCAGCGCCGTCCGATCACCGTCGTGTGCCTGCACGGCAACCCCACCTGGTCGTACCTGTGGTCGCGTCTGCTGCGCGAACTCGACCCCGCGTTCCGGGTGATCGCGCCCGACCACCTCGGCATGGGCTGGTCCGATCACGTGGGTGCCCGCCCGTACCGCCAGCGGGTCGACGACGTGATCGATCTGCTCACCGCCCTCTCGATCACCGAACCGGTGTGGCTGGTGGCGCAGGACTGGGGCGGTGCCATCGCGATGGGTGTGGCCGTGCAACGTCCCGATCTGGTGGCGGGCCTGGTGCTGTCGAACACCGGCATCGCCGTGCCGGCCGGCCGTTCGGCACCGTGGCTCATCCGTCTCGCCGCCACCAACGGCGTGCACCGCCTCGCCACCCGCACCACACCGGCGTTCGTGCTGGGCACGCCGTGGCTGCCTGGCAAGCACGTCGCACGCCGGCAGCGCCGTGCGTTGGCGGCGCCGTACCGCGGGAGGTCGCGCCGCGATGCCATCGCCGGGTTCGTGGCCGACGTGCCGTTCGACGACCGTCACCCGTCGGCCACCGACATCGCGGCGGTGGCCGAGGCACTCCCCTCGCTCCGTGTGCCGGTGCGGTTGGTGTGGGGCTCGAAGGACCCCGTGTTCGACGACGACTTCGCCGAGGACCTGCGCGCCCGGTTCCGCGACGTGCAGTTGCACCGCCTCGCGAGCACCGGTCACCTCACGGTGCTCGAGACCTCCATCGCGCCGTTCGTGCACGACGCCATCACCGAAGCAGCGACGGCCCCCGAACCGACCGGCCCTGCGGCCGACCTCGACGCCATCTGGTCACGCATCGCCGACGGCGACCCCACCGCCGTGGCGGTCAGCGACGCTGCCACGGGCGACCTGGTGAGCCGACAGCAGTTCGAGGCCAAGGTGGCCACCTACGCCACCGCGCTCGCGGCCAAGGGTGTGCAGCACGGCGACCGCGTCGCCGTGCTGGTGCCGCCCGGCGTCGACCTGCTGGCCGTGGTGTACGCCTGTTGGCGAGTGGGTGCGGTCACCGTGGTGGCCGACCGCGGCCTCGGCCTCCGCGGTCTCGGTGCCGCTGTACGGTCGGCGCGAGTTCGCCACGTGGTGGGCCCCACCGCCGCCATCGCTGCGGCTCGCACCCTGCGCTGGGCACCCGGAGCGGCCACCATCTCGCTGTCGGCTCTGCACGACGCCACGCCGGTGGCGCGTCTCGCCGACGTGGCCGTCGCTGCACCGGCAGCACACCAGCCCGCTGCGGTCGTGTTCACGTCGGGCGCCACCGGCCCGGCGAAGGGCGTGCGCTACACGTTCGCCCAACTGTGCGCCCAGCGCGACGCGGTACAGGCGATGTACGGCATCACCGCCGACGACCGGTTCATCGCAGCCTTCGCTCCGTTCGCGGTGTTCGGCCCCGCGCTCGGCATCGCCACCGGCTTCGCCGACATGGACGTCACGTCCCCCAGCACGCTCACGGCCGCCGCACTCGACGACGCATGCCACCGACTCGACGCGACGATGGTGTTCGCCTCTCCCGCCGCACTCGCCAACGTGGTGCGCACCGCGGCGCAGCCCACGCCCGCGCTCGCGAAGGTGCGGCTCGTGCTGTCCGCTGGCGCGCCGGTGCCCATCGAGACGCTGCGGCACGTGGCCGCGCTGTGTCCCGCTGCCGCGCTGCACACGCCCTACGGCATGACCGAGGTGCTGCCGGTGGCCGACATCTCGCTCACCCAGCGCGCCACGGTCGACGGTCGAGGCGTGTGCGTGGGGCGCCCCGTACCGGGCTGCGACGTCCGCATCACCCCGGTCGACTCGGCGGACGCCCTTCGCAGCGGCATCACCGGCGAGGTGGTGGTGCGCACACCGTGGATGTCGTCGGGGTACGACCGGCTGTGGCGCACGCAGCACCTCGCCCGACCCGTGATCGACGGCCAGGTGTGGCACCGCACCGGCGACGTGGGCCACGTCGACGCCGATGGCAACCTGTGGATCGAAGGGCGGGTGGTGCACCTGGTGCACACCGTCGACGGGCCGGTGTCGCCGGTGCCGCTGGAAGTGGCCGCCGAGACCGTGCCGGGCGTCGCCCGGGCCGCCGCGGTGGGCATCGGCCCGATCGGCGTGCAGCAGGTGGTGATGGTGGTGGAGGGCGAGCGCGACGAGCAGGCGTCGGCCGAGCTCACCGCGGCCGTGCGTGCCGCGGTGGCGCCGCAGCGCGTGGCCGCCGTGTGGACCGCCCGGTTGCCCGTCGACATCCGGCACAACGCGAAGATCGATCGCACCGCGCTGGCCGCCACGATGGCCCGACGCCTCTCGGGACGTGCGCGATGAAGGTGCTCGTCACCGGCGCCGGCAGCATGCTGATGGGCCAGTTGGCCGCTGCGCTCGTGGACCGCGGCGACACCGTGGTGTGTCTGCAGCGGCGGCCGTTGCAGCTGCCCGGTGTGCCGCTCGATGCCATGGTGCAGGGCGACGTGCGCCACACCGCCGACGTGCTCACCGCCGCACGCGGATGCGACGCCGTGGTGCACGGCGCTGCCCGGGTGGGCGTGGTCGGATCGTGGGACGACTTCCGCTCCGTGAACGTCGATGGCACCGCCAACGTGGTGCACGCCGCGCAGGCACTGGGCATCGACCGCGTGGTGCACGTGTCCACGCCGTCGGTGGCACACGCCGGCGAGTCGCTGGTGGGCGAAGGGGCCACTCCGGCCGTCACCGGCCGGTCGGGTGCGTACTACGCCGAGTCGAAGGCCATCGCCGAACGGGCCGCACTCGCCGCCGGTGTGGTCGCAGTGCGCCCACACCTGGTGTGGGGCCCGGGCGACACACAGCTCGTGGGCCGCATCGTCGAACGTGCGCGTGCGGGCCGGCTGGCCATGGTGGGCAGCGGCAACGCGCTCATCGACAGCACCTACGTGGACAACGCCGTGAGCGCACTGGTGGCGGCACTCGATGCCATCGGCCCGGGCGCTGCGTGTGCCGGCCAGGCGTACGTCATCGCCAACGGCGAGCCGCGCACGGTACGAGAGCTGATGGAGGGCATCTGCCGGGCGGCGGGCGTGCCGTTCTCGCCCCGCCGGGTGCCGCTGCCCGTCGCGAAGGGTGCCGGCGCCGTGGTGGAACGCCTGTGGCCCCGCGTGCGCGACGACGAGCCGCCCATCACCCGTTTCGTGGCCGAGCAACTCGGCACCGCCCACTGGTTCGACCCGCGGCCGGCGCAGCGCGACCTCGGCTGGTCGCCACACGTCACGCTCGACGAAGGCTTCGAGTTGTTGCGCGAGTCGTTCGCGTCGGCCTGATCCGGTCAGCCCGGCAGCGTGCGCGGGGCCGCTGCGGCCGCCAGCCGTTCGGCCGCGGTGCGGCTGCCGGCGGTGACCGAGAAGTAGCCGTTCTCCACCTGCACGTACACCCGGTACTCCCCACCCAGGTCGACTCCGATGGCGTCGAGTCCCACGCCGTCGACCGGTGCGATCTCCTGCTCCGCCGTGCCGGGCTGGGCGAACTGCGCGGGCGATGCGAGCTGCACCTGCACCGCCGTGGTGCCCACCTGCCACTCGCACGCGTCGGCCGACAACGACGCCACGTCGCGCACCCGGCCGAGGAACGCGAGGTCGTCGTCGGTGAGCGCTGTGCACAGGTCGCCCCCGAACATCGCGTCGGGTGGCAATGCGTCGGTGACGTCGGGCGGTTGCGTGTCGGCGGGCGGCGGCAACAGCGTGTCGGGTGCGGACGGCAGCGGCAGCGTGAGCCCCGAGACGTCGGTGGTGTCGGTGCCGCCGCTGCACGCGGCGAGCACCATCAACATCACCACCGCTCGACGCACCATCGGCCCCGAACCTAGCGGTTGGTCACCGGCTCAGTGCGGCGTGTAGACCCCGAACACCTCGCGAAGGGCATCGCTCACCTCGCCGAGAGTGGCGTTGGCGCGCAGCGCTTCCTTCATCGGGTACAGCACGTTCTGGGTGCCGCGAGCGGCTGCCTTCACGTCGTCGAGGCGTGCTTGCACCGCCGTGAGGTCGCGGTTGGCCTTGAACGCCGTGAGGCGCTCCTTCTGGCCGCGCTCGAGTTCGGGGTCGATGGGGAACACGTCGGGCTCGGGCTCGTTGTCGACCTTGAACTTGTTGACGCCCACGATGACGCGCTGGTCGTCGTCGATGCTCTTCGCGTACGAGTACGCGGCCTCCATGATCTCGTCCTGCTGGAAGCCGGCCTCGATGGCCTCCACCGCGCCGCCCATCTCGTCGATGCGCTGGATGTACTCCCATGCCAGCCGCTCCACCTCGTCGGTGAGCGTCTCGACGAAGTAGCTGCCGGCCAACGGGTCGGGCGTGTCGGCGATGCCGCTCTCGTAGCCGATGATCTGCTGGGTGCGCAGGGCGATGCGAGCGGCCCGCTCGGTGGGCAGGCTGAGCGCCTCGTCGTAACCGTTGGTGTGCAGGCTCTGCGTGCCACCCATCACGGCCGCCATGCTCTGCACGGCGACGCGCACGATGTTGTTCTCGGGCTGCTGCGCGGTGAGGGTGCTGCCACCGGTCTGGGTGTGGAAGCGGAGCAGCTTGCTGCTCTCCTTCTTCGCACCGAAGCGCTCGCTCATCAGGCGGTACCAGATGCGGCGAGAGGCACGGAACTTCGCCACCTCTTCGAAGAAGTTGTTGTGCGCGTTCCAGAAGAAGCTGAGGCGCGGGGCGAAGTCGTCGACGTCGAGCCCGGCGGCGATGGCGGCCTCCACGTACGCGATGCCGTTCGCGATGGTGAACGCGATCTCCTGCACGGCGGTGCTGCCGGCTTCACGGATGTGGTAGCCGCTGATGGAGATCGTGTTCCACTTCGGCACGTGCTGGCTGCAGTACTCGAAGATGTTGGTGATGACCCGCATCGACGGCTTCGGCGGATACACGTAGGTGCCGCGTGCGATGTACTCCTTCAGCAGGTCGTTCTGGATGGTGCCGCTGATGGCGCTGGCCGGCACGCCCTGCTCTTCGGCCACGAGCTCGTACATCAGCAGGAGGATGGCCGCCGTGGAGTTGATGGTCATCGACGTGCTCACCTTGTCGAGCGGCAGGCCGCCGAGCAACGTGCGCATGTCGTCGATGGAGTCGATGGCCACGCCCACCTTGCCCACTTCACCCTCGGCGCGTGGGTGGTCGCTGTCGTAGCCCATCTGCGTCGGCAGGTCGAAGGCGCAACTGAGGCCGGTCTGACCGGCCTCCAGCAGGAACTTGAAGCGCTCGTTGGTGCTGGCCGCCGTGCCGAAGCCGGCGTACTGGCGCATCGTCCAGAGCTTGCCCCGGTACATCGTCGGGTACACACCGCGGGTGTACGGCGGGGTCCCCGGCGTGCCCAGCTGTGCGGCTGCGTCCCAGCCCGCCAGGTCGTCGGCGGTGTACAGGGGGCGCACCACGATGCCGCTGTCGGTGCGCGTGTCGTCGCTGTCGTTGCTCACGGGTGCGAGCGTACGTCGGGCGGGTGTCCGTGGGCCATCCGACGGCGCGCTCGTCCACCCGGGGACGCCGGGTCGTGTACAACATCAGCATGCTCATCACCCGCGCCCTGGGGGCATGCGCGCTCGCCGCGCTCGCCCTCGGTTGCAGCCAGGCCGACGAACCCGACGACGCGTTGCCGTTCGCCGAGCTGCGATCCGACCCCACCACGGCGCTCGACACGGGGCTCGGTTGGCTGGTGCAGGTGTACGAGCCCGACGACTGCATCCAGATCACGGACGGCACGCTGGCCACCGACTGCATCCCGGTCGACGAACTGCGGACCGGCGGGATGCGCTACCGCGGTAACGGCACCCAACTCATCGTGTACGTGGTGACCGGCGAGGAGATCGGCTTCGGCGAGTGGAAGTCGGAGCAGACCAGCCTGGCCGCGTCGTTCGTGGAGGCAGCACCCGACGTGCACCTGGGCATCTTCCCCATCAACGGCGACGACGAAGTGATCCAGGTGCGACTGCTCGACGACCTCGCCGAGCCGGTGCGCATCGAGGACCTGGGCGATCTCTGAGCGACGTGGCAGTCAGCGCGCCGCCACCACTGCGATCTCCATCTTCCACGACGGATTCGCCAGCGCGGGCACGGTGACGAGCGTGCTGGCCACTCGGCGACCCGACAGCGCCCGGTCACGGGCCTGCATGATCCACGGCAACGAGGCGAGATGGTCCACCACGACGTAGGTGGTGACCGACACCACGTCGGCCGGCGACATGTGCGCCTCGAGCAGGATCGCGGCGATGTTGGCCCACACCACGTCGGCCTGGTCCTGGATGCTCTCGGGTACCGAGCGATCGGGGGCGATGGGCACCACGCCGCTGGTGTGCAGCCAGGCTCGCGCGCCCTCGGTGAGCACGGCGTGTGCGTAGTTGGCGGCCGGCGGCGCGATGGTGGCGGGGGCGATCTCCTGGTTCACGTCGTCAGTGTGTCATCCGGCGACGGACCGGGGAACCCTGTCGCGTAGGATCGCCGCCATGAGCGTCACCGAGTCCGGCATCCGCACCATCGACGGGGTGGAGCTGACCCCGAAGGAAGTCCACCTCGAGCTGCCCACGCCGTTCGCCACCGTCGAGGAGGAGCGCCTGCACCGCAAGCAGAAGCTCGCCGCCGCGCTGCGCATCTTCGGCCGTGTCGGGTTCGGCGAGGGCGTCGCCGGTCACATCACCGTGCGCGACCCCGAGTTCCCCGAGTTGTTCTGGGTGAACCCGTTCGCGGTCAGCTTCCGCCACATCCGCGTCAGCGATCTCATCCTGGTCGACCACGAGGGCAACGTCGTCTACGGCAGCCGTCCGGTGAACCGCGCGGCGTTCGTCATCCACTCCGCCGTGCACCAGGCGCGCCCCGACGTGATCGCCGCCGCGCACAGCCACAGCGTGCACGGCAAGGCGTTCAGCTCGCTCGGCATCGAGCTCGCCCCCATCACCCAGGACTCCTGCATCTTCTACCAGGACCACGTGGTGGTCACGGCCCAGCGCGGCCGGGTGCAGTTCGGCATCGAGGACGGGCGCGAACTGGTGGCCCAGTTCCCCACCGGGAAGGCCGCCATCCACCAGAACCACGGTCTGTTCACCGTGGGCAGCACCGTCGACGAGGCCGCGTTCTGGTTCCTCAGCATGGACCGCAGCTGCCAGGCGCAGTTGCTGGCGATGGCCGCGGGCACGCCCGAACTCATCCCTCACGACGACGCCACCTACACGCGTGAGAACACGGCGTCGCCGATCGCCGGCTGGCTGAGCTTCCAGCCGCTGTGGCAGGAGATCTGCCGCACCGATCCCGACCTGTTCGACTGACTCCCGCGCGTCCGCGCCACCGTGCCCAGAACCCCTGCGCAGTTCGTGCGTACCGCCTCGCCCGAGGCGCTGTACGTGCTGTCCGGCATCGCGCAGTACTCGGGCGCGGTCATCGCCATCCAGTTGTTCGACGAGGGGCTCTCGCCGTCCACGGTGGCCGTGTTCCGCGTGCTGCTGGGCGCCATCCCGATCCTGCTGATCTCGTGGCACGGCCGACTGCCGTGGACCCGCGACGACCTGAAGGCGGCAGCGATCTTCGGCATCGTCACGGCGTTGATGAACATCTCGTTCTACAACGCAGCAGCGCGCCTGCCGCTGGGCAAGAGCGTGCTCATCGAGTTCATCGGTCCCATCGCCATCGCGGCCTACTACACCCGCACACGCCGCAATGCCGCCGCGCTGGCGTTGGCCGTCAGCGGTGTCGCCGTGCTCTCGGGCGCCGAGATCGGCGGTGATCCGCTGGGCCTGTTCTTCATCTTCCTCGCGTCGGCGCTGTGGGCCGCCTACATCCTGCTCGGACGGCGCGTCGCGTCACTCGACCGCGGGCTCGACGGCCTGGGCGTGGGACTGGTGATCGGCGGGTTGGCCACGCTGCCCATCGGCTGGGCCGACGTGGCCGAGGTGCTCACCACGCCACGCCTGCTGTGGCTGTGCTTCCTCATCGGCCTGCTCTCGTCGGCCATCGGCTACGGCATCGACCAGGTGGTGCTGCGACGCATCCCGATGCGCCGGTTCGCGGTGCTGCTCGCGTTGCTCCCGGTGTCGGCCATGGTGCTGGGCGCGGTCGCACTCGACCAGACGCCCACCCCGGTGGACCTGGTGGGTGCCGTGCTGGTGATCACCGGCGTCCTGGTGCAGGAGCGCGACGAACTGGTGTCGTTGCCCGAGGAGCTGCCGGGATCGGTGTGACCTGATCAGTGTGCGAGGCCGGGGGCGCAGAGGCCCTCGAGCTCCTGCACGATGATGCGGTCACGGTTCGCGTAGGTGACCTCGTTGGCCGGGTCGGGGCGCAGCTTGAACGTGCGGAAGCTCATGTCGGTGGTGTCGACCGACAGGATGCGGCCGATGAGCGGCTCACCGATGCCGAGGATGACCTTGATGACCTCGAGCGCCTGGATGCTGCCCACGATGCCGGGCAGCACGCCCAGCACACCGGCCTCGGCGCAGCTGGGGGCCAGCTCGGCGGGCGGCGGCTCGGGCACCATGTCGCGGTAGGTGGGGCCCTGCAGCGGGTGGAACACGCTGACCATGCCCTCGAACCGGAAGATGCTGCCGTGCACCACGGGGATGCCCAGCTTCACGCTGGCGTCGTTGAGCAGGTAGCGGCTGGGGAAGTTGTCGGCGCCATCGACGATGACGTCGTAGCCGCTGATGATGTCGATGATGTTCGACGCATCGAGGCGGGTGTCGTAGGTGACCACGTTGACGTCGGGGTTCAGCAGCGTGAGGGTCTTCTTCGCACTGTCGACCTTGCGGTCGCCGACGCGGTCGAGGTTGTGCAGGATCTGGCGCTGCAGGTTGCTGGCGTCGACCTCGTCCATGTCGACGATGCCGATGGTGCCCACGCCGGCAGCGGCGAGGTACAGGGCCGACGGCGAACCGAGGCCGCCCGCACCGAGCATCAGCACCTTCGCCCCGAGCAGCTTCGCCTGGCCCTCGGTGCCCACCTCGGGCAGCAGCAGGTGGCGCATGTAGCGGTGCTTCTGGTCGGCGGTGAGGACCACCGGGGTCTTCCACGCGCGGCCTTCGTCCTTCCACTTGCCGAACCCGCCGGCCATGGACACGACGTCGGTGTAGCCGAGCTCCTGGAGGGTCTTCGCGGCGAACGCGCTGCGCACGCCACCGGCGCAGTACACGACCACCGAGGCGGTCTTGTCGAGCAGCTTGCCCTCCACCTGGGCCTCGAGGTGGCCGCGAGGGATGTGGAGTGCGCCGGGCAGTGCACCCTGGTCGTACTCGTCGGGCTCGCGCACGTCGAGCACGAGCGAACCCTTCGCGATGAGGTCGGCGGCACCGGCGGTGTCGACTTCGGTGATCTCGGCCTTGGCGGCGGAGAGGAGGTCACGGAACGTTGCCATGGCAAAAGACTACCGGATCAGTCGGGATTCGCACACAGGGCCGGAATGGTCTCCGACAACGGCCCGAGCAGCAGCCGATCGGCGAACCGGTCCATCTTCGTCGGCTCACCGTTCGCGATGATCACCTTCGCACCGGCACTCTTCGCGCGCGGCACCACGTTGGCCGCCGGGAACACCGACAACGACGAACCGGCGGCGACGAGCAGGTCGCACCGCTCGGCCGCCGCGAGTGCAGCCTCGATGACCTCGGGCACGAGCGCCTGGCCGAACGAGATGGTGTCGCTCTTCAGGATGCCGCCGCACAACTCGCACGGTGGATCCTCCTCCCCCGCCCGCACCCGGTCGAGCACCGACTGCATCGGGCGGCGGTCGTTGCAGCCCCAGCACCGCGACCAGCGCATCGTGCCGTGCACCTCGATCACCTTGGCGGGATCGTGGCCGGCGCGTTGGTGCAGTTCGTCGATGTTCTGGGTGACGAGTGCCAGCAGCTGCCCGCGTCGCTCGAGTTCGACCAGCGAGTGGTGCGCCACGTTCGGCTGCGCCTCCCACGTGGTGGAGGTGAGCCGGTTGCGCCATGCCAGCTTCCGCAGCTCGGGGTCCTCGAGGTAGTGCTGCAACGTCGACGCCTTCTCGGCCGCCGGGTTCTTCGTCCACACCCCGTTCGGGCCACGGAAGTCGGGGATGCCCGAGTCGGTGCTGATGCCGGCACCGGTGAGCACCACGATGCGCTGCGCCGCCTGCACCCACTGCGCCGCCACGGAGAGATCGTCCATGCCGTCCAGTGTGCCCAAGGTGGCATGGCGTGTCGACGTGGAACGACGGTCACCGAGCGTTCATCTTCTCGGCCTCATCTCGCCGGCGTCTCGGGACGATCAACACAGTGCAGGACATCAATGCCACAGAACGCCCACCGGCGCACGGGAGCGCACCACCATGAAGACCTCGATCCACCTCACCGCCACCATCGCAGCGACCGTCATCACCATCGGCACGGCCGGCATCGCCGTGGCGTTGCGTGCCGACGACGTGCGGGTCGGCCGACCGACGATCACCCGCGTACGCGACGACGACCGGGACGACGAGCGCGGCGCCACATCGCGCTGCCTCGCCCCGTCGCCGACACCTCCGACGAGCCCCAGCGCCAACGGTGACATGGCCCAGACCATCACCGTCACCATCGAACGGACCACGCTGCTCCGCGTCGATCGGCGGAACCGCATCACGGCTGCGGCCACGAACACCGGTTGCCGGCCGAGCAACGGCGACCGCGTGTACCTGATCTCGCCGTCGGGCACCTACACCGAGGTCACCGACGTCGACCTCGACGACATCGACTGGAAGGGCTCGTTCCGCACCATCGGCGGGTTCGAGCGGCAGTCGGGCAGGGCACGCCTGGACGATCGCGACCACTGAGCGACACAGAAGTTGGTCAACTCCGGACGGTTCCGTGCCGATGAAAAGAGTGAGCACCACACCACGCCGGACACGCCGGCAGGTGCGCCTCGGCGGAGGGAAATGTCATGGGACGCGTTGCGTTCACGACCAGATCGATCTTGGCGACCGCGCTCGCGGCCGTCGTCCTCACAGCGACCGGCGCCGCGTTCGCCGCGTCGACAGGCACCTCCCTCCCGCCTGTCGTGCAGCAACGCGAGCTGCCGGCGCTGCGAGAAGTCACGCCGTGCTGGGGCGGCACGGACACCATCCTCGACACGGAGGGCGGGGATGCCGCCGTCACGCCGGTGGTACTGCGCGTCGAGCCCACGGCGCTGCTGAAAGTGGCCGCCGACGGCACCGTGCTGGCGGCCGAGACCAACACCGGCTGCGCACCGCGACCGACCGACCTGCTGTACGTGGTGGCCGACGACGGTTCGCTCACCCCGGCAGAGGGCATCGATGTCGCCGCGGTGGCCTGGACCGGCGACTTCACCCAGTTCGGGTTCATCCCGCAGGGCTGAGCCGGACGGATTCTGCCGATCGCGGCAACTCGCCGTCCTCAGTGTGGTGACGACCCCCTCCCGTCGCATCACTCGAAGGGATCCGCATGGCCGCATCGGACTTCACCCCCACCGACCCCACCCTGATGGTCGTGCCCTGGCACGACCCCGTGGTCGACGACCTCGGCTTCGACGTGCGCTCGTGTTACGTCGAGCAGTTCTGGCTCGGGGTACTGGGTCCGAGCGCAATGTGGGCGCTACGGCGCCTGGTCGCGGGGCTCGACCGCTTCCCACTCGGCTACGAGCTCGACCTCGACGAGACGGCGCACGAACTGGGCCTCTCGTACTCCACCGCCACGTCGAGCACGTTCGTGCGGGCGCTGCAACGGTGCGTGATGTTCGGCGTCGCGCAACCCATCGCCGACGGGCTGGCCGTGCGCCGGCGACTGCCACCGGTGGCGGCGCGCCACCTCGCGCGCATGCCGGTGGCGTTGCAGCAACAGCACCGCACGTGGACTGTGCGCCGCACCGATCTGGACGACCTGACACGTGGGATGGCGCTCGCCCAGGCGATGGTGGCTGCAGGCGACGACCCGGAGGTGCTCGAACGTCAGTTGTTGGCCGTCGGCGTCTCGCCCGCCGCGGCCATCGAGGCCGCGGAACGGGTCAGCGCGTGAGCGCCGCGATCACTTCGCGAACGACAGTGCGAAGTCGATGAGCAGACGGGTGCCGAAGCCGGTGGCGCCACGCGACAACCAGCCGTCGTCGCCGTCGACCGCCATCGGGCCGGCGATGTCGAGGTGCGCCCACGGCACGTCGCCCACGAACTCGTTGAGGAACAGCGACGAGGTGATCACACCGCCGTACGGGCCACCGATGTTGCGCATGTCGGCCACGTTGCTGTCGAGCAGCTTGCGATAGCTCTTCTCGAGCGGCAGCTGCCAGATGCTCTCGTCGGTGGCGGTGCTCGAGGCCCGCAGCCGGTCGACGAGCGCCTGATCGTTGCCCACCACGCCGGCCATCTTCATGCCCAGCGCCACCATGCACGCGCCGGTGAGGGTGGCGATGTCGACGATGGCGTCGGGACCGTCCTCCACCGCCAGCGACAGGCCGTCGGCCAGCACCAGGCGGCCCTCGGCGTCGGTGTTGTGGATCTCGGCGGTCTTGCCGTTGCGGAACGTGAGCACGTCGCCCAGCTTCAGCGCCGAACCCGACGGCATGTTGTCGGTGCACATCAGGTAGCCGGTCACCTTCGTGCGGCACTTCAGCGCCTTCAGCGCTCCCATCGTGGCCAGTACGGCGGCGGCACCACTCATGTCCATCTTCATCGCGATCTGTCCGTCGCTGGGCTTCAGGCTGAGACCGCCCGAGTCGAACATCACGCCCTTGCCCACGAGTGCGACGTGACCCTGCGGGTTGCGCGGCGTGTACGTGAGGCGCACCATGCGCGGCGGCTCGGTGCTGCCGCGGTTCACACCCAGCATGCCGCCGCAGCCCATGGCGGCGAGCTGGTCCTTGTTGAACACCTCCACCTCGAGCCCGGTGGCCTTCGCCACCTCGACGGCCTTGTCGGCGATGTGGCGAGCGTTCATGTGTGCCGGCGGCGTGTTGGCCAGGTCGCGTGCCAGGTACGCCGCGGCGGCAGTGACGGTGCCACGCTCGGCGCCGGCGGCCACACCCTTGGCCCGCGCCTCGCCGGCGGTGAGCACCAGTTCGGTGAGCGCCGTGGTGTTGGGGGTCTTCTTGATGCCGGCGTAGCGGTAGGCCGCCAGCAGGCCACCCTCGGCGACGGCCTGCGCGGCCGTGGCCGCATCGACGCCCGGCAGGTCGGCCAGCGACGTGCTCACCACTGCGTGCTTCGACGCAGCGCGCACCAGGGCGGCTGCTGCGTTGCGCAACACCTGCGGCGTGAGGGCCGCCGCGTCCCCGATGCCCACGGCCACCTGGGTGGGGCCGGTGGCAGCGGGCAGCACCAGTGTCTGGCCGGCCTTGCCCTCGAACCCGTGGGCGGCCAGCGCGGCACGGCTGAGCCCGAGCGAGCGGGGCACGGCGCCCGAGTTGGCCACGGGCACGCCGACGGCGTTGGCGGACTTGGGGGTGGTGCGGGCGGTGGTGACGATGGCGGTCATGGGCGACAGTCTGCCGGTCGCACGACCACCGGGCCACCCCCGACGTGCGTTCCTCCGTTGCGTCTGCAATCATCAGCAGTTCGCTCGACGTGGACGGAGTACGGGAATGCTGCAACGTCATTGGAAGAAGATCGTCATCGGCATCGTGGTCCTCGCGGTGCTCGTGCTCGGCGGCTCCTTCATCTACGCCAAGTTCATCAACCAGGCCGACGACGAGTTCAACAACGACGACGTGCTCGACCGGCTGAACGGCACCACCACCGTGGTGGTCGACACCACCGGTACGCCCGACACGGCCACCGGCCCCACCGAACCAGCCGAGTCCACCACCACGACACCCGCCGACACCGGCGTCGACGGCACCTGGACCATCGGCGCCGAGAGCGAGGTGGGCTACCGCGTCGACGAGACCATCAACGGCTTCGCCACCACCGCGAACGGCCGCACGAACGCCATCACCGGCACGTTCGTCATCGCCGGCACCAGCGTGGAGTCGGGCGACTTCACCGTCGACATGACCACGTTCAAGAGCGACGAGAGCCGCCGCGACGGTCAGTTCAACGGTCGCATCATGTCGGTCGACGAGTTCCCGACCTCGACGTTCGTGCTCACCCAGCCGATCGAGTTCGGCGAGATCCCGGCCGACGGCGTCACCATCACCGCCAGCGCCACGGGCGACCTCACGCTGCGCGGCATCACGAAGCCGGTCACGTTCGACGTGCAGGCCACGTTCGCCAACGGCCGCATCGGCGTGCTGGGTCAGATCCCGGTGGTGTTCGCCGACTTCGGCATCCCCAACCCGAGCATCGCCACCATCGCCACCGAGGACAACGGCCTGCTCGAGTTCGTGCTCATCTTCGACCGCGCCACCTGACGGATCACACGGAGGGCTGCGAACGAGCCCACGCGTCGGCCAGCGCGGCGTACTTGCCGCCCACGGCCATCAGTTCGTCGTGCGTGCCCAGCTCCACCAGCCGCGCGTGGTCGATGACGGCGATGCGGTCGGCGCGCCGCACGGTGCTCAGGCGGTGCGCCACCACGATGACGGCACGGCCCTCCATCAGCCGTTCGAGCGCGCGCTCCACCACGGCCTCGGTGCCGGGGTCGAGGTTGCTGGTGGCCTCGTCGAGCACCAGCACCGCAGGGTCCACCAACGCGGCGCGGGCCAACGACACCAGTTGCCGCTCCCCCGCCGACAGGCGTGAGCCGCGTTCGCGCACCTCGGTGTCGAGCCCTTCGGGGAACTCCTCGAACCGTTCCAGCGCGCCGATGGCCGTGAGCGCCTCTGCCACGTCGTCGTCGGTGGCGCCGGGGCGCGCGATGCGGATGTTGTCGCGGATGGTGCCGCCGAACAGGAAGCCCTCCTGCGGCACGACCACGACGCGCTCGCGCAGCGCGGCGAGCGACACCAGGCGCACGTCGACGTCGCCGTAGCTGACGTGCCCGGTGGTGGGGTCGTAGAGGCGGGACAGCAACTTGGCGAGCGTGCTCTTGCCGGCACCGGTAGGGCCGACCAGCGCGAGTCGCTCGCCCGGCTGCACGCTGATCGACACATCGTGCAGCGCCGGCCGGTCGGTGCCGTCGTAGGTGAACGTCACGCCGTGCGCCGACAACTCGCCTTCGGCAGGCAGCTCGACCGGGCGCGGGTGCTCGGCCACATCGGGCTCGGCGTCCATCAACCCGTACAGCTTGTGCAGCGACGCGGCGGCGCTCTGCACCGTGTTGTACAGCTGCGACAGCTGCTGCACCGGCTCGAACAGGTTGCCGAGCAGCAGCACGAACGCGGCCACGGTGCCGAACGCAACGGACCCGTTGTGCACCAGGAAGCCGCCCACACCGACGACGAGCGCGATGGAGGTGATGCCCGACCACTCCACCAGCCCGAAGTACCAGGTGCTCACCTTGACGCTGCGCAGGTGGCTGCCGTAGAGCGCCCGGTTCGAGGTCACGAACCGGCGGTGCTGCTCGGCCTCACGGCCGTAGGCCTGGATGACACGCACCCCGGTGATGCCCTCCTGGAGGTTGCCGAGGTTCGTGCCCACGCGTTCGCGCACGTCGAGGTACGCCACGTTCGACTGCCGCTGGAACCGCACGGAGGCGAACCCCAGCACCGGTGCCACGAACAGCAGCACCATCAACGTGAGCTGCCAGCTCATCACGGCCATCAGGATGAGTGTCATCACCAGCAGCAGACCGGCGGCGATGAACTGCAACAGGCCCCACTGGATGAGCTCGCCCATGCTCTCGATGTCGGCGGTCATGCGGCTCACCAGCACGCCGGCCTTGTTGCGGTCGAAGAACGCCATCGACTGCGCCTGCAGCTTGTCGAACACCGTGACGCGCAGGTCGCGCAGGAAGCCTTCGCCGGCGCGGTTGATGGCCAGGTACTGCAGTCGACCCACCACGTACCCGACGACGACGGTGACCAGATATCCCGCCACGGCGATGTTGAGCGCCTTCGCGCTGCTCTCGCCGATGCCGTGATCGAGGCCGAACTTCACGAACACGGGGCCCGCCACCGTGGCCGCCGTGGACGCACACACCAGTCCGATCGCCCAGTAGATGGTGCGCTTGTACGGCTGCGCGAACTGCAACGACCGACGGAGCACCCGACCGGTCTCGGCGCGATCGAGGCGGTCCTCGTCGCTGATGGCACCTCCGGCCCACATCAGCCACTCACCTCCGCATCGACGTCGTCGTCCTCCTCCATCAACGCCGCCAGCACCTCGCGGTACCGCTCGTTGGTGGCCAGCAGTTCGTCATGAGTGCCCGTTGCAGCGGCCCCACCGTCGTCGAGCAGCACCACGGTGTCGGCCAACGCGATGGTGCCCGGGCGGTGTGCGATGACGATGGTGGTGCGACCGGTCATCACGGTGCGCATCGCCTCGCGGATCTCGTGCTCCTTCGACGGGTCGACGGCGCTCGTGGCGTCGTCGAGGATGAGCACCCGAGGGTTGGCGAGGATGGCGCGAGCCAGCGCGATGCGTTGCCGCTGGCCGCCGCTGAGCGAGTAGCCGCGTTCGCCGATCATCGTGTCGTACCCATCGGGCAGCGCCACGATGAAGTCGTGCGCGCCCGACAGCCGGGCTGCTGCCTCCACGTCGGCGAGGTCGGCATCGGGGCGGGCGAACGCGATGTTCGCGCCGACGGTGTCGTGGAACAGGAACGTGTCCTCGAACACCACCGACACCTCGCGGCGCAGTTCGGAGAGCCCCAGATCGCGCACGTCGACCCCGTCGACGAGCACCGCGCCGGCGTTGGCGTCGTAGAAGCGGATGAGCAGGCGCGCCACGGTGCTCTTGCCGCTGCCCGTGCCACCCACCACCGCCACCGACGCGCCGGCGGGGATGTCGAGGTGGAAGTCGCGCAGCACCGGCGACTCGGTGCTGTAACCGAATGCCACGTGGTCGAACGACACCGCACCGACGGCGTCGCCCTGTGGCAGCGAACGCGGCTCGGCAGGGTCGGCCACCGCGGGCACCGTGCTGAGCACCTCGTTCACGCGCAACAGGGCCGCGGCGGCACGCTGGCCGAACGCCACGGTCATGCCCAGGTTGCGCAACGGGAAGATGAGCAGACCGATGTACTGCATGAACTCCAGCATCTGGCCTTCGCTCATGTCGCCGTTCAGCACCCGGTGGCCACCCAGCGCGAGCACGGCGAGCAGACCGAGGTTGGGCAGCAGGTCGAGCGCCGGCAGGAAGGCGCTGCGCACCTTGGCGGCCTGCAGCGAGACGGTGCGGATGTCGTCGGCCTCGGTGCGGAGACGCTTCGCCGTCACTTCGTGGGCGCCGAAGCCCTTGATGACGCGTACGCCGCTCACGCTCTCCTCCACCACCGTGGCGAGCTGCGCCTGTTCCTGCTGCACGGCCAGCACCGCCGGGTGGATGCGACGTGAGAAGCGAGTGGCGAGCACGTTGAGGAACGGCAGCGGAGCGAGGGCCACCAGCGCCAGCATCGGCTGCTGCACGAACAGGATGACCACGATGGCCGACACCATCGCGAGGTTCGACGCAGTGATGGGGATCATCACCACGAAGCCCTGGATCTGCAGCAGGTCGCTCGAGGCACGACTCATCAGCTGACCCGTCTGCGTGTGGTCGTGGTAGGCGACATGCAGCCGCAGGATGTGGCCGAACAACTGCTCGCGCAGCTTGGTCTCGGTGAGGCGACTCTCGCGGAACGCGAACCACCGCCGCCACGCGGTGAACACGCCCGCGATGACCGCCATGACCGCGATGAGGCTCGACCAGAACACCAGCGAGCCGCTGCCGAGGATGGCCCGGTCGACCGCCAGGCTGGTGAGCTTCGGCACCGCCACCTTCCCGGCGCTCCACAGGATGCCCACCACCATGCCGGCGAGCAGACCCGCCTTCTGCTCGGCGAGCATCGCCCGCAGCAGCTTCCATCCACCGGCACCGGGTGTCGGCTGTGCGCGCGTCCCGGACCGTTTCCCCACGACGTCGACCTTACGCCCGCGGTGTCGTTCCCGGAGAGCCGAATACCTCGGACCCGCCGGGTTTCTGGGCGTGATTCGTCCCGGTTCGGCATCTGGGCGCGATTCGTCCCGGAAACCGGGAAGAATCACGCCCGGTATGCGTGGATTCCGGTCGAGGCAGCGGGTGGCGGCAGCCACCTTCGGCGTGCTGGTCCTCGCGGCCTGCACCAGCGACGAGGCCGGTCGGGAGCAGTGCGGCGCCGGTGCGTCCTGCTCGACGACGCCGACCGTGTTGGCGACACCACCGCCGATCGTCGGCGACGCGCCGCTCACACTGCGTCTCGAGCCGGCCAGTGTGCCCGCGGGCACCTCCACCGTCGCGGTGAGCCTGGCCGCCACCCGCACGACCGACGACGTCATCGGGCTGGCCGCCGGCCTCGCCTCCTGGGACGGCGAACGATGGGTCGAGGCACAGCCGTTGCTGCTCTGCACCGGCGACCGCTGCCCCATCACCGAACTGCCCGACGACGCTGCGGTGCCGAGCCTGGGCCTGACGGCGGCACCGGGAGCACCTACTGCACTCGGCCTGCTGTCGGTCGGCGAGCTCACGCCCGGCTGGTATCGCATCGAGGTCGCCGGGGCGACCGCCGCGATGCTGCACGTCACCGCCGGCGAGGCGTGACGTCGATCTGCCAGCAGGTCGGACCGGGGGCATCACCACGCCGAATACCATCACCGCATGGGCTTCTTCTCGTGGGTGTTCGTCGGCCTCGTCGCGGGGCTCATCGGTCGATGGGTGACGCGTGACCAGAAGTCGGGCTGCCTCTACACCGTGGCCATCGGTGTGCTCGGCGCGGTCATCGGCGGGTGGCTGATGCAGGCCATCGACCACAAGGGCGTCACCGAGTTCGGCATCCGCTCCGTGCTGGTCGCCGCGCTGGGTTCGATCCTGTTGCTGCTCGTGTTGCAGGCCATCGCCGGCCGCAAGCAACGCCGCTGACGGCCGGCATCAGCCGCCGAGGAGGGTGCGGACCCGATCCTTCGGTCGGCCGATGATGGCCTTCTTCTTCGTCACCACGACCGGGCGCTGGAGCAGCTGCTTGTGCTTGACGAGCAGGTCGACCACCTGCTCGTCGGTCTGCGCATCGGCCTCCGTGAGGCCCAGCTTGGTCCACATGCTGTCACGACGCACCAGGTCGGTGACCGGGTCCTCGAGCTTGGCGATGATGGAGCGCAGCGTGGCGGCATCGGGTGGCGTCTTCAGGTACAGCACGATCTCGGCATCGACACCGAGTTCCTTCGCAATGCTCACGGCATTGCTGGAGGAGTTTCAATTCGGGTTGTGGTAGATGGTCACGTCGGCCATGCCCCGACCATAGTGCGCCCGGCCGCGGATCGTCCGTTCCCGCAACGATGTGACACCCCTGCCGTACGGTCCACCGCACGGCTTCCCCCCGTTTCGTCCCACCGGCAACCGGTGGGTGCTCCTGGAGGACGCCATGCATTCCATCCGCCTGCGCCGGCCGATGCCCATCCGTTGTGCCGACGACGCCATTTTCCTGCTCAGCCGGGCCATGCGGCACCCGCTCGAGTACGAGACCCTGGCCTTCTTCCTCGGCCACCACGAGCTCGGCGGCCGGGTCGTCGCGGTCACCGGCACCACTCGACCCGACATGCTCTTCGGCGTGCTCGACGTGATGTGCGTCGCCGCCAGCGAGGTGCCACGAGCCAACCGGCTGGTGATGGCCAGCGTTCGTCCTGATGGCGGGGTGCTCCCGGGCGACGTCGATCGATGGCTGGAGGCCAGCGCCCTCTGCGAGCTCTCCGACATCGAGCTCGTGGAGTGGTTCGTCATCGGGCCACACGGTCCCGAGTGCCCGCGAGCGCTGCTCGGCGAGCCCTAACGCTGGCCCCGATGAGCCGGCCGTCAGCCCGCCGCGCGGCGCTGTGCGGGGCTCAGCCGCAGCCCGGCCGCCCGCAGGCGCCGCACCAGTTCGCGGCTCGGGGTGGGCACCGCGCCGCGGGCCACCATCTCGTCGTAGTACTCCTCGGGCACGTCGTAGTGGTCCCCGTGGAAGCCGCGACGCGGAATGCCCACCGCCTCGGCGAACGCGTGCAGCTCGTCCAGGCTCTCGTCGCTCACCAGGTGGCTCCAGGTGCGACCGTGCAGGTGCCAGCGCGGCTCGTCGATCAACACCGTCATCCCGCCATACCATCACACCATGAGCACCCCCGAGGCAGCACTGCGCTCCACGTGGCACCAGTTGGCCGGCGGCCACCACCTCGACGTGCTCGACCACCTCCTCGCCCGGCACCGCGAGCCACATCGCCGCTATCACACCGCCACCCATGTGATGTGGGTGCTGCGCCACATCGACCACATCGTCGCGGCCGGCGTGCCCGACGACGTCGACCTGGGCGCGGTGCGGCTCGCGGCGCTGTGGCACGACGCGGTGTACGACCCCACCCGATCCGACAACGAGGCGGTGAGTGCGCAGTTGGCGGTCGATGCCGCCATCACGTTGGGCTGGCCTGTCGAACGCGCCGAGTCGGTGCGCCGGCTCGTGCTGGCCACCGCCGGGCACCGACCTGCCGCAGCCGACGAAGCGGTGCTGGTCGATGCCGATCTGGCCATCCTCGGTGCCGAGCCGAAGGACTATGCGGCGTACGTGCAGGGCGTGCGCGCCGAGTACGCACACGTGCCCGACGATCAGTGGCGGGTGGGACGCGCCGCCGTGCTGCAGCAGTTCATCGACGCGCCCGTGCTGTTCCACACCGAGGTGGTCCAGCGCGAGCGCGGTGCACGGGCGCGGGCCAACCTCGCAGCCGAGATGGCGTCGTTGCGCTGACCCGGCTCAGTGCGCGCAGGCGCACGCGCCGCCGCAGCCGCCACCGCTGGGTCGCGGTGCTGCAGCCGGCGTACCGGAACCCGACGCGCCCACGCTGGCGAACACGCTCAGCATCCGCACCGCGCCCTCGTGGCCCTGCGGGCACGTGGCGGGGTCGGAGGCCTCGCTCATGGGACGACGCACCTCGAAGGTGTCGTCGCACTCCTTGCACTTGAACTCGTACAGCGGCATCGCTCCTCACTGTACCGCAGGCCTGTGGTTGACTGTCAGCCGTGAGCTCGGTCGCACCCCTCCCCACTCTCACTCCCGACACCGAGGAGGTCACCCAGACGGGTGAACCCACGGCGGCGCACATCGTGAAGACCGATCCGGGCGAGAACGCGGCGGCGAAGGTGTTGGAGGCGCGCATCTACGGCACACCCCTCGAGGCGCTGTGCGGCTACGTGTGGGTGCCCTCGCGCGACCCCAAGCAGTTGCCCATCTGCGAGGAGTGCAAGAGCATCTACGAGATGTACCGAGCCTTCAACGACGGACTCAACGAACGCCCCGAGGAATGAGCGAACTCGAAGGGCTGCGCATCCGCGAGGCGGTGCGCGCGCTGGTCCTCGACCCCGACGATCGCGTGCTGCTGGTGCGGTTCGAGTTCCCCGATGCGGGCACGCGGTGGGCGTTGCCAGGCGGCGGCCTGGAACCCGGCGAGTCCGACCACGACGCACTCCGTCGCGAACTCGACGAGGAGCTCGGCCTGGCCGACGCCGAGATCGGCCCGCACGTGTGGGACCGGCTGCACGTCATCCCGTTCATCGACGGCAAGTGGGACGGCCAACGCGAGCGCATCTACGTGGTCCGCACCCACGCCTTCGAACCCACGCCCCGGATGTCGTGGGACGAACTGCACGCCGAGTACTTGTTCGAGCTGCGTTGGTGGCACCCGCACGACCTGGCGGGTGGCCTGCCGGTGGCGCCGCGCCAACTGCACCTCCACCTCCACACGCTGTTGCGCGACGGCCCCCCGAATCGACCCGTCGACGTCGGCGTCTGACGAATAGGGTCGACGCTGTGCCCAGCCCGTCGACCATCGCCGCCTTCGCCGCGGCGTCGTTCATCCTGCTCATCATCCCCGGCCCGGCGGTGCTGTACATCGTGAACCGCAGCGTCAGCGACGGCCGGGAGGCCGGGCTGGCGGCAGTGGCAGGCCTCACGCTCGGCAACCTCGTGCACGCCGTGGCCGCCGCGGTGGGGTTGAGTGCCGTACTGGCCACGTCGGCCGCCGCGTTCAACACCGTCAAATGGCTCGGCGCCGGCTACCTCGTCTACGTCGGCGTTCGCACGCTCCTGCAGCCGCCCACCGAGATCGACCCCACGCAGCCAGGCGTGAGCCCGGTGAAGTCGTTCCGGCAGGGCATCGTGGTGAACGTGCTGAACCCGAAGGTGGCACTGTTCTTCCTGTCGTTCCTGCCGCAGTTCATCCAGCCCGAGCTCGGTCGACCCGGATTGCAGGCACTGGTGCTGGGCCTGGTGTTCGTGCTCATCGGCGCGTGCACCGACGGCACCTACTCGCTGCTCGCGAGCGCCCTGCGCGACGTGCTGCTGCGCGGTCGGGCGTTGCCGTTCGTGCGGCGGTGGGTGGCCGGCGCGGTGTTCATCGGGCTCGGCGTGGTGGCCGCCACGGCGTCGGCGTCGAGCGCCCGGAAGTCGTGACCGACCCCTCCCCCGAGGAACTCGACGAGGTCGCCGCGCGGCTCGCGGCGCTCGACCGTCGGGGCAGCAGCTGGACTCGGGCGACGTTGCGACTGATCGACCAGTACCCGGGCATCGCCATGTCGGCACTCGCCCGCCAGACCCGACTCGACCGAACGACGGTGAAGTCGAACGTGCAACGCCTGCTCGACCTGGGTGTGGTCGAGCGCGCCGGTACCGGCCATCGCCTCACATCGCTCGGTGCTTCGCTGTTGCGGACCCAGGGCTAGCTGGTTACCGTGCCCCGGGTGGCAGGTCCCATGTGCGTCGTCGGCGATTTCGCCTGGGACGTCCTCATCCGAACCAACAGCGAACTCCTTCGTGGCGGCGACACGTTCGGCGAGGTGATGCTCACCCCCGGCGGCAGTGCGGCGAACGTGGCCGTGTGGGCCAGCCGGGCGGGGCAGCCCACCGAGTTCATCGGCAAGATCGGCCGCGACCGGTTCGGCCAGTTGGCCCAGGAGGACCTCGAACGCGAGAAGGTCACCGCGCACTTCGTGGAGTCGGAGGCACACCTCACCGGTTCGGTGGCCGTGTTCGTCGACCACACGGGCGAGCGCTCGATGGTGTCGGGCCACGGGGCCGACTTCTACCTGCTGCCGTCGGAGCTGCCGAAGGCGCCCATCATGGCGGCGCAGCACCTGCACCTCACCGCGTGGTCGTTCTTCATCGATCCGCCCCGCGCTGCCGCCCGCACTGCCGCGCTGCTCGCGCAGCGGTCGGGCGCGACGCTGTCGTTCGATCCGGGTTCGTTCCAGATGATCGGCGAGATGGGCGTCGACCACTTCCTGTCCGTCACCCAGGACCTGGGCATCGACATCCTCCTGCCGAACAAGGAGGAAGGCACCATGCTGACCGGTGGTCTCACCGAGCCGGTGGAGATCGCCGCAGCGTTGGCCGAGCTGTACCCGAAGGCGCTCATCATGCTGAAGCTCGATGCCGACGGGGCGCTCGTGTACGAGCAGGGCAACGCCACGCACATCCCGGCCGGTACCAACAACCTGGTCGACGCCACGGGCGCGGGCGATTCGTTCGCCGGTGGCTTCCTGGCGCACTACCTCGAGCACCGCGATGCGGTGGCGGCAGCCCGTTTCGCCACCACCATCTCGGCATGGGTGATCGAGCACCTCGGCGCCCGCCCCGAGCCCGACGCCAAGCTCCGCGCCATCCTCACCCGCCGAACCTGAATCCGCCCGGCAGCGGCCGACGCGTCAGACGACGGTGGCGCGTCCCAGCCCGCTGACGAGTTGGTTGAGCGGGCCGAGTTCGCGGTGCTGCCACTCGGGCGAGTCGCGCAGCGCGGGCTCCGCACACGAGACGTGGAGCACCTCGGTGCCGAGACGCACGACCTGTTCGGTGTCGCGCAGCCGGCAGCCACACAGTCGGCAGGTCGTCGGCGTGTCCGTGCTCATGCACGCAGCCTGCTCCTCCGCCGCGCTGCCGTCAACGGCATCCGGCGCTCAGGCGTCGGCGCGGAGCCGCTCGATCACCGGGGCGAAGGCGTCGATGTCGCGCACGGAGTAGTACGTGATGCCCCATCGGTCGCGGCAGCGGCGCAGATGGTCGGCGATCTCGTCGTGGGTGCCGACCGCCAGGAACGGCGTGGTGCGCGCATCCTCGAGGGAGAGCCCGTCGACGTCGGCCACCAGTTCGCGACGCACCGACTCCGCGTCGTCGGTGACATCGACCACCTGCACCAGCGCGTTCAACTCCACCGGTCTTTCACGACCCGCTTCGTTGGCACGGATGTGCGCCACGGTCGCGTCGAGGCGTTCGGCCTGCCAGCGCACCTCGTGGCGATGACCGTCGGGCAGGGTCTTGCCCAACATCATCAAGCCGATGATGTCGGCATGCCGCGCGGCGTGCGCCAACGCCACCTTGCCGTTCACCCCCGCCATGATGGGCAGACGGTCCTGCAGCGACCGCTGCGTGACGACCTCGGCAAGGTGGAAGTGCTCGCCGTCGAACGTGACGGTCTCGCCGTCGAACAACCGACGCAGGATCTCGATCGACTCGGCCAGCCGCGCCTTGCGCACCGCCGGCGGGTCGAACGGTAATCCCATCGCGGCGTACTCGGTGAACGAGTGCCCCGCCCCCATGCCCAGCTCCACGCGGCCACCGGTGAGATGGTCGAGGTTGGCGTACTCCATGGCCAGCAGCACCGGGTGGTGGAAGTCGTTGTTGATGACGAGCGGGCCCACGCGCAACCTGGTGGTGGCCTCGGCCATCGCCAGCAACGGCAGCGTGGGACCCCACCCCGGGTTGAGGTGATCGAAGGTGTGGATCACGTCGAACCCGGCCGCTTCCGCCCGACGGGCCTGGTCGCGCAACTCATCGGGGGTACCGCCACGGGCCTGGTAGCCGAATCGGAACGGGAGCATCCCCCGACAGTAGAACGCCTTGTCCGAAATCCGCTCGCGGCGCAGCGGCAGCCGCCGTAGCCTCGACATCCGTGTCCACCACTGTCGCCGCACCGTCCACCTCGCACATGACGACGACGGACTGGGCTCGCTGGGCAGTGCCCGGCGCGGTGTGGGGCACGTCGTTCTTCTTCATCGCCGAAGCACTCGAGGCGTTCCCGGCCGCGCTCATCACGCCGATGCGCGTCCTGTTCGGGTTCCTCACGCTCGCCTGCTTCCCGGCGGCCCGCAACGGTCGAATCGAGAAGGTCGACCGCCCGCGAGTGGCGCTGCTGGGTGTGATCTGGATGGCCATCCCGTTGTCGTTGTTCCCGTTCGCCGAGCAGCACGTGTCGTCGTCGGTGACCGGCATGCTCAACGGCGCGACACCCATCTTCGTCACGGCCGTCGCAGCGTTCATGGCCCGACGTCTCCCCCGCCGTCAGGCCATCGTCGGCCTCACGATCGGGTTCCTCGGCGTGGTGCTCATCGCGTTGCCGTCGGGCGGCGGCGACAACTCGTGGTTCGGCATCGGCCTCATCTTCATCGCGCTCGTGTTCTACGGCTTCGCCCTCAACGTGGCCGTGCCGCTGCAGCAGAAGTACGGCAGCATCCCGCTGATGTGGCGGGTACAGGGGGTGGCCTTCCTCCTCACCGCGCCGTTCGCCGTGCCGACGCTCGACGACGTGGAGTTCACCTGGAGTGCGTTCGGCGCAATGCTGGCGCTCGGCACCCTCGGTACCGCCCTCGCATACGTCACCATGGCGGCCAACGCCGGTCGGTTGGGCAGCAGTCGTGCGTCGGCGAGCGTGTACCTCATCCCCGTGGTGTCGTTGCTGTTGGGCGCGTTCGTGCGGCACGAGTCGGTGCAGGTGCTGTCGATCGCCGGGTGTGCGGTGGCGTTGGTGGGCGCCTACCTGGCCACCAGTACCCGCCAGTACCTGTGATCGAACTCGATTGAGCGGGCCGGTGACCTAAGGCCCTGAACAGTGTCGTCCCAGGTCACGCATCATGAACGCGTGGCCGACACCGCTCGTCGCACCTCACTCCGCTCGTTGGAGGAACTCGCCATTGCGGCGATCGACGTGCTGCCTCGCGCCAGCGTGATGGTGTTCGATCGCGATCTCCGCTACCGCATCGTGCGGGGCGGCGCCCTCCGCGAACAGGGGGTCCTGCCCGAGCAGTTGGAGGGCCACCTCGCCGTCGAAGCCCTCGGCGCGCAACGCTTCGCGTTCTACGAGCCGATGTACCGCGCTGCACTCGACGGCGACGTCACGTTGCGCGAGATGCCGTCACTGCGCGGCGAACAGACCTTCCTCGTCCGTGTCGGGCCACTGCGCGACGCCGACGGCGAGTTGCTCGGCGGCGTGGCGATCGCAGTGGACATCACCGAGCAGAAGCAGGCGGAGCGGTGGCTCACCACCTTGGTGGACGGGGCACCCGACGCGGCGGTGGTCGCCGACGACCACGGTGTCATCGTGCTGGTGAACGAGCAGACGGTGTCGATGTTCGGCTACACCGCCGATGAACTCGTCGGCAAGAACGTGGACGAACTCGTGCCGGCCGAGCTTCGTCCGAGGCACGCCGAGCTGCGCAACGAACTCACCGCGTCCGATGGTTGGTCACGCTCGACGATCGACGTGACGGCATGCCGCAAGGACAACACCACGTTCCCCGCAGAGGTGTCGTTGAGCGTGTTGCGGATGGGCACGAGCCGATTGGTCTACGCAGCGGTGCGCGACATCTCGCAACGACTGCATCTGGAGGAGGAGTCGGCGTTCCTCGCCGCTGTGGTGCGCGAGAGCGACGACGCCATCATCGGAGGTTCCATCGACGGCCTGATCGTGAGTTGGAACCTCGGCGCCGAACGTCTCTACGGCTACCGCGCCGATGAGGCGATCGGTTGCTCCGCCACGATCCTGTCGCCTGACCCCGACTCCGACGAGATCCTCGACATCGTGCGGCGTGTGCGAGCCGGCGAACGGGTGAAGGTCACCGAGACGACGCGACGGCGCAAGGACGGATCCATCGTCGAAGTGGCGTTGTCGGTGTCGCCGGTGTCCGATGCACGTGGACGAGTGGTGGGTCTCTCCACCATTGCCCGCGACATCAGCGAACAGCATCGTTACCAGCGCCTGTTGAAGGACCTCGCCGAGCACGACGCACTCACGGGTGCGTTGAACGTGCGACGGCTCGACGCTGCGCTGGCCGAGCAGACGGCGTTGTGCCGACGTCACGGCGAGCACGCCGTACTGCTCAGCCTGGACCTCGACGACTTCAAGCACATCAACGACACCTTCGGCCACCATGCGGGCGACGTCGCCCTGAAGGACCTCGTCGCCACCGTGACCCCCCGCCTCCGTTCGAGCGACGTGTTCGCACGCATCGGCGGCGACGAGTTCGTGGCGCTGCTGCGGCACACCGACCTTGCCGCCGGCAGAGCGATCGCCGAGGACCTGCGGAGCCGCGTCGCCGAAGTGACCGTCGAGGGATCGGAGGGCGAGCTGCATCTGGCCGTGAGCATCGGCGTGGTGGCCATCGACGACTGCGCCGATGGCGAGGAGGCTCGTTCGCTCGCCGACGCAGCGCTGTACGCGGAGAAGGCGTCCCGCCACGAGCTCCCGCGTCGTCCGCCCGTGCGTTGACGTCAGCGGAAGTCGCGACTGGCGGTGCTGGCCGGCACCGCCAACGCGGTGAGTTCCTCGGCCACGATGTTGATGACACCTTCGGCGCGTTCGAGGCGGCCGCGCACCAGCAGTGCGGCGGCACCACGCGCCACCGTGCGATACCTCGCCCAGCACCCCTTCGACACCACCACGTTGATGAGCCCGGTCTCGTCCTCGAGGTTCATGAACGTGGTGCCCTGCGCGGTCATCGGCCGCTGCCGGTGGGTGACCACGCCCGCCACCAGCACCCGGGTGCGCGGCTCACAGTGCCACAGCCCGGCCGAGGTGACCACCCCGTGCGCGGCCAGTTGGTCGCGCAGGAACTGCGTGGGATGCCCGTTCGGCGCCACGCCGGTGGCCCACAGGTCGGCGACGGCAGTCTCCACCGGATCCATGCCCGGCAGCCGCGGTGCCTGCTGCCCCACCACCACCCCCTCCAACCGGTCGGGGCCCGACTGCACGGCGGCACCGACCGCCCACAGCGCGGCCCGACGTTCCAGCCCGAGGCATTCCTCGAACGCACCCGCGGTGGCCAACGCTTCGAGCTGGGCGAGGTCGAGCTCGGGCACCCGGCGCACGAGATCCTCCAGCGATGCGTACGGGCGACCGGTTGCGATGCGCTCGGCGAGTTCCTTGCCGATGCCGCGCACGCTCTGCAGCCCCAGCCGCACCGCCACTCCGCCCACGCTGTCGTCGCACGGTTCGAGCGTGGCCGCGGCCAGGGATCCGTTGAGATCGGGTGAGCGCACCTCCACCCCGTGCCGGCGCGCGTCCTGACACAGCGTGTGCGGGCTCCAGAACCCCCTCGGCTGCGCGTTGAGCAGCGCTGCGCAGAACGCCGCCGGTTCGTGGAACTTGATCCACGACGACGCGTACACCAGGTAGCTGAACGACACCGAGTGGCTCTCGGGGAAGCCGTAGTTCGCGAACGCCGCCATCTTCACGAAGATCTCCTCGGCCACCTCGCCGGTGATGCCACGCTCGGCCATCCCGTCGAACAACCGCTGCTTCAACCGCTCCATCCGTGCCCGGCTGCGCTTCGACCCCATCGCCTGGCGCAACTGGTCGGCCTCGGCAGGTGTGAACCCGGCGACGTCGATGGCCATCTGCATCAACTGCTCCTGGAACAACGGCACACCGAGGGTCTTGCCCAGGGAGTTCTCGAGCAGCGGATGCAGATAGGTGATCGGCTCCTGTCCGTTGCGGCGACGGATGTAGGGGTGCACCGAACCGCCCTGGATGGGGCCGGGGCGAATGAGCGCGACCTCCACCACCAGGTCGTAGAACCGGCGCGGCTTCAGCCGGGGCAGGGTGGCCATCTGCGCTCGCGACTCGATCTGGAAGACGCCCACCGTGTCGGCCCGGCAGAGCATGGCGTACACGTCGTCCTCCTGCGGGATGGTGGCGAGGTCGACCTCGTAGCCGCGGTGCTCGCGGATGAGGTCGACCGCGTAGTGCAACGCGCTGAGCATGCCCAGGCCGAGCAGGTCGAACTTCACCAGGCCGGCGGCGGCGCAGTCGTCCTTGTCCCACTGCAGCACGCTGCGCCGATCCATGCGCCCCCACTCCACCGGGCACACCTCGATGACCGGCCGGTCGCAGATGACCATGCCGCCCGAGTGGATACCGAGGTGCCGTGGCGCGTCCTCGATCTCGGCCGCCAGTTCGAGCACGGCCTCGGGCACGTCGTGGTCGGGCATCGACGCCGTGGTGGCCACCGTGCCCCACGCGTCCATCTGTTTGCTCCACGCATCCTGCTGGCCGGTGGCGTAACCGAGCGCCTTCGCCATGTCGCGCACCGACGAACGGGCTCGATACGTGATGACGTTGGCCACCTGCGCGGTGTGGTGGCGGCCGTAGCGCTCGTACACGTACTGGATGACCTCTTCACGACGATCGCTCTCGATGTCGAGGTCGATGTCGGGCGGGCCGTCGCGCTCGGTGGACAGGAACCGTTCGAACAGCAGCCCGAGCGACACGGCGTCGGCCTTGGTGATGCCGAGTGCGTAGCAGGCGGCGCTGTTGGCGGCGCTGCCCCGCCCCTGGCAGTAGATGTCGGCGCGGTTGCAGAACTCGACGATGTCCCACACGACGAGGAAGTAGCCGGCGAACCCGAGGTGCTCGATGACGTCGAGTTCGTGGTCGATGGTGCGCCATGCCCGCGCCCGCAGCGACAGGTCCTCGTGCGGCGCGGGCCGTTCGCCGTAGCGACGCCGACCGCCGGCCTCCACCAGCACGCGTAGGTACTGCATCTCGCTGAGCGGGGCACCGTCGGGGCCGGGCGGGCACGGGTACGGCGGCAGGCTGGGCGCCACCAACGACAGGTCGAACGCCGCCGCCCGTCCCACTTCGGCCGCGAGTTCCACCACGCCGGGATAGCGGGCGAACCGCCGCGCCTGTTCGCCACCGCTGCGCAGGTGGGCACCGGCCGACGCCGGCAACCACGGATCGAGTTCGTCGAGACTGCGTCGCGCCCGCACCGCCGCCACCGCCGTGGCCAAGCGGCGCTGCGCCGGCGTGGCGTAGTGCACGTTGTTGGTGGCCACCACCCCCACGTCGTGCCGTGCCGCCAGTTCGGCCAGGGCGTCGTTGCGCACGGAGTCCATCGGGTGGCCGTGGTCCCACAACTCCACCAACACCCGGTCGCGGCCGAACAGGTCGACGAGGTGTCGCAACTCGCGCCCTGCTGCCGCGGGCCCTTCGGCCACCAGCGCGGCCGGCACCGCGCCCTTGCGGCAACCGGTGAGCACCCAGCCGTGACCGCGCACGGCATCGGCGATGTCGAGCAGCCCGAACTGCGGCACCCCCTTCTCGCCGGCGAGGTGGCCGAGGCTCAACGCGCGGGCGAGCCGTGCGTACCCGGTGGGGCCGTCGGCCAGCACCACCAGGTGCTGGCCGTGGGGGTCGGGGGCGTGCGTGTCGGGCAGCATGCCGGTGGCCACCTGCTGCTGGGTGTCGGCCTCGGTGCGCGCTCGCCGGCCGGTGACACCCGGGGTGAGGGTGATCTCGGTGCCGAACACGGTGGGCAGCCCCACGGCTCGCGCCGCCTCGGCGAAGCGCACGATGCCGTAGAACCCGTCGTGGTCGGTGAGCGCCAACGCCTCCAGGCCCAGGCGTGCCGCTTCCTCCACCAACTGTTCGGGGTGCGACGCCCCGTCGAGGAACGAGAAGTTGCTGTGGCAGTGCAACTCGGCGTACGGCACGTGCACCGGGTCGGGCCGCCAGTGCGGCTGGGTGATGTCGGGATCGGGCTCGTACGGCTGGCGTTTGCGCCCCCACGCCGGCCCGTCACCGCCGGCGTTCCACGACGGCGAACCGGGGGCGCGCCCGTCCTTGCCTCGTCCGGACAGAAGTCGTTCGACCTCCGACCACGGCATCGACGGATTGTTGAACCCCATGGGAGTTCGCGACGATATCGAACACCTGTTCGACCCGCAAGAGGTCGATCACATCGCCCGGATCAGGGGGTCCAGCGGTATCGCACGTCGGGGCAACGTTCCTCGTTGCCCTGGCCGTCGGTGAACTCCTCGGCCACGAACCCGTGCCGCTCGTAGAAGCGCCGCGCGGCGCCGTTCGACTGGAACGCCCACAACTGCAACCCCTCGGCGCCACGCCGCTTGGCCAACTCCATGAACCGATCGCCGAGGCCGCGGCCCATCCACGACGGGTCGAGATAGAGGTGCTCGATCCACGAACCGTCGCGGTCGTGCGACAGCACCAGGAACCCGGTGATCACGCCGTCGAGGTCGGCCACCCACATGTCGGTGTGCCCCACCACCTCGTCGGCCATCCACCGTCGCATCGAGGCCAGGTCGTGCACGATGGGCACCTCGGGCAGGCCGAACAGCCGTGACCGCACGTACACGTGCACGCATTCGCGGGAATCGTTGGTGCGGGCCGTGCGCAGGGAGGGCTCGCCGGGCTGCAGGGCACGCAGCGCACCCTCGAGGCCCGGTTCGGTGGTGGCGATGGCCTGGTGCCACTGGAACCAGCGCACCTCCTGGCTCTCGGCCGGCGGCGGGGTGGGCGGCACGTGCGGCGCTTCCACCAGGTAGCGCACGTCGAGATGGGTGTGCTTGCGCGGCCCCGGGTGCACGTCGACGTGCACGAGCACCGGCCCACCCTCGGGGAACGACACCGGCAACCCGGTCTCCTCCCCCGCTTCACGCAGCGCGCCGTCCCACGGCTGTTCACCGTCGTCGACATGACCCCCCGGCTGCAGCCAGAGGCCGAGCCGTTTGTGCTGGTGGAGCAGCACACGACTGCGGTCCGTGGTCACGAGGATGGCCGAACCGGTGACGTGCACCGGGCTCGCGGTCTCCGAACAGGGCCGTTCGAGCCCCTCGTAGAGGCGCTGGAAGTCGACCATGGCCTGCCGTTCGCGGGCATCCACCGGGCGGCGGGCCGCCACGGCGGCGAGGAGGTCGAGACGGTCGTCGGGCATCACCCCACCGTAGGCCGTGTGTCGTCGACCCACGTCAGTGATCGTGCACGACATCGTCAAAATCACCGCTTCAGTCCCCTTCGGAACGCGCCGATAGTGACTTCGAACGGTGCAGTTCCGGCAAACCGGCCGGGCTGGAGCACCCCGAGGCGGAAGAACTGCAACTATGGAACCCGACGCACAACTCGCTCCCCGAGTGCTGCTGGCCGTGGGCGACCCGAACCTTCGGCGCATCGCCTCCTCTGCCCTGCGTTCACGTGGTTACTCCGTGAGCGCCACCACCGAGGAAGACGCTGCACTGACCCTCGCCCGCTCGTTCTCCCCCGACGTGGTGATGGTCGACCTCGAACTGCCCAGCCCCGAAGGCGGCAACCTGTTCGACACGATGCGCGCCCTCACCGACGCCTACATCGTCGGCATTGCATCCCCCGATGCCGACAATGCCCGCATCCGCGCCCTGCGCGCCGGCGCCGACGACGTGGTGTCCGCCGACCTCAACCCCGACGAGCTCGCCGCCCGTTGCCAGGCGCTGCTGCGCCGGCCGCGCCAACTGCACGCCCGCTGGGATCCGATGCAGGCCTCGGTCATCAGCCTCGGTCCGCTCACGGTGGACGTGGGCCGCAAGGAGATCCGCGTGCACGACGCCGACGTGCCGGTCACGCGCATCGAGTTCGCGCTGTTCGAGCAGCTCTGCCGCCGTCCTGCCGAGGTGTGCTCGCGCACCGAGCTGCTGGAAGAGGTGTGGGGCCCGAACTGGGTGGGCGACACCCATGTGGTCGACGTGCACCTCAGCAACCTGCGCCGCAAGCTGCAGCAGCGGGCGCCCGAGCTGCGTTTCATCCACACCGTGCGCGGCGTGGGCTTCCGTCTCAGCAACGATCTGTTGCGTGCCGCCGAGCACGATCACGATCACGAGGACGACGGCCACGAGCTGATCTCGGCCTGAGTTCGTCCACCGCCCGGGTGGCGCGATGACCCGTTTCGGACCCACGGGTGTGAAACCCGTCAGCGATGACGGGAAACGGACCCGTGGGTGGGGAACCCGTCAGGGATGTCGGGAAACGGACCCGACGTGTGGGCGGGTGCGGGTCAGCGGTACTCGGCGGTGAGCCACCAGCGGCCGCGCTCGACGCCCACCAGCAGCAGTCGCCCCGATCGGGTGAGCAGTTGGAAACGGGCGGTGCGCCGCGCTCGGGCAGGGTCCCACCAGCGTTCGTCGACGGGCCACGGCCCGGCCCACGACTGCACCGCCTCCGCCGAGCCGCCCATCTGCACGGTGACGGGTGCGGCCGACACCGTGCCGCGACCGCTGACCGCGACCGCGGCGCCCGCGGCGTCGAGCACCTCGATGGCCCGCGCCGGCGCGTGCACCACCGCGGGCGACGGTGCCGGCAGGCTGCCGGGCCACGGCGTGCCACGGTCGGCGAGCCGCTCGGCCGGATCGACAAGGTCGGCCGTGGCCGCCGCCACCCAACGATGCGAGTCGTGCGGCTGGCGACCGCCGTGCACCGCCGGCACCAGCACCTGCTGCTCCCCCGCCAGCGCCACCAACCGGGCCACGGCGCGCACCGCCCAGTCGTCGGCCTGTGTGCGGCCGCCCCACAGGCCGAGTTGCACCCCGTCGTCGCCGCGCACCTCCACCGGGTCGAGGCGCAGCAACGCCACCCCGGCGGTGAGATCGTCGAGTTGCACCCACGCGTCGAGTTGCCACCGCACCCGTTCGACCATCGCCGCCACGCTGAGCCCGCTGCTGCGATGCCAGTGCCGTTCGGTGCGTTCGCCGTGCTCGGTCTCGGCCACCACCTGCAATCGGGTGCACACCCGGCCGTCGGCGGCCAGTGCGCCCACCAGTTCCTCGGCCAGTTGCCGGGCGACGAACACGAGCGCATCGGTGTGCTGCACCGGCGGTTCGAACACCCGCTGCGCGTGCAGGCCGCTGGGCGGGTCGTGCGTGCCGGGCAGGCGATCGTCGCCGCCGGCGGCGATGCGGTGGGCGAACGCACCGAGTGGGCCGAAACGGGCCGTCACATCGGCGGCCGGGAGCGCCGCAAGGGCGCCGAGCTGGTGCAGCCCGAGGCGGTGCAGCAGATGGACGAAGTCGGCCGGCACGCCGGCCACCTCGGTGAGCAACGACACGGGCAGCCCGCGGAGGAACTCGGCCGTCGCAGCGCCCCCGGCCGACACCACGGCGGGCGCGCCGGCCGCAGCGGCGCGGC
>SXGU01227821.1_pt1 | contig 37196 bp, 33 predicted proteins | sample 3174531 | NCBI WGS metagenome assembly SXGU01 (sample SAMN11356863, study PRJNA531348) | freshwater metagenome | isolation source: freshwater sample F1-140 | place: China: Fuxian Lake, Yuxi | collected 2017-12-25 | reverse complement strand
GCTCGCCAACGGAGCCAAGCAAACGCAAAGAGGATAGGTCGTGCTTGTTCGGCCAGGCTTCACCAAAACGCATTAAAGCGCGAATGGCGGTTGGCGCGGTGTAGAAGATGGTAATGCCATATCGCTCTATCAGCTGCCACCAACGGTTTGGGTAAGGAAAGGCGGGGCCGCCCTCGAACATAAAGATGGTAGCGCCATTCAGTAGAGGGCCATAGGCAATATAACTGTGGCCGGTGATCCAGCCCGGGTCTGCAGTGCACCAAAAACGGTCTTCATCCTTGATGTCGAATGCATACTTCATGGTGGCGTAGGTCCCTACCATGTAGCCGCCGTGGGTGTGCAAAATGGCTTTGGGCTTGCCAGTAGAGCCACTGGTATACAAAATGAACAACGGATCTTCTGCGTCCATCACCTCGGTAGCGCATTTGCCGTTGGCAATGGGCAGGGCACACAGATCATGGAACCAGTGGTCGCGGCCGGCTTCCATCGAGATCTCGTGGCCGGTACGTTTGACCACGATCACATTCTCAACCGTGGGGCAGTGGCGCAAGGATTCATCAACGATCGATTTTAGTTCAACCAACTTGCCATTTTGGTAGCTGCCATCACAGGTGATGACCAATTTGGATTCGCTATCAGAGATGCGGCCGTGCAGGGCATCTACTGAAAAGCCGCCGAAGACCACCGAGTGGATGGCGCCGATCTTGGCACAGGCTAACATGGCGAACACGATCTCTGGGATGCGGCCCATGTAAATGGTAACGCGGTCACCTTTTACAATACCCATCGCTTTAAGAATGTTGGCGAACCGCGAAACCTCGCGGTTGAGGGAGTAGTATGAGAAGGTACGGTCGAACTTGCCGTCTTCGCTTTCCCAGATCAGCGCGAGTTTGTTTTTCCGGAAGGTCCTGAGGTGTCGGTCTATGGCGTTGTAAGCGATGTTTGTTTTTGCGCCATCAAACCAACGGTAAAAGGGTTTATTGCTTTCATCAAGCACACTATTCCACGGTGCAAACCAATCCAGTTCCTGGGCTTCTTTTTCCCAGAATGCTGCCGGGTCGGCGAGGGCAGCTTTGGCGGCTGCGTCCCAATCTTGCAGGTTGGCTTTGGCTACCAGGTCCTCAGGCGGATAATAAAACTCAGGTTCGGTTACGGGGGTTGCCATGGGGTATGCGCTCCTTGTGAAGATTTAATGCTAATAGCATACGCAAAGTCCAGCAGAATTGCAATAAATTGGAATAATCTATAATTAAAACTAATAACTCAGTTTAAAAAAAAGGAAATCATGGATTGATTTTTTCTCCCGGCCGCGATCTACCTTTGCACGTGGGTTTTTTTCGATATGATGGCTAAGATGGAATTCGAATGGTGGTTGTCGGATGGATAGGTTGAAGTGGATCTCCCCGCTTACCGAGCCGGATTATGACAAGCTGTTACGTGGATTGCCTGCAGCAAGTTGGCCGGAATTTATGTTACACGATCCGGTGGCAGACGAACTTTGGCACCATTTGGCAGGGATTTTTCCGGCTTACCAATTTGCCGCTTTGGCAGCTGATGGCAGCCCGGTCGCGATGGCGAACAGCATCCCTTTTTATTTGCCGAACCCTGTGGAGCAATTGCCGGAAGAAGGATGGGATTGGGTATTACGCCGAGGTGTCGAGGGGGCAAGGGATGGGATCCCGCCAAATATGGTTAGCGCCATTCAAGTGGCGATTGCGCCAGGTTACCGAGGGACGGGACTAAGCAAAAAAATGTTGCTCCAAATGCGCCAAGTTGCTGCCGATCACGGTTTTACCAAATTGGTAGCACCGGTGAGGCCGAGCCATAAGGCGGATCACCCAAACATGCCAATGGAAGAGTACATAACATGGACCCGCGAAGATGGAATGTTGGTAGACCCGTGGTTGAGGGTTCATGTAAGTGCAGGTGGACGGGTGATCAAAGTTTGCCACCGATCGATGACTATCGGCGGCAGTTTGGCCCAGTGGCGAGCATGGACTGGCCTGCCGCTGGATCAGGCGGGCGAACACATAGTGCCTGGGGCGCTGGTGCCAGTTTGGGTTGACCAGATTGAAGGCAGCGCGAGATATGTTGAACCCAATGTTTGGGTCTTGCACGATTTGGGATGACCCATCTTTACGCATAGCCAAAATTACGAGGGCGTTATTGCATATCAAGGGGAAAACAAAAATTTCCCCAGCCTGTAGCAGAGAGAGAAGAAAAAAAGACGCCTCATTCGAGGCGCCTTATTAATCTTAATGAGCAAATTACGGCGTTGCCACTGAGATGGCTGCCAGGCGGTTGAGCACCACACTTTGGGTGCCATCCTTTTGGAAAGATCCCGCAGCATACAGGGTGGCATTGGGTTTGTCCAACGCCAGCGCATAGACCGGGCCGCCAATCCCGTCGCCTACAGCTTGCCAGGCGTTGCCATTCCATTTGGCGACATTATAAACACGGATACCACCCGCATCCTCAAAGGTTCCGCCAATATAGATGTTGTTGTTGGCATCGACCTGAATGCTATACACCGTGCCAACCGTCCCATTGGTGCTTACGCCACTGCCCAATGCAGACCACACCGTGCCATCCCATACGGCAATCCCATTGACGATGACACCTCCAGCCTGGCTAAATAGTCCTCCAACGATCAACCGGCCTTGGTTGTCGAATTGTAAAGCTCGAACACGGCCGTTCGTTCCTTTTCCCAAAGGAGACCAGTTGGTACCGTTCCATACGGCGATATTATTGGCTGATTTGTCGCCGGCCATGGTAAAAGCGCCTGCAGCGTACAATTTTCCATCTGGCCCTACAGCAAGCGCCTGGATGTTTCCATTGACGCCACTGCGTAATTTGCTCCACGTTTTTCCATCCCACTTGGCCACTCGGTTGGCGGCCACGCTTTGGCCATTGTAATTGGTAAGGCGGGTAAAAGCACCGCCAATATAAACATTGGTTCGAGAATTGCCGGCGATGGCCAAAACATTGTGGTTGGTTCCGCCCCCCACGTATTCCCAACCATGGCCATCGAACTGCACGATGTGATTCACTTTTTTACTGAGTGTGGCACCGCCGACCTTGGTGAAAACGCCCCCGGTGAACACGTAGCGCGGGTCTGGAGAGTAAAACGACATCACGGGACCATCGGTACCAAGGCCTTGTTTCTCCCAACTTCCATTGATCAGGCGTGAAACGAAACCTACAGACTCACCGGCGGGGTTGATGTTGAAATCGCCACCGATATAAAGTGTGCCGGAGGAATCTACTGTGGCTGCCCAAATAGTGTTATTGAGCCTACCACCCAGATCTTGCCAGGCTGGGGTTGGTGCTTGGGCATGGGCCGATGCTGGGATGGCCAATAGGATTGCTGCAATGATCAATAGGCTAAAGAATTTTTGGATACTTCCCATATAAAGCTCCATTAAGGGTAGGATGCGGTCAATAGGCACACTATATCATTGGCCAACAAGACCAAAGCCTTTTGTAAGGTTCTTGCAATTTTTCCTATTCACGACCGCACCAATCTCAATCGGCTATAATTTAAAAAATCGCAGGCATCATCATGGAATCCTTGGAAAGGGATGCAATGAACGATATTCGTTCTGCAATACTACAGCGTTTTTCCTGTCGCACCTATTTGGATGAACCCCTGGAATTACCCATCGTTGAGGCTTTACAGGCCTTAACCAAAACTGTACCCGCAGGTCCCTTTGGGGGAACGGGTCGTTTTGTGTTACTTGCGGCCAGCCCAGGTGATGGGCGCGAGCTTAGTTCGCTGGGTACCTATGGTTTTATTCAGGGCGCAAATGCTTATATTGGTGGGATTATTGCCGATGGTGAACATTGCCTTGAAGATTTTGGTTGGCAAATGGAATGGCTGGTCTTGCGCATCACAGCAATGGGTTTGGGGACATGTTGGCTCGGTGGAAGCTTTACCCGTAGTACCTTTGCACAAAAGATGAATGCCCGAATCGGTGAGGTATTGCCAGCCATCCTTTCTGTGGGGCTGATGGCTGATGAAAAGGCAGCCCGTGCCGGTTTGTTGCGAAAACGAATCAGTGCCGATGAGCGACTCCCAATAAGCCAATTGTGCTTTGAAGGGGGCTTTGACACACCGTTATTGCCAGCCGATGAAATTGAACACGAAGTGTTGAGGATGGTCAGATTGGGGCCAAGTGCCTCCAACAAACAACCTTGGCGAATTGTTCGGGTCGGTAATTTATATCACCTGTATCTTCAGCGCACCAAAGGATACAGTGAAGGGATTTTACAGCGTTTTTTGGGTGCGGAAGATCTTCAGAGGGTGGATATGGGAATAGCAATGTGCCACTTTGAACTTACAGCCCGCCAACTCGGTTGGGAGGGAAGTTGGCAAAGGCAAGACCCAGGGTTGCAACTCCCCAATGAATACATCCGTTATACTGCCAGCTGGAATCTGATTTAGGTTTCATTTGGAAGATTTGCACAGAGAAAAGACCGCGAAATAGCGGTCTTTTCTCTGTGCCTTGACATGGACCAATGACTCAATGTACAATCGAATTACCCCACCCCCCATGGGGGGGGTAAATCTGAGGAGACATCATGCACAACGACGACAATCTGAAAAGAATGCGAACCATAGAAGGCCATCTTCGCGGTATTATCCGAATGATGGAAGAAGATGCCTATTGCATTGATGTGATCAAACAAGTTCAGGCTGTCCAGGGAGCTCTAAATAAAGTGAGTGAGGCGATTTTGCGGGACCACTTAAGCTCCTGTGTAACCACTGCCATACGTGGTGATGACCCAGGTGAGCGTACCCGTGTATTGGAAGAGATCACCGAAGTGTTTGCCCAATCCAAAAAAATTTAAAGGAGTAACGAAAATGAACAAAGTTATTTATTCCATTCCCAACATTAGTTGTGGCCATTGTGTCCACACCATTCAAACCGAATTGGCAGATCTGGCGGGTGTTTCCAGTGTTGTTGCCAATAGTGTTACAAAAAGTGTAGAGGTGAATTTTGAAGCGCCTGCCAGCGAAAACGCCATCAAGGAATTGCTGAAGGAGATCAATTACCCGGTCTCTGACCTGAACGTACTCTAAGGTGCCCCAATCGATGGAACGCAGCATCAATTTGCCTATCACAGGCATGACATGTGCCAACTGTGTTGCGGCGGTCGAACGAAACGTGCGCAAACTGGATGGTGTGGGTGCGGTGACTGTCAATTTGTCATCAGAAAAGGCGACGATTGATTTTGATAGCGACAAAATTGACCTGCCACAGATTTTGGCCCGCATTGAACGTGATGGTTACGGAGTAGCCAAAGGTACGGTGGCTTTTTCTATTGGCCGAATTGGCGATGTCAATGATTTGCACCGGATTGAAACCGCTTTGGCGAAAATGGAGGGTGTGCAACGAGCCAGCGCGTTGCTTGCGGCAGAAAAGGTAGAAGTAGAGTTCATCCCAACCATGGTCACCGCTGGTGAGATTCGCGGTTTAATCGAAAAACTCGGTTTTACAGCCAGGTTGTTGGGCGATGAATTTGCTGATGTAGAAGGAGAAGAGCGAGCCCGTGAGACCCGGCACCAATTAAAGTTGTTGTGGGTTGGCTTGTTCTTTACCATTCCTGTTTTTATGATTAGCATGGCACGAGACTTTGACCTGTTGCCTGCCTTCGTTTACAAACTGGACGACATGGGCATGCGCATGAGCATGGATGGCATGCCGATGGTGCAAAGTTGGTTTAACTGGCTGTTGCTGGCGTTGGCTTTGCCAGTTCAATTTTATGTAGGGTGGCAATACTATGTAGGAGCCTTTAAGTCCCTGGCAAACCGTTCTGCCAATATGGATGTACTGATCGCAATGGGTTCCAGCGCGGCTTTCCTTTATTCCATCCCGATCACACTTGGTTGGTTCCATGGCCATGTGTATTTCGAGACCGCGGCAGTCATTATTACCCTTATCCGATTGGGCAAGTACCTGGAGGCACGCGCTAAAGGCCGTACCAGTGACGCCATCAAAAAACTGATGGGTTTACGGCCCAAACAGGCGCGCGTGCTCCGCGATGGGGTGGAAATGGATATTGCCATCGATGCGGTTGCGTTGGGAGACCACGTAGTGGTTAGGCCAGGCGAGCGCATTGCCACAGATGGTGAAGTAGTGGAAGGCAGTAGTAATGTAGATGAGTCGATGCTGACCGGGGAATCCTTTCCTGTAGCAAAACATGCAGGCTCTCAGGTAAGCTGTGGGACCATCAACAAGGCTGGCCGCTTGGTTTATATTACTCAAAAAGTTGGCAAAGACACCTTCCTCTCGCAAATCATCCGAATGGTAGAGACTGCCCAGGGAAGCAAAGCTCCCATCCAAAAACTTGCAGACCAGATCTCGGCCATTTTTGTGCCGGTAGTTATTGCCTTGGCGTTGCTAACCTTTGCAGGTTGGGCAATGTTTGGCAAAGGGCAAGATCCGTTCACCACAGCGCTGATCAACATGGTAGCGGTATTGGTGATCGCTTGCCCGTGTGCAATGGGGCTTGCCACACCAACAGCTGTAATGGTTGGCACAGGAAAAGGCGCTGAGAATGGAATTTTGTTTAAGAACAGCGAAACACTGGAAAAAGCCGGCGGGGTCACAACAATCCTGCTGGATAAAACAGGCACAGTGACCAAGGGGCAACCTGCGGTGGTGGCAGTGCTGCCGGCAGAAGGTTTTGAGGAGCGTGAACTATTGCGCCTTGCCGCCAGCGTTGAAACCGCCAGCGAACACCCACTGGCCGACGCGGTAGTAAGCCGTGCAACGGAGCTGGGAATTCCATTGGCAAGGTTGGCTGATTTTGCATATACACCCGGATTGGGAGTAACTGCCATGGTCGAAGGTCGTGAGATTCGACTTGGAAACCAGGCTTTTATGGAAGAGATCGGTGCCTGGGATGGCAGGGATGCACAGACTGCCCTTGAACAACAAAAACAGGCACGTACCTTGGTGATGGCTTCAGTGGATGGGAAGTTTGCCGGCATGCTCGCCATAGCGGACCCTGTGAAAGACAACTCGGTTGAGGCGATCGGCGAGCTTCGAAAACTTGGTTTGCGTGTTGTGATGCTGACTGGAGACAATCAGCATACGGCCCGCGCCATTGCGAACGCGGTGGGTATAGACCAAGTGATCGCTGAGGTGATGCCCGATGGAAAAGCCGCCGAAGTACAAAAACTGCGCCACGATGGACAGAAGGTGGCAATGGTGGGTGATGGGATTAATGACGCGCCGGCATTGGCGCAAGCCGATGTTGGCTTGGCTATTGGTACCGGCACCGACATTGCCATTGCCGCTGCCGATGTGACATTGGTAAGCGGAGATCTGCGGGCGGCCGCCAAAGCGATCTTGCTCTCCCGAAAGACAATGTCGGCCATTCGGCAAAACCTGTTTTGGGCCTTTATATATAACGTGTTGCTGATTCCGGCAGCCATGATGGGGACGCTAAACCCGATGCTGGCAGCAGGTGCGATGGCTTTTAGCAGTGTTTTTGTGGTGAGTAATAGTTTGAGGCTGCGCAGGGCAAAATTGTAAGTAGGCAAACAATTGACGGTTTATAATTCAACGTACTTCATCCGCTGGGTGAAGTACGTTTTTTTGAAAGGGTTGTTATGAAAAATACTGGCAATTTGTTCGCAATGGGCGCTTATATCGCCTGGGCGATATTCCCAATCTATTGGAAGCAATTATCTGGCATCGATGCACTCCAATTGAGCAGCCACCGAATAGTATGGTCTTTGGTGGTGCTGGTAATATGGTTGGTGGCAACAGGCAAACTGGCCGATTTTTGGCGGGGGGCAGTTACATGGGCCAATTTACAGGTTTATGGTCTGGCGGGGGTGTTGTTGGCTGCCAACTGGTCCATTTATGTGTATGCTGTAACCAATGGGCACATCATCGAAACCAGCCTCGGTTACTTTATCAATCCATTGGTTAGCGTGTTGTTGGGAGTGGTCTTCCTGCGTGAACGTATGCGAGCATACCAGTGGGTGGCTGCTTTCTTGGCTGCTGCAGGGGTGTTGTACCTTAGCGTCACACTTGGAAAAATTCCAACCATCGCCCTTGGGTTGGCATTTACCTTTGGCCTGTATGGCTTCATGAAAAAACGTTCCAGCCTCAACTCCACGTATGGATTGGCGCTCGAAACCGGTGTATTGTTTATTCCGGCCTTTGCTTACATTGCCTGGTCCGAAACGACCGGTGTTCCCAGTTTTTTGCATAGTGATCTACGTACTGCCTTGTACCTAGCCGGTGGCGGCCTGGTTACAACCATACCATTGCTCATGTTTGCCCAGGCAGCTCAACGGATTCCACTTTCTCATTTGGGGTTTTTTCAGTATGTTACGCCATCGGCAACTTTTTTGTTGGGGGTATTTTTATATCGTGAGCCGTTCGATTCTACCCGCCTGATCGGTTTTGCATTGGTATGGGCAGGTTTGTTGGTCTTTGTGGCGGAGAGTGTAATTGTAATGTGGCGAACGGAGCAAACAAGATGACCAAGATCTTGTTCATCGGTGGAACCGGGCTGATCAGTAATGCCTGTACCCGTTATGCAGCCCAAAACGGTTTAGACCTTACCGTTTTAAACCGCGGAGAGAGCGGGCGATACCCTATGCCTTCTGGTGTTCAGGTTTTGCATGGTGATGTTCACGACAGAAAAGCATTGACCTCGTTGTTGCATGGCCAGAATTTTGACGTGGTTGTGGACTGGATCGGTTTTGAACCAGCGGATGTAGAACAGAATTTGCAGCTGTTTAATGGCAGGGTTGGCCAGTTTGTATTTATCAGCAGCGCCAGCGTGTATCAAAAACCACCTCGCCACTATTTGGTGGGCGAGGATACTCCGCTCGAAAACCCATACAACAATTATTCTCGTAACAAGATCGCCTGTGAGAACGCGCTTTGGGATGCCATGATCAACCACGGCTTTCCTGTCACCATTGTTCGCCCCTCAAGCACATACGGGCAAGGGCAAGTACCCGTGTTGCTCAACAGCTGGCAGGCACCGTATACCATCGTCGATCGCATTCGAAAAGGCAAGCCGATCATCATTCCTGGAGATGGTACATCCTTGTGGGTTCCCACTTGGAATGAAGATTTTGCGGCTGGTTTTATGCCATTGCTGGGTGATGAGCGTGCAATTGGCCAAGCTTACCATATCACTTCAGATGAAGTGCTGGCATGGGACCAAGTTTACGATCAGCTCGCAGATGCCGCTGGGGTCTCCCTCAATGGAGTACATATTGCGGCCGACTTTATTGTCGAAATCTTGCCGGATGAAAAGGGTTCACTTCACGGCGACCGTAGCCATAGTATGGTATTTGACAATCGAAAAATTAAGCAGATCGTGCCAGGGTTCGCCTGCAGTGTCAGCTGGGCTGAAGGAATGCGTCGATGTGTAGCTTGGTTCGATGCCGAAAACAGCCGAAGGCAAGTAGATGAGGAACAAAATTTGCGAATCGAAGCAGTATTAGCCCGCTACATGCGAGCATAAGAATACTTGAAAAACCCGATTGACTTTACGTGTAGCCAAATTTTCCAGGAATTATTACGATAGATTAAAGCGAGAAGAATTTTCTGGAGATAGAACAGCAGAATTAGTAGTATGTAAGCTTTTGCTACCTCAAACTGCATGTAGGGTTGATAAACCCGGAACACGATTGAATAAAATCAAAACTAAAATTACAGGATCCGAAAGATCGAGTTGCCTGGAATCGGTGTATGGTTCGTTCAAATTAAGCTGAGGGGGGGTTGATCAGTTGACGGGTGAACCAAGGATACCGATCATCCATATGGGTATGTCAGAATAGTTCAAAACGCATGCTACTACCAGACAACGAATGATGGTCCAGCCTCAACAATTGAGCAAGGGTGATGATGACTTGGCCTGCATTGTGAGGGCGGACTCGATCCCAGAAAAGTTGCGTAGGATCGGGGTGTTCCATTGCGTCGTCTATGGCGGTATGCAGATCATCAAAAATCAGGTTATTTTGGTTCGAGACCTGCCGCAAGGCTTCGGCATAGGTATTTATTTTGGCCCAATGTGGATCAGACTGATCCTTTTCCATAGAAATTGGGAACATACCCTAAGGAACAAAATGGCTTGGTGTAGCCAACCCATTGAACTGACGGCAAACATCGTTGATTCTGATCATCTCCAACATCCAATTTGGCCGATGGAAAAGCACATCTGTGTTCTGCCTTGCAACCAGATCGAATTCGGGAAATACCACCTTCCCCGCAATCTTAATTCCTCGATTCAATTTGGACTGGGTGGCGTTGATTGGACCAATAATGGCATTGGCAATAACCATCGCCATAGTGGGATGTTGCTGTCTTTACCCAATGGCCGTGCGCAACTGCCACCTGTGATTGGATCACCAGTACACCCACAAGGCGGGGATTGGATGTAATGGATATTGGTTTTTAACCAACTTGCGAAATGGTTTGCGGTTCGGCATGAAGCAATGCCAAAGCCATTGGTAAAACACGCTTTGTAAATTGGCTGCTTGGTTGCCGCTGCTGAGGCTTAATTTGCGACCATTGTTGTGCCAGGCCATAAATTGCCCATGTCGCAGCGGTGGAGCGGTCTTTATTAAAGGATGGGTCTTCTGGCCATATTTGGCCAGCCCAGTGCTCTAAAATAGCCTGTACTTGTTGCCTCACCTGTGCTTCTACAATGGCTTCAAATTGGGCGTCGTTGCCTTTGCAATTGCTGGCGCTCAGGGCAACAAAATCACAAACGGTTTCCATCAAGGCGTTCAGGTTGTGCGAGTCATAGGTGCAAGTTCGCAGAGTGCGTCGATCCATCTCTGCCCGAAATCTTGCACGCAAGATACTCTCGAACAGGGCAAATTTATCGGCATAATGGGCATAAAAAGTGGCGCGGTTGATCTCGGCATGGGAGGTGATATCCTGGACGGTAATGGCGGAAAAGCCTTTTTCTTCCAGTAAATGATTGAACGTGTTTTCGATTAGCGCTCGTGTACGCTTCACCCGCGGGTCCAATCGTTCTTCAGGGAATGGTGTTAGCAACATATTTTCTCCTCTGTTGTTTTTCCGCCAATGCTAATGGTTTGTCGGTTGACGGATTAAACCGACAGGTGTTTAATAAGCATCGTTGATGGAATAAACAACAAATATATACTAACACTGCCCCAACCTTCCGTCAATGGGCAAATAACAGGAGAAGTGAAATGGGTAAGTCTTTATTAGTACCAAATATGAAATACTCGGCACTGGCAAGTGATTCACAGGTGGACAAGACCGCCGCTGCCTTGAAGGAAAGAGGCTTTTCGGTTGTAGTAGCTGCAACTGCTGCCGAGGCTCGTGCGATCGTTTTGGGCATGCTGCCCAAAGATAAGACAGTTTTTACCAGCAGCAGTGCAACATTGGAATTTTTGGGGATCCCTGCTGAAGTGGACGCAAACTTTGATTCTGTTCGTGTGCGTCTCTCAAAAATGGATTATGCTACCCAAGGTAATGAGATGGTTAAGCTGGGAGCTACGCCTGATATCATGCTGGGGAGTGTCCATGCCATCACAGAGCAAGGCAATGTACTCATCGCAAGCGCAACTGGCAGTCAGCTTGCAGGTTATGCATCGGGTGCTGCCCAGGTCGTGTGGGTGGTTGGTAGCCAAAAGATCGTTCCATCGATGGAGGAAGCGATGGCGCGAATAGAGCAATACACATTGCCGTTGGAAGATGAGAGAGCCCTTAATGCCTATGGTGTAAATAGTGGGATCAATAAAATGTTGATCGTCAACAGGGAAGCAAATCCTCAGCGTATTACGATTGTGATCGTTAAAGAAAATTTGGGTTATTAAGCCTGATAACTGGAAATTAAAAAACAGGCGGCGCACCGTTTATCTCGGTCGCCGCCTGTTTTTTGGGTTTTGCGCAACGGAATAATTTAGTATTGATCCTCTTCGTCGTCGTCATCTTCCCAATCTTCTTCGCCTTCTTCCAGATCTTCTTCGTCCATTTCGTCCAATTCGTCTTCGTCGAGGATGTCATCATCTTTTGCGCCATCCATTGGGTTATAGGTAACGCAACCGGTATCTTGGTCAAACTCTACTGAAGCAGCCGAACAAAAGCCGTCATCTACAAAGACACAATCGGTATAGTGGCAGCGAATACGTGGCATATTTCTCTCCTGTGGTTATAGTTGTTTTACAAGCCTGGCACACGCCAGCGCGAAAAGGATCGTCATCGTTGCCTGAGAAGCCAAACAGAATGGGCATAATGCGTGGATCACCCAAAACTCCAGATAAACCAAATAAATTGTAAAAAGAAACCCAACCAACGCAATGCCGAATATAGCGATAAAGCCGTACTCTCGCAATATTGGGTGTTTATCCTCAAACTGAAAGAGGAGAAACAGGACCAAATAACCGATCAAGCCTACCAAGGCCACTGGCACACCATATACAGCAGAATATGGGCTTGCATTGACAGTAGAGCAATCTCCGCTGCCAAGGCACATGCCATCGTTGGCCGTCCATTTGTAAATGGTCATGTATGCTGCGATGACCATTCCTAACACAGCAAGTACTTTTGAAGATAATGCAAGCGTTATTTTTTTCATAGGTAGATTCCTTTGGCTTTTAGCCATTTAGAGCCGCCATTTTACTACAAGGGGGCATATTCATCAAGGACAAATTACCCGCCTTTGACTCGGTGTGCTTCCAGTACATTATCCAGCGTTTCTATTCTTGTTAGCAGACGGCTCAGATGTGAGAGGTCGCGTACCTCTACGATCAGCCTGATAACCGCGGTATCTGCCTGTACTTTGTCTTTATTGACGCGTAGTTTCACATCAATCAGGTTGACGCCTTCATTGGTGAGCATGTTGGATATATCACCCATTAATCCTTGCCTGTCGAAGGCTGTGATCTGGATCGGAACCGGAAATGTTCGGGAATGTGAACCCCAAGAGACCTTCACCAACCGTTCTTTCTCAGTGGTGCCAAGGATATTTGGACAATCAGATCGATGGATCGTAGCGCCGCGCCCGCGGGTAATATAGCCAACGATGGCATCACCAGGCATGGGATTGCAACACTTGGCGATATTGGTGAGCAAACCACGCAAACCAACAACAGAAACAGTATCGGTTGTCTCAATGTCAGCCTTGGCCTTGGAAGGGATGATCTCGTCCGGGGTTTCCAATTCACCATCATCAATGGCATTAATGACCTTGTTGAGTGAAAGTTCACCCAGACCCAACTCGATGAACATTTCATCGGGTTGTTTAAATTCAAGCTTACGGGCCAATACTTCCAGGTTGATATCATGCATGCTCAGGCGCCTAAGCTCGCGTTCGAGGATCGAACGGCCTTGGTTCAAGTTCTGCTCTTGGTCTTCGCGTTTAAACCAAGCCTTGATCTTGCTTCGGGCACGCTGAGTTTTTACCAAGCCAAGGTTATTGTTCAACCAATCTCTGCTGGGGCCACCCTGTTTGGCGGTAAGGATCTCCACACGTTCGCCGGTCTTAAACGTATGGCTTAGTGGTACAAGTTTGCCATCGATCTTGACTCCGCGGCAACGATGTCCGATATCGGTGTGAACATGGTACGCAAAATCAATGGGGGTGGAGCCTGCAGGCAAGTCCACAATATCGCCTTTGGGGGTAAAAACATAAACTCGGTCTTCGAAGACGTCAGATTTCATCGAATCGACAAATTCTTGCGCATCGTCGACATCCTTGTTCCACTCCATCATTTTCCGAAGCCACAAAATATGTTGTTCATATGTGGCATCGTGCTTGTTGCCGCCTTCTTTATATCGCCAATGGGCAGCAATGCCATATTCACTGTTTTGGTGCATTTCAAAAGTTCGAATTTGTACTTCCAGTGGTTTACCGTCATCGTAGATCACTGCCGTATGCAACGATTGGTAGTAATTGTCTTTGGGTGCGGCAATGTAATCATCAAACTCACCCGGAATGGGCCGCCAACGGTTATGAATGATCCCGAGCACTGTGTAACAGGAAGGGATGTCATTAACAAGCAAGCGAACGCCGCGGATGTCTCGAACCATTTCAAATGACTTGCCTTTATTGACCATTTTTTTGTAAATGGAATAAATGTGTTTGGGACGGCCAGAAATATCGGCTTTGATCCCGCTATTTGAAAAAACGGTGCCAAGCCGCTGGATGATCTCCTGGATCTGCTCTTCACGAGTACTGCGTCGGTCGGAGATCTGCTCAGCGATCTCCTTATACTTTTCGGGGTCCACATACCGCAGGGAGAGGTCTTCCAATTCCCACTTGATCTGCCAAATGCCCAACCGGTTGGCCAAAGGCGCATGGATGTCAAGGGTTTCCTGGGCGATCCGTTTTTGTTTTTCGGGTTTTATAAAACCAAGCGTTCGCATGTTATGCAAACGATCTGCCAGTTTGATCAACACGACCCGAACATCGTCGTTCATGGCTAAAAAGGTCTTGCGAATTGCCTCAATCGCCAGTTGTTTCTTGCGGCGGCGTAGTTGGTCTTCTGAGTGGGGAATTTCATTTCCGTGTTCATCGTAGTCTTTTCGGCTTACCCTTGGCAGGCTATCCAACTTCGTCACACCGTCTACCAAGTTGGCAACCACATCACCGAACTCATCTCGCAGTTGTTTCAGGGTAATGCCGGTATCTTCAACAGTATCGTGCAGTAAGCCGGCAGCGATCACCTCACTGGTCATTTTCAGATCTACCAAGATCTGTGCTACGGCAACGCAATGGTTTATGTATGGTTCACCCGATTGCCGTTTTTGGTCAGTGTGGCCTTCAGCGGCCAGGTCGTAGGCGCGTTTTACAAATGCCTTGTCGGCAGGGGTATAGTACTCCGGCAGGGAGTCCATTAATTTGTTGATCGCGATGGCTTGGGTATGTTTCATATGCGTTTTTGCCGCAGGCAGGCGGCGATTTTGCAAACATGCCTGCCCCATTATAAATTACAATTATGAAAAGAAAGTGAATTAAAAAACAAGGAGACTTTTTATGCATTTTTCCGTTTTGTATAGTGAGACCGAAGGCGCACTTATGTTTGGGCCATATGTTTGGACCTTTGCAGCCATCTTCGCTGCAGTGGTAGTGGCAGGCTGGGTTGCCAGCAAAATGGGCTGGTTATATGTGGAAAAGGAACCCGCACCTGCCAAAAAGAAGAATACCCACTGATTACCATGCCATTCAAGTTACAGGCTCCCTTCAAGCCCACCGGTGACCAGCCAGAAGCGATAAGAAAACTGGTTGAAGGCGTGCATCAGGGACTGAAACATCAGGTATTGTTAGGCGCCACTGGAACCGGTAAAACGTTTACGATCGCTTCCATTATTCAACAGTTGCAACGGCCAGCGCTGATCATGGCGCACAACAAGACCCTCGCTGCCCAGCTTTATGCGGAATTCCGCGAGTTCTTCCCCGAGAATGCCGTTGAGTATTTTGTATCCTACTACGACTACTATCAGCAAGAAGCCTACGTTCCGCGAAACGATCTGTACATTGAGAAAGAAACAGATATTAATGAGGAGATAGAGCGATTGCGCCTTGCCGCTACAACCGCGCTTGTTTCCCGCAAAGATGTGATCATCATCGCATCTGTCTCCTGCATTTACGGGTTGGGCAGCCCAGAGGAATTTTTAAAAGGTTCGGTGAACCTCAAGAAAGGCCAACTATTTCGTCGTAATGCTTTATTGAGGCAACTGGTAGAAAGCCAATACCAACGAAACGACGTAGAATTGCGTTCTGGCATGTTCAGGGTTCGTGGTGATACCCTGGAGGTAATGCCTGCTTATATTGATGGCCGTGCATACAAGATCAGTTTTTTTGGTGATGAAGTAGAGAATATTTTTGAATTTAATACCCTCACTGGCGAAATATTGGACGAACCGGATGAGATCAGCATCTTCCCGGCCAAACACTACCTAACCCAGGATGAGAAGTTGAAGGCTGCCATAGCAGATATCGAGAGCGAATTGGCGGAACGGGTGGATTACTTTAAACGAGAAGGCATGCTGATCGAGGCCCAGAGGATTGAACAACGCGCTCGGTATGACCTTGAAATGTTAAAGGAAGTAGGTTATTGCAGCGGTATTGAGAACTATTCAAGACATTTGGATCAACGTTCGGCTGGTACCGCGCCGTGGACATTGATCGATTTTTTGCCATCTGAATACTTGTTGGTACTCGATGAAAGCCATATCACAGTACCCCAGGTTCGTGGCATGTATAATGGCGACCAAGCCCGCAAACACACCCTGGTAGATTATGGCTTCCGTTTGCCCAGCGCTCTGGATAACCGCCCGCTCAAGTTTGAGGAATTTGAGCAAGTGATGGGCACGACCATTTACACCAGCGCTACTCCTGGTCCGTACGAACTTCAACATGCCCAGCAGGTGGCTGACCAGGTCATCAGGCCAACTGGCTTGATCGACCCGGAAGTGATCGTTAAACCAACCAAAGGCCAGGTGGATGACTTGGTAGGTGAGATCAATCTTCGGATCACCCGGCACGAAAGGGTGTTGGTTACTACACTTACCAAAAGGATGTCTGAGGATCTCTCAGATTACCTAAAAGAATTGGGAATAAAAGTGCATTACCTGCACAGCGAGGTAGAGACCCTTGAACGGATCGCGATCCTACGCGACCTCCGGCTGGGTATCTACGATGTGATCGTGGGTATCAACCTGCTTCGAGAGGGCTTGGATTTGCCAGAAGTGAGCCTTGTTGCCATTTTGGATGCAGACAAGGAAGGTTTTTTACGCTCCAGCACATCGCTGATCCAGACCATCGGCCGTGCCGCCCGAAATGCAAATGGCCAGGTGATCATGTACGCGGATCGAATCACCGATTCGATGAAGTTTGCCTTGGAGGAAACAAACCGCCGCCGCGAAAAACAGATCGCGTATAACACTGAACATGGCATTGTGCCGGTAAGCATCACAAAAGCCATACGCGACATTACAGACCAACTCTCGGTTGAAGCTCGTGAGCAGGTTATGGCAGTAGGCGAAGGCAAGGCAAAATACAAAGTAGACAAGCGCGCGCATAAGGGCGAAATGAAGGAGCTGGAAAGGCTCATCCACGAGATGGAGGCCAGCATGAAAGAAGCTGCCAAAAACCTGGAATTTGAAAAGGCTGCCTCTTTGCGCGATGAGATCTATGAATTGAAAGCGCTTGTTGCAGATGGCAGCAACCTTACTCCATGGGAAAAGATCAAGGTTTTTACAGAGGAATCTTGATGCAAATGGAATTGTTGATCAGCTCTACTGCAAACCCGCGTGTAAAAATGGCGCGCTCGTTGCGCGAAAAAAAATTCCGCGACCAAAGCGGTCTTTTTTTGTGCGAGGGTATACATCATGTTGGGGCTGCCTTTGAGGCTGGCTGGGAAGTGGAAACAGCTTTTTTTGAGCCGAATGGGTTGGTGAGTGGCTATGGCAATCAGTTGATGGCAACAATGCAATCTGCCGGGGTGCCATGCATGCCGGTTACCCCCCATGTTTTTGAAACCCTCGCAGAGAAGGAAAGAACGCTCGGTATTGTGGCTGTATTGCGAAAAAAAACCTTTGGATTGGAATCATTCGCCAGCCAAAAGATCATTTCGGCGATGGTGACGCCCCAGGATCCTGGCAATGTAGGGACGCTGCTAAGGACATTGGATGCAATAGGCGGTGGCGGGTTGGCATTATTGGATGGTGGTGTAGATCCATTTCATCCGGCGGTTATGCGGGCCAGCATGGGTAGTTTTTTCTCCATCCCCACTGTAAGCACCTCTTTCGATCATTTTTCTGTATGGGCTCAGCAGGAGGGCTGGCACCTGGTAGGAACATCCGCCCGTGGCAAGGATTTAAAGCAAGCAAACCTGCCGGCAGAAAAGATGGTGTTATTGTTTGGATCAGAGCAAAAAGGGTTGGAACCCAACCAAATCAATGCCTGCGAAACATTGGTATCAGTGCCGATGTTGGGCAAGAACACCAGCCTGAACATTGGCGTGGCAGCAGGCATTATTTTGTATAAAGTCTCCGGGTTGGTCTGATTTTTACAACTAATTTTTCAAATTAATTAATCCCTCAGGAGCATATCTTTTTTAACAATCCTTTTTATAATTAAAAATATGGTAACCGCGTTCTTGTAAAAAGAGGAGGCTTTATGTCTGCCGCAAACAAGGGTGTGATCGGTATTTTGACTGGTGGGGGGGATGTGCCCGGTTTAAACCCGGCCATCCGGGCTGTCACCATACGTGCGATCCGCGAAGGCTACAAGGTGATCGGAATTCGGCGAGGTTGGGCTGGACTAACGGATATCACCCGTGAAAAGGATGCGGATAACAGCAATAACTACCAAGTTCTCAGTGAGGAAGTGGTTAACAAGTCTGGCCGAACAGGGGGTACATTTATCCATACATCCCGCACCAATCCGGGGAAAATGAAGAAAGCAGATGTTCCAGAACCTTTGCAAGGTCAATATCAAGATGAACGGAATGACCTTACCAAAGAAGTGTTAAAAAACCTGGAGTTTTTGGGTATCGATACCCTCATCCCGATTGGTGGCGATGATACGTTGAGTTATGGGGTGCGTTTGTATCGAGAGGGGGTGAAAGTTGTGGCCATCCCTAAAACGATGGACAATGATGTTCCCGGTACGGATTATTGCATCGGATTCAGCACTTGCATTACCCGCACAATTGCCTTAACCAACAGCTTGCGAACCACCGCTGGTAGCCACGAACGCTTTTTGGTGTTGGAAGTTTTTGGACGTTACGCCGGTTTTACAGCATTATTGCCAACAATGGCTGGCGCGGCTCATCGATGTGTGATCCCTGAATACAAATTTGATATTGAACACCTCACCAGTCTGCTCAGCGTCGATCGGAACCGGAACCCCAGCAAATACTCAGTTGTATTGGTGTCAGAAGGGGCGACATTTGGAGGGGGAGATATGGTATTTGAGAACCAAATGACAGACGCATATGGCCACGCCAAATTGGGAGGAATTGGCGACCAGGTTGCCGCGGAATTAAAGAATATTTCTCCCAAATTTAATAATGGCCACACAATAGATGTTCTCACTCAAAAATTGGGCTATATGGTGCGTGGCGGTGACCCAGACGCGATTGATTCGATCGTGCCGATGGCGTTTGGAAATTTGGCGTTAGACCTGGTCTTAAAGGGGGTTCATGGCCGCCTGGTGGTGCTAAAGAATGGCCGATACGACAATATGCCGTTGGATGTTGTGACTGCAAGTAAAAAACTGGTAAACGTGGCTCAATTTTACGATACCGAGCGATACAGGCCGATCTACGATAATTTTGAAATGAAACCGCTGCTCATTATGACCAGTGATTAAATGTTCTTCCATTTGGAATGTTGCCTGAGCGACCAGGCCAACCGGAAAGCCCTGAGATTACCTTTCTGACCTGAGGGTGTGATTGTTGTATAATTAGGTAGTTTTGTTAAAAATATTACAATGAAATGGTAGGACACGCACATGAAGATCAATTTTGCTATGTGGAAAAAAGCATCGTGGCAACTTATCAAGTTGGATTCAAAGGAAGAATGGGACAGCCTGGATATCATATCCAAGTGGCTGATCGCTACACGGTCGGCTGTCACTGCTGTCACTGTGTATTCCTCCATCTTCGCCGGCTTTTTGGCTTGGCGTGATGGGCTTATACCAGATGCCTTTAGCTGGATCACCTGGCTGATCGTAACCATCGGTCTGTTCATCGCGCACGGTACCAATAACTTGCTAAACGACTTCACCGATTATTCCCGTGGGGTCGATAAGGATAACTATTTTAGGACCCAGTACGGTGTGCACCCATTGGTACAAGGTTTTTGGACCAAAAGCCAACAGATCCAGTGGTTCATCATCAGTGGCATAATTGCAACCGCATCTGGATTTTTTGCCCTATGGTATACCCAAAATAACCCAGTGGTGATCTTCCTTTTTATTTTGGGTGCGTTGGTCCTGTTGTTTTATACTTGGCCGATGAAGTATTTGGCGGTAGGTGAGCTGGCCATCTTTTTGATCTGGGGTCCAATTATGATCGGGGGTGTCTATTTGGTGATGGCAATTTCCAATGGCGAGCCATCCGCTGCCATCCCGGCTGCCTGGCAAGCCGCAATTGCCGGCATACCGTGGGGGCTTACGGTAGCCAGCATCAACATTGCCAAACATACCGACAAATTGATCCCAGACAAGGCGAAAGGTGTAGGCACCTTTCCTGTGCGCGTAGGTGAAACTTTTGCGCGATATACCACCATCCTAACGATCGTGGCTGCATACGCAATAGTTCTTTATTTGGTTTTCACGGGTTACATGGCTCCGGTGCTGCTATTGGTGTTGTTTGGTATCAAGAGGGCTATCTTCGCCATTTCTGTGATCGCCAAACCCCGCCCAGTTTCCGCGCCGCAAGGTTTTGAAGTTTTTTGGCCGACGTACTTCAGTGGGTTGTGTTTTTATCACAATCGGATGTTTGGGGGTATGTTGGTTCTTGGTTTTTTGGTTGATGCGGTACTGAAGGTGTTCCTGGGAAAATCAGATCCGATGGTGAATACCATCTCCTTTGGGGTTTTGTTGGTTGGGGTATTCTACGCAACCTATCAGCATTTTGCTGGAAAAAAAGCATAATCACCATCCAAAACGAATGAATATGGAGCCTTGCGGATTTAGCGCAAGGCTCTTTTGATGCCGGTATGCATGGAAAGGTCAGCCTTATCCGCGAAAATTAGACCGCATTTTTCCAAGGGCAAAAATGGCTCTCCAATCTGTTCACCAAACTTGTAAGGCTTATGCCCAAAAGGCTCATCACTATAATGCCAGCGTACATTGCCGGATAATTCATCAGGGTGCTGCCTTGTAAATAAATGTAATAACCCAAACCAAATCGGGTAGCAAAAAGTTCTGAGAGGTAAAGGACCGCCACCGCTGTACCAACCGATTGCCGTAGCGCAGTAAAGACTGGCGGCAAACATGCTGGCAGGTAAACAAACCTCAACAGCGCTCTGCGGCCGGCGCCCAAGCTGCGCACTGAAAGGACCAACTCTCTTTTGATATCGGCTGCCTGATCGCGGACCAATACAAGTACCTGAAAGAACAAGATCATAAAGATGATCAATACCTTGCTTGTTTCACCAATGCCGGTAAATAAAAAAATGATCGGGATGAAAACAACTTTTGGGATTGGGTACAGGATATATAAAATGGGAGTGACCAGCCGATTAAGTGCCGGGAATTGGCCCGTGACCAAACCCAATGGAGTTGCCAGCATCACAGCCAAAAAAGTGCCACTGAGAACCCTGAAAAGGCTGAACAAAAAGTGCAGCCAGATCTCGCCGGCGGCCAGTTCAGCCCATAGAGCCGCAGCCACCGAAAACGGTGAAGGCAGAATATTAGTTTGAAGACTGGCGGAAAGTACTGCCCAGACCACGAGCAATATCAGGCTGGCCAACAGATAATCGCGTCGCGAAACATGGTTCATGCGGCAACGTCTTTGAGGAGATCTTCGCTCATCCATTGGCGAATTTGCGCGATTTTTTGTTCGCGGCTATTGCCGGCGCGAAGATCAATAAACTGAAATCGGTTATTGGCGGCATCCTGGAAAATTATGGCCTTTTCACACAGGTCGATCGCTTCACTGATGGAATGAGTGACCAGCAATAACGTAGTGCCATTTTCAGCGGTGTATGTACGGATCTCCTGGAGCAATGCTTCCCGGGTAGGCCCATCCAAAGCGGAAAATGGTTCATCCAGCAGAAGCAGGTTGGGCTGTGATACCAAGGCACGCGCGATCGCAACCCGTTGTTTTTGCCCGCCAGATAGCTGGTGGGGATATTTTTCTTGCAAGTTTTCTAAACCAAGTTTTTGAACCCATAGTGGATAATTGGGAGTTTGTACTTGTATGGGACTGGCAAATGGATTGCCAGAATAAAATTGTTGCACTTGCAAGCCCAACAGAATATTTTGCCGAAGGGTTGCCCAAGGTAGCAAGCCGTAATCTTGCAATATCAAGCCAGTGGTGCGACGCGGTTTTATCAGCAAGGTCCCCTCGACCATCACCGTTCCTGTTTTTGGTTTGGCCAGTCCACAAATTAGCGAAAGCAGTGTGGTCTTGCCACAACCTGAGGGACCGATAATTGCCCATCGTTCTGCCCTGCCGAACTCTAAATCGAGTTCTCGGAAGATCGTGGTGCGTTGGTGGTCGAAAGAGACCTTGCTGAGTTGGATCATGAATCTATTTTAACAGGCTTCCAGTCACGCTATCAGCATACGCAGGCGCTACGGCTAAAATGCCGCTCTCCAGCGCCCAGTTGGCTACATCGTCCCAATCGGCCTGAGAAGGTACGGTTGCACCAGGGAAAACGGGGAATGTAAATTGATCCATTAGGTCAGGCGGAACTACTTTATTCTCGGCCAGCACTGCCTTATATTTGGCAGGATCTGCATTGATCATGGCAACTGCTTCATCGATTGACTTGAGGAAGGCTGCTGCGGCAATGGGATCCTTGTCGATCAAATCCTTGGTGAGTGAAATAACCGAAGCTCCCAATGGAGGATTCTTGGTGTCATCAATAATATTGATAGCGCCCTTGGATACAGCCAGCGATGCCAATGGGTCTGGCAATACTACCGCTTTTGCTTCGCCGGAGAGAACAAGCGCCAGGCGATCGGGAAGTTTGGGGATGGCGATGAATTTGATCTCATCTTTGGAAAAACCTTCGCCTTGCAGCAGACGGGTGGTCACATATTCGATGATGGTTGCCTGAGAGACGCCTATCTCGACATTTTTAAGCCCCGCAACATCGGTGATACCACTTTGTTGGGAAGCGATCACAAAAAAGTGGCCGGTGTTGGCATCCGCGAGCAAGGCATGCCGAACAACTTGTAACTTTACGCCATCCTTGTTGAACTGCATCGCATTGAGTAACTCGTTGATCACACCGTCTGCCTGGCCTGCCTGCACCAATTGGTCGCGTTCGGGTGCCGAGGTGACAGGGATCAACTCTACCTTGACTTGGTTTTTTTCGAACAAACCTTCTTTTTGGGCAACGAACAATGGCAAGGAATCTACAATTGGGAGGTAGGCAAAGCGAATGGTGCTTTGCGGTGCTGCCTGACCGCATGCGCTAAGCGCGACGGCAAGCATTAAAAACAGGGCGAACAATTTCTTCATGGTTCTAACTCCTTGTAACGAATAGAATTTTTAAAAAACGCATTGATCTCAGGAAGGTTTGCTTCCAGATTAAATCCGGGGGTAAATATCCAGTGAATGATCAGTTCGTTCATTGCACCAACCCACAAACGGGAGACTATTTGGGTATTCATGGGGGGCAGGCTTCCATCGGCAACAGATCGTTGCAGCCGTTTTTCGATCATGTCGCAAAATCGGTCATTGACCATTCGGCGCCGTTCCTCGAATACTTCGCCCAAGCCAACTGCTTGTATGAGTACGATCTTTGCAAGGCTACGGTATTGGTCAAACAAACCAATCACCGCTTGGTTGATATCGCTAAGTTGGTCAGAGCCGTGGGAGGGGCTGTCAATGATGGACTCCACTTGATCTTCCAACAAGTTTATGAAAGTATCGATCAGGCCAAGGAAAATTTCCTGTTTGCTTTTAAAATGGAAATAAATGGAACCTTTGGAAGAATTGGCCGCTTCTACAATGTCATCCATACGAGTATCGTGGTATCCGCGGGTCGAAAAAACCTTGATGGCGGCTTCCAATATGCGTGCTCTGGTTGCTTGGGAAGAATCATTCATAGACCGACTGGTCAGTCTATTATAACAGAAATGGGAATAGGACAAGAAAAAAGCCGCCTTAATGGCGGCTTATTTTTGATGCGCAGGGTTTCTCAATTAGGCTTGGGCAGATTTTTGGCGCTTGTGATTGATGTACTCTATAACCATAGGTACAACCGAAACCAAAATGATGCCAATGATCACCAATTCAAAATTCTTTTGCACAAAAGGAATATTACCGAAGAAGTACCCCAAACCGAGGAACAACCCCACCCAAACTATTCCGCCAAAAAAGTTATAGCGTAAGAAATAACCATACGACATGTCTCCAACGCCAGCTACAAAGGGGGCAAAAGTGCGTACGATGGGTACAAATCGCGCCAAAAATATGGTTTTACCACCGTGTTTGTTGAAAAAAGCATGCGTCTTTTCGATATATTCTTTTTTGATCAATTTGATTTCGCCGGTGTACGCGCGAGGACCGACTTTGCTGCCGATCCAGTAATTTACGGCATCGCCAAGGATGGCGGCAGTGGCCATCAACAAGAACAAATAATACACATTTATGTTCATTTCAGCTTTGGCGGCAATAGCGCCGGCCGCAAATATGAGGGAGTCGCCAGGCAAGAAGGGTGTAACTACCAGACCGGTTTCAGCAAAAATGATCGCGAAAAGGATGATGTAGGTGATCATGCCGTATTCATTGACGATCTGAACCAAGTACTCATCAATGTGTAAAAAATATTGAAGCAACGTTGCAAAAATTTCCATGTTGTAATTTTCTCCGTTTTGGGTAACGCAATTGGCTTATTATAACTGCCTTTTTAAGGCAAAAAATGAAAGGATAATGAGAAGTAGCAAAAATTAAACCGCCACGGGCATGGTCGCCGTGGCGGTTCTCAAAAGGAGGAGAAATAGTGATTTAAAGTGCTGCTAGGTACTCATCAATTGCGAGGGCGGCTTTTCTACCGGCTACCATCGCGGTTACTACAAGATCTGGTCCGGTAACTCCGTCGCCACCAGCAAATACACCCGGCCGGGTTGTTTTGTAGGTTTGGCGATCGGTAACCGTGATGAGACCCCAGTCGTGGGTTTCCAGATCTGGGGTGGTTTTTCCTATGATCGGATCTGGCCAATACCCCAAGGCTTTAATTGCGGTATCGATGGCAATCGAGAAGTTGGATCCTTCAACCGGCACTGGTTTTCGGCGACCTTTGGCATCGGGCTCGCCCAGTTTCATCTCAATGCATTCCACTGCTGCCAAGCGGCCATCTTGTCCTGCAATAAATTGCACAGGTTGGGTCAGGAAACGGTATTTTGCGCCTTCATCTTTTGCCATCTGGCGGTCTTTCTTGCCACCAGGCATTTCATTTTCTGTTCGGCGATACAAGCAGGTTACTTCGTCTGCACCCAAACGCAGGGCGGTCCGCAAACAATCGCTGGCGGTATCACCACCACCGATCACTGCTACCCGCTTGCCAAGCGGTGGTTTTCCGGCTTTATCTTTGGGTAAATTTTCCGCATTGACATTGCCTCGAATAAGAAAATCGGTTGCCTCGTAAACACCAGGCAAATCCTCGCCAGGTATTTCCATTTTTGCGTCAATCCCGGTGCCCACACCCAAAAAGACAGCCGAAAATCCCTCGGCGAATAATTGGTCAATAGTTTTATCTTTGCCAATGTATGTATTGGGTGAGAACTTAGCCCCTGCTTTTACCAGGTCATCCCACTTGTCGTCGATAACAGTTTTTGGTAATTTGAAGTTAGGGATACCGTAGACCATCAAACCGCCAGGAGCGGGTTTGCTATCGAAAACGGTTACCGAATGGCCTTTTTTTAGCAGAACATGCGCGCATGCCATGCCTGCCGGACCGGCGCCAACCACGGCTACTTTAAAGTGGCTTTCTTTTTCCTTTTCAACCACATATGGATCATTGCGCCGTTCCCAATCCAATGCGTACACTTCCAGTTGGCCGGTGAGAACGGGTTGGTGTTGGTGGTTTAAAACACAAGACCCCTGGCACAATTGCTCGTGAGGGCAAACCCTGCCGCAGATCTCGGGAAGGGAGGAAGTGGCGTGGTATATTGCTGAAGCGCCTTTGTAGTCGCCTTTTTCTATCAGCCACATGGCGGAAGGGATATCGTTATGGGTAGGGCACGCCACCATACAGGGTGCGGGGTCGGGGCAATGGATGCAACGCGCTGCCTCAACTCTGGCGCGATCTTCATCGAACTCAACCACAACGTCTTCAAAATCACAAACCCGCACGTCGGCGGGGCGCAGGGTTAGGTCGTGGAACGGTTGATTAGCTCTGTTTTTGCGGTCGATCTCCAGGTACTCACCAGGTACTGCCTGCATGATCACTCCTCACAATCGGGTTGGATGTGTCTATCATAATTGAAATCTTACTAAATCATACCGTATCATTACAATTTCTAATGTCACCAATGGTTCAGACAATAGTCACGAAGGCATTCACCCGAATTAAATCCTACATTCCTCCCGGTGAGAAGTTCGGGAGGAATGTGGAAGCGGTTTGGAACTGATCAGTCTCTGATGATGCCGATGTTCAGGTTTCGTTCGGGCCGGGTGAAGTTGTGGCACATGGAACAGTCAATCCTTTCGCCGGTAACATGTTCGTTGTGCACCTCATCAAAGCTGAGCACATCATCTTCCAGTCCATGACATTGCTGGCATACTTCGTTTTTTGGCCCCTTCAATTCGTAACCCATTGTTCGCAGGTCCATTTGGGTTCGGGTGGAATGGCATGAAGCGCATTGCAAGGAGAGATCTTTGGTTTCGACACCATGTGTGATCAATTGCTCGGTGCGAACATTTACCCAGGTATATGGTCCATTGAGTCCCATGAAGTTTTGGCCACGGTTGGCTGCGTCCTCAAACAACCCGGTCATAAAATTGAACATCACGTCGTAAGCGATCATACGGCCACTGGTGTTATCGCGCGGCTGGTGAGAGGTATGAACTTTGATGGGGTACAGCTTGCTTTTGGCGTCGTTTATGCCACCCAAAGCTTTTGCCATGGTAAATGTTCCATCGGGCTCTGGGTTGATGGCATCCGCCATATCATAGATGAAAGACTGGCCATTCCAAAAGGTGTAACTGGGGATCTGGTTGCTGGCCCGGCTTTCTTCACCGATCCAGGCACCTTGGCCGCCTAAACCGGCGGGGTTCCAAACCGGGAATCGCCAATCACGGGTCATCTCGGTCGATGTATTTTTGCCGAATGTAGGAATATGGCAGGTTTGGCAGGCAATACGGCCAGAATGGCTGTTAAGGTTTTTGGCAAGATGTGGTTTTTCCGCATGGCATTGGGTACAGCTTACAGTGCCGCCTTCAGAAATGCGCAGATCTATACCCCGGCCGGGGATCTTATGGTCGTGCCCGGTAACGTGGCAGTCTTGGCAGTTTAAATTGGCACCATCAGGCGACATATGAAAGTCATCGTGGATAGAGAGGTTGGCTGACGCCAGGTTGGCATAAATATCGCCACGCTTCGCGCCATCAGTACCGCCCGCTTTGGCATGGCATCGCAAACAGCTGGCTTTATCTGGCAAGTGAACGGTCTGCGCCAAGAGCACCGGGTCCAGTTCTGGCTTGGGTTGTTGCAAATAAGCGCCGTTGATCAGATCCGGCAGATTATAGGTAACTGTTTCGCCCTTCCAATTGGTTAAGCTTTCTGTATTGCCTTGTGTTCGAACAAAAGAGCGCTGGTAGTTATTATTATGGCAAACCAAGCAGTCAATATCGGCGATTGTTTGGTTCTGCACCTTTCCTGTTGATACATGGCAGGTGATACATGCCCATTGCGATTGGATTGGTGAGGTACAGTAGGTATTGATCTCATCCCATTTCCCATCCCATTTCATGTGTTCAGAATTGAGCATTCCTTGGGCTTCTTCCAAATGGCATTGCGCACAAGTCTCAGCTCCATTGAACTCGGTTATGGAAAGATGCGGGTTCGCGGTTGGCTCTGGAGTGTTGGTGGCCGTTGGCAAGGGCGAAGGGGTGATGGTTGGGGTTTTCGTCTTGGTGGGAGTTTTGGTTTTAGTAGGGGTCCGGCTTGGAACAGGTGTGCGCGTTTTGGTAGGCGTTTTGGTTTTGGTGGGAGTACGCGAGGGGCTGGGAGTTCGTGTTTTAGTGGGAGTACGGGTCTTGGTTGGCGTTCTTGTGACGGATGAATCATCTCCGGACCAGGTAGCTGCAGTGACATTGCCAGCTTGGAACAACATGGCTGCCGCGATGACCAGTACAAAACCCAGGGTTGCGAGCGTTTTTCTCATGAATGAACCCTTTCTTAAAATTGGATTAAACCGCATACATTGTTTATCGATGTTTTCCGAAAAAGGTTATGGGTAAAGGTACAAAAATGTGTGAAAAAATGAATACTTACAATATTGATAGGTTATTAATCCGTACGTGGTTTGCTTTTGGTGTGTTGCTAATTGACAGGCATTTACGATGAGGCTAAGCTTGATTTTGAAAAATGGGTCGATTGACCTGGCAACGTATAAAATCCGGCTACCAAACTCTTTGGTAGCCGGATAATAATTTGAAACCTATTTTCGGTTAGTAAATGATCACAGGGGTTGGGGTTGGGATAATGATAATGAACCTTTGGCAACTACATGACTTCTTGTCGAAATATTGCAAGAACGGGCAAGCAATCACCTTGCAACCGCCTTCAGGATTTTTTTCAGGTTTTGCCACTTCATTTCCTCCGCAAAGCAAAGGTTCGCTGCCATTGGCTTCAAAACCAACTGGCGCCCGGCAGGTGTTGTCTACCGAATATAGGCCTTTGAGAGGATAATTTGCGTTATCTTTCAGTGGCGAACCAGCCTCGGATAAAGTGATCCGATCATTGTAGTTGAAACTGGATGGGTTCATTAATCCTGCGTCTGCCCAGGCATTCCACATAAACGGACCGGCAGTTAGGCCAACTTTAAAGGCGATTTGGATGATCCGTTTATCTTTTGGTGAAAGGCGTGCCCATGCCAAGTCTGGATCAGTCCCACTTCCGTTCTCAAATAAAACAGTTTCATATCCATCTATTGCCAAGGGTGCTTCTGACAATAACGGGTTTATACCGCCAGTATCTCGATTAGAGTCATTCAACACCATCACACCGTTGGTGGTCCATTCGGTCGTGAATGGGCCGTGTGCCCATATTAATAGGTCACCGAATCCATCGCGGTCAATATCGATCTCTACGCCATAATGGGGGTTGCTATCTGCCGCCTGGATCGCGGAGATCGACTTGATAAAGGCGTAATTCCATTCACCGTATTGAACAATATTGAATTGTTCGATATCCAAGGCGGGTTGGTAGGTCATATCGTTTTGGGTAAATGGCCGCTCAAAACGGTTCAGGTCAAACACATCGCCAAAAGGCGCGTATTTCTTTAGACCAGTTCCCGAGGATTCAACATCATAAAACGGGGATCCCATTTCCGCAAATTCATCTGGCACCATAGTGTGCACAATTGGGGTGGAACTCGGTTCTGCGGTCGCGGTTGGTTCTTCAGTCGCGGCTGGAGGTTGGGTTTCAGTTGGCGCTGAGGTAGCGCTTGGTTCGAGGGTGGCGCTGGGTGCCGTTGTTGCTGTCGGTGCTTCTGTAGGCAACAAACCTTGAACAGCAGAACAAGCACTAAGAAGAATGGAAATAATAATACTGATGATTGCAATTCTTGCGACGGATGTTTTCATTGGGGGCTCCTTGAATTTAAGAATTATTGCAAATGGAAAAAAAATGAGCAATAAATAAAAAGGGTGATATTTGTTTCACCTTTTTAGTGCGCATCCGTCATACGGTTGGTAGATAACGTCAGTGCCAAAAAATTCCCAACGGGTAATGCCTGATCCAGATCTACATGGCATACCTTTTGCGGTCTGTAAGGGAGCCCGAACACCCCATGGCTTGTTGAGAACTTGTCGTGGGGTCCCGGTTTGGTTGGTTTTTTTTTGCCAACAAGGAAAAATCATTGTTTTAATTGCTGTACAAGTCCAATGATTTGAATTTCAAAAACCGTGCGAAGTTTTCGTTTTGGCATTTGGGAATATGTATCAATTGCCTTGACATATTATCTCCTTTGCTTATAATTACGCACATTAAATGAACGCCTATCTTGCCCTCTCCCTTATCGTAGTAATTATTTTGGCCCTTGTAGTACTTCAGGGCCTATTATCGGTTGGGATGGCAAAAGCGCAAGCTAAGTAGCGAACGCGAAGTGAGAACAAAAAAGCCGCCCAACAACTGGAGCGGTTTTTTTTTTATATTTTTGGTAACGAGGAAGCATGCGATCAGACATCATAAAAAAAGGTTTTGAGAAAGCCCCACACCGCGCACTTCTGCGCGCCACGGGTGTAAAAGATGAAGATTTTGGCAAACCCTTCATCGCTATCGTCAATTCATATATCGATATTGTTCCTGGGCATGTACATTTGCAAGCCTTTGGAAAAATGGTTAAAGAAGCTGTGAGGGCAGCAGGTGGTGTTCCGTTTGAATTCAACACGATTGGTGTGGATGATGGGATCGCCATGGGGCATGAAGGCATGAAATACTCCTTGCCCTCGCGAGAACTGATCGCTGATAGCGTTGAGACGATGATCAATGCGCACCAATTTGACGCGATGGTTTGCATTCCCAACTGCGACAAGATCGTTCCTGGCATGCTGAATGCGGCCATGCGGGTCAATATCCCTACCATCTTTGTCAGCGGCGGTCCAATGGCGGCTGGACGCATGCCCGATGGAGAGGCGGTAGACCTGATCTCGGTGTTCGAGGGCGTGGGAGCCCTATCCTCCGGCAAAATAACTGAGGAGCGCCTTACCCAACTTGAAAAGTTTGCTTGCCCCAGTTGTGGATCTTGCAGCGGTATGTTTACAGCCAATTCTATGAACTGTCTGATGGAGGTGATCGGTTTGGCGTTGCCATATAATGGAAGCGCCCTAGCCCTTAGCAAGCAGCGCGAGGAGATCGCCCGGAGTGCGGCCAAAAAAGTAATGGATCTATTGGAAAATGACTTGCGCCCGCGGGATATCGTTACGATTGAGGCGATCGATGACGCCTTTGCCTTGGATATGGCGATGGGTGGCTCGTCCAACACAGTTTTGCATACCTTGGCATTGGCGCAAGAGGCCGGCCTAAACTATCCGCTTGAAAATATCAATAAGGTCGCCGAAAAAGTACCCCATATCTGCAAGGTTTCTCCTGCGGGAAAATGGCACATGGAGGATGTACACAATGCCGGAGGCATTCCGGCCATTCTTAATGAGATCCACCGAGGTACCGGTATGCTGCACCTCGATCGACCGACTGTGAATGGAACTACTTTGGGCCAAAACATTGAGGGCAAGGAGATCCTGGATGACGACGTGATCAGACGTTATGAAAACGCCCACAGCAAGCGCGGCGGGTTGGCGATTTTATTTGGCAATCTGGCACCTAACGGAGCCGTTATCAAGGTTGGTGGTGTGTCCCCATCTATGATGAAGTTCGCCGGACCTGCCCGAATTTTTGAGAGCCAGAACGAAGCAATGGCTGGAATTATGGCAAAACAAGTTCAGCCAGGAGATTGCGTTGTGATCCGGTATGAAGGTCCCAAAGGTGGCCCCGGAATGCAAGAGATGCTATCGCCAACCAGTGCCATTATGGGCCAAGGCTTGGGAGACAAAGTGGCCTTGATCACGGATGGCCGCTTTAGCGGTGGCACCCGCGGTGCCTGCATTGGGCACATTTCGCCAGAAGCAGCTGCGGGTGGTCCGATCGCAGCTTTAAGGGCTGGCGATATGATCGAGATCGACCTGGATGCCCGAACCATGAACGTGCGCCTAAGCGATGAAGAGATCGCCAGCCGGCTGGCTGGATTGCCTCCTTTCGTGCCGAACATCAACAGCAAGTGGCTGCGCCGTTATTCCCATTTTGTTACATCCGCCGATACTGGCGCAGTGTTAAAAAGCTAAACATCGAAGGAGCGATTATGAAGAAAAGTGGAGCGCAAATTGTTTGGGAGTGCCTGGTTAAAGAAGGCATAACCACCATCTTTGGTTATCCGGGCGGCGCCAACTTGCCCATTTATGATGCCATGAGGGATTATCCGCAAATACACCATGTTTTGCCTCGCCACGAGCAAGGTGGTGGCCACATGGCCGATGGTTACGCTCGTGTTTCTGGAAAGGTAGGTGTCGCAATGGGTACCAGTGGGCCTGGGGCTACCAACCTTGTCACTGCCATTGCCACTGCCCACATGGATTCGATACCGATGGTCTTCATCACGGCGCAAGTGACCAGCAAGTTGATCGGTTATGATGCCTTTCAGGAGACGGACGTGACCGGCATAACCTTGCCGATCACGAAGCATAATTATCTTGTAACCGATGTTGAAGATATCATGCCCACGTTGAGGGAGGCTTTTTACATCGCCAAGAGCGGTCGCCCTGGCCCGGTGCTTGTAGATATCACGAAGGATGCGCAACAGGCATTTGTTTCAGATTGGGAATATGACGATACCCAGATCGTGCTCAAAGGTTACCGCCCAGACTTTACTCCCGCGGCGAGCAGCATTCAACAAGCGGCAGATCTGATCAACAGCGCAAAACGACCGGTCATTTTGGCTGGCCACGGCGTGCTGATGGGCAACGCGATGTCGGAATTTAAAGAATTTGCCGAAAAAAATAATGTTCCAGTCGCGATGACACTGCTGGGAATGGGTGGTTTTCCCGCCCATCATCCGCTCAATTTGGGCATGATGGGCATGCATGGAGAATCCTGGGTGAATACTGCCATACAGGAAGCCGATCTGTTGCTGGCCTTTGGCATGCGTTTTGATGACCGCGTCACTGGCAGCCTGAATTCTTACGCACGCAACGCCAAAAAGATCCATATTGAGATCGACCCCAGCGAAGTAAACAAGAATGTTCGGGTAGATGTCGGGCTGATCGGCAACATCAAAGAGATCCTTGCCCAGGTGACCCCGCTGGTAGAAAAGAACGAAAGGGCGGAATGGCGAAAAGTGATCGCCGACCTAAAGGGCGAAACTGCCGTTCGTGACATTGTCAACCTGCCAGATAGCGGCCACTTGTACGCAGCCCATGTTATCAACGAACTGCGCCGATTGGTTAGCAGGGATACCATTATTACCACCGATGTTGGACAGCACCAAATGTGGACAGCCCAATACTTCAAGATCGAAGAAGCCCATACGATGGTTACCAGTGGTGGGTTAGGTACCATGGGATTTGGTTTGCCAAGCGCGATCGGCGCAAAATTGGCGAAACCAGATCGCGAGGTGTGGACCGTGGTAGGTGATGGCGGTTTCCAGATGACTGCCGCGGAATTGAGCACCATTGCCCAAGAAAAGATCAAGGTCAATGTGGCCATCATCAACAACGGCTTTTTGGGTATGGTGCGCCAGTGGCAAGAGTTCTTTTACGACAAGAATTACGCCAGCACCCCAATGATCAGCCCTGATTTCGTAAAGCTGGCTGAGGCTCATGGACTGAAGGGCTTGCGTGCCAGCACTCGTGCCGAAGCCCAGGCAGCTATACAGGAAGCCCGAGAATACCCCGGTAGCGTAGTGATCGACTTCAGGGTGGAGCAGGAGGATTCTGTTTACCCAATGGTGCCTGCCGGAGCAGCGTTAAACGAAATGATCCGCCGTCCATCTGTGATCGTTGAAACGCCTCAAGACGAATAAAGAGAGAGTTGGAGAGTACTATGTTGCATACATTGGTAATTTTGGTCGAAGACAAGCCAGGCGTTCTCAACCGTATCGCATCCTTGTTCCGCCGCCGTACATACAACATCGAAAGCCTTACGGTAGGCCATACTGATATCAGCGGCCTTTCGCGAATGACGATCACAGTGGAAGGGACCCAGGACCATATTGAGCGATTGACCGCCTACCTTTATAAATTGGTGAATGTAATTCAGGTAGAAGACCTGACCAACCGCAAGATGGTTAGCCGCGATTTGGCTTTGATCAAAGTTAATACCCAAACAGAAAAACGGACCGAAATTTTTCAGATGGTCGAGGTTTTTCGGGCAAAAGTGGTGGATGTGACCACTGAATCATTGATCATAGAGATCACAGGCACTGATGAAAAAATCAACGGATTTATTGAAGTAATGAAACCACTTGGAATTATTGAGATGGTACGTACAGGTGCTGTGGCAATGGAACGTGGCAGCGATAGTTTGATCAACTTGCCCGAATCTGGTTTTGAAAAAAAATAATAAATTAAATTGAGAGGAAGAGAAAATGGCAAAAATTAATTTTGGTGGTGTGGTTGAGGATGTCGTTACCCGAGAAGAATTCGGACTGGAAAAAGCCCGGGAAGTTCTTAAAAATGAAGTGGTTGCTGTCATCGGGTATGGAGTGCAAGGTCCAGCCCAGGCAATGAACATGCGCGATAATGGTATCAATGTCATCGTTGGGCAGCGCAAAGGCACTTCCAACTGGGAGCGGGCTATCGCCGATGGCTGGGTGCCTGGAAAAACGCTTTTTGAAATTGAGGAAGCTGCCGAAAAAGGGACGGTTATCCAATACTTGTTGAGCGATGCCGGCCAAAAGAGCCAGTGGCCCAAGATCGTTGAGTGCCTGAATGAAGGCGACTTGCTTTACTTTAGCCATGGTTTCTCTGTTACCTACAAAGAAGATACTTTTGTTGTTCCCCCAGCCAATGTAGATGTCGCTTTGGTTGCTCCCAAGGGATCTGGCACCAGCGTGCGGCGCAACTTTTTGGCCGGAAGTGGAATTAACGCCAGCTATGCCGTACACCAGGATTTTACCGGCCGTGCCAAAGACCGCGCCATTGCATTGGGTATCGCCATCGGAGCCGGTTACCTCTTCCCAACCACATTTACGAATGAAGTATACAGCGACCTGACCGGCGAGCGGGGTGTCTTGATCGGCGCGCTAAGTGGCGTGATGGAAGCGCAATACAATGTGTTACGCAAGAATGGCCATAGCCCATCAGAGGCATTTAATGAAACCGTTGAAGAATTGACCCAAAGCCTGATTCGATTGGTTGGTGAGAACGGCATGGATTACATGTATGCCAATTGTTCAACCACTGCCCAGCGAGGTGCGTTGGATTGGCATCCTCGTTTCCGCGATGCCGTGCAACCGGTTTTTGAGGCTTTGTACGAATCGGTGGTGACTGGAAATGAAGCTCGCATCACATTGGAAGCCAACGGCAAAGCCGATTACCGAGCCAAGTTGGAAGAGGAATTAAACGCCTTCAAAAATTCTGAAATGTGGCAAGCGGGTGCCGCTGTTCGAAGCTTGCGCCCAGAAAACTGGAAAAAATAATTCCTTTGACCTTGCCTGGTTTCTTGGAGGAAACCTGTTATGAGCGATTACGTAAAGATCTTTGATACCACCTTACGGGATGGGGAGCAATCTCCCGGAGCCACGATGACTTCTGCCGAAAAACTGGAAGTTGGGCGTGCTTTGGCACGCCTGGGGGTAGATGTGATCGAAGCCGGATTCCCGGCTGCTTCACCCGACGACTTGGAAGCGGTCAAACGCATTGCCGCAGAGATTGGCAACCCTTCCGTTGGCGACGTGGGACAAAAAGTTCCTGTGATTGCCGGTCTGGCAAGGGCATCTGCCAACGATATTGACAAAGCATGGGAAGCCGTGCGCCACGCCAAGTTTCCGCGAATCCACACCTTTATCGCTACCAGCGAGATCCATATGAAGTACAAACTCAAGATGGATCGAGAGCAGGTGTTGGAAAAGATCGAGAAAATGGTAGCGTATGCCAAAAGCAAATGCGAGGATATTGAATTCTCACCGGAAGACGCCGGCCGTTCTGAACCGCATTTTTTGTACCAGGCTTTGGAAGTAGCCATCAAGGCCGGCGCGACAACTCTCAATATCCCGGATACGGTTGGATATACAACCCCCGATGAATTTGGAGGGTTGATCAGCGGTATTATGCAAAACGTAAAAGGTATTGAAAACGTAACTGTTTCGGTGCACACCCACGATGATTTGGGCCTGGCAACTGCAAATGCGTTGGCGGGTATCAAAGCCGGCGCACGCCAGGCGGAAGTGACCATCAACGGTATTGGTGAGCGCGCGGGAAACACATCGTTGGAAGAAGTAGTGATGGCATTAAAGACACGCCAGCCCGTTTTTGGGCTTCAAACCGGCATCGATACCACCCAATTGAATCGTATCAGCCGGTTGGTGAGTAACTACACAGGCATGGTTGTCCAACCAAACAAGGCCATCGTCGGAGCAAATGCTTTTGCTCACGAGGCTGGCATTCACCAAGATGGCATGTTGAAGCACAACGAAACCTACGAGATCATGAAACCGGAGGACGTAGGGGTAAACCAAAGCCGCCTGGTAATGGGCAAGCACAGCGGCCGGCATGCATTAAAGACCAGGTTGATAGAGATGGGCCATTTGCTCAGCGATGGGGATCTGGAAAAGGCATTTAACAGGTTTAAAGAACTTGCCGACCGCAAAAAGGTAATTACGGATGCCGACCTTGAAGCGATCGTTGTCGATGAGTTTTATCGCCCGCGCGATATTTTTGGGCTGGATGGCCTGCAAGTTGCCTGTGGCACCATGGGGTTGCCAACAGCAACCATCCGTCTGCGTGGTCCGGATGGCAAGATCCACACTCACGCAAGCGTTGGTACTGGCCCCATTGATGCCACTTACAAGGCGATCGACGCGATTGTCCACATGGCACCCAAGCTATTGGAGTTTAATGTGCATGCCATTACTGAAGGCATTGATGCCCTTGGAGAAGTAACTGTGCGAGTGCAAGATAAAGGCGGTCGAACCATCAATGCCCAAAGCGAGACAGAACGTGTTCGGGTGTATGGTGGTCACGGAGCGGATAGCGACATAATCGTTGCCAGCGCAAAAGCATATTTGGCGGCCATCAACAAATTGCTGGTGGCAAAAATGGAAAGCCAAAGCGGGCAGAATACCGAAAGCGAGATCACCCTGGTGGGATGACCCCGGGAGGAATGGACGAAAGAGAAAATATGGCAAAAACATTATTTGAAAAAATCTGGAATAACCACGTGGTCGCGCAACAATCCGATTCCCCAGCGGTCTTGTATATCGATCTGCATCTGATCCACGAGGTCACTTCTCCGCAGGCTTTTACCGGTCTGCGAGAGCGCGGTTTAAAGGTTCGCAGGCCTGAGCGCACTGTAGCAACGATGGATCATTCCATCCCAACTACCGACCCAAGTTTGCCAATATTGGATCTGGCAGCTGCGGCACAGATCAAACAGATCGAAAAGAATACCTCCGAATTCGGCATCCGGTTATATGGCATGAACAGCGCCAACCGTGGAATTGTTCATGTAATTGGACCGGAATTGGGTTTTACCCAACCGGGTATGACGATAGTATGTGGCGATAGCCATACAGCCACCCATGGCGCGTTTGGCGCACTGGCATTT